>Ga0307471_100000298_pt1 | contig 25069 bp, 21 predicted proteins | sample atmos_gasesAM3C__2_FD_204566 | JGI IMG/M metagenome (GOLD analysis project Ga0307471, IMG submission 204566) | Hardwood forest soil microbial communities from Morgan-Monroe State Forest, Indiana, United States - atmos_gasesAM3C_515 | ecosystem: Environmental > Terrestrial > Soil > Temperate...
GTTCCACCAACAGGCCCTCATCCTTGGCGAGGACCGTTCGAATCTGAGACGCGGAGGCCGCGACGCGTTTCAGATTCTCCTGGGCCAGATCGGAAGGTTGCTGAACATGGTAATTGCTCGCGCCTTGGTCAGGCATTGACCGTTGCCTGTCGTTCTGCTGTTGCGCGTAGAGTGGTGCACTGAGCAGCAGCCCTAGGCAAAGGTATCGAATCCTCCCCATCAATTCTCTGCTACCAAACATGCTGTCTCTCCTGGACCGGGCAGTTAACGTTTCAGTTCGATTTCCTGGTAACCGATTTATTTCGCAAATCGCTATGTACTCTGTCTTCGGAAGCCTCCATTGCGACTGAGTGTGTGCTTGCTCTCATCATCTCCGCTTCATTCTCAGCCGCAAGCGACAGGGAACGACAATTCCCATGTGTCGCTTGTTGTCGCTCCGCAGCTCGTTGCCAATCTCCACATACGCTCACCTCTGGACCAGGCACACAGCGTCAGTTCGTTTTTGTGGTAACCAATTTATTTCGCAATGCGCCAAGTACTCCCTCCTCGGAAGCCTCAATGCTGCTCGAATGGATATCGAGTGAAGCCCAGTAATAGACGACGTAGTTCTTTGTCGGTGCCACGGCGATCACGCGCACCTCTGGGTGCTCGTGAAGCAAAGCATCACAGATGCGCGGCCGCTCCCCGGGGTGGTCGAGCGCGACAACCACAAAATTGGGCAGGGTTTTCTTCACGCTCTCGAAAATCTCCGACTCATCCTCAACTTCGCCGACAATCTCGATGTCGGGCTGGTCGGCAAAAGTCGAAAGAATCGTCTCCCGCATTAAGCGCGGACGGTTCGCCACGAGGACCCGGATAGACTTTTCCATGGCACACTCCCTGCAATGCGAAGTATCTATGCGAGTGAGCAGACAGCGTAAGAATCAAAAGGTGCCTATCTATTTTGATTTGATGGAATTAGTGCTCGATACTAGCGAAGATTGGTAATACCAATTCTGTTCTATAGAAAATCCCCCGCAGTACTGTCGGCAAGAGATGACAGTTGCAGCCAGGTTCCAGATTTCTTAATCGCTAGAAACAAGAGTTTTGTCATTCGAAAAAGTTACAAGACAACTTGACGGATTGGTTAGGCATCATTACAATCGGTTCGATTTTGCAGTAAGGCAATGGTGTTTTCGGAAGACGCAGTCCCGACTGATCGACGCTTGAAAACAGAGAAACGTGTGGCTTAGTTTTAGGCGCAGTAAGGCCAGTCACTGATTCAACCTCATTCCAAAGCCACAAGTTGTTCAAGATACTAGGGGTTGTTATGACCGAAACCGTCCCCAGTCAGCCCATACGAGTGTTCTTCCTTGCAGAGAATCGCCTGCTCCGGGAAGCTCTGGTTCGTGTTTTCCGCAAGCGCTCCGACTTCTTAGTCGTAGGGCAAAGCGGGGAGACGGCATTAACGCTTTGCGACATTTTGGATTCAAAGTGTGATGTCCTTGTCATCGCTTCTTTCAATGAATATTGGCTTCCAGCGAGCTTTACGCTCGACAAGGTGGGGCAACTTGGTTTCAAAGTTATTATGATCGGGATGGATTCCAACGAAGAACAATTTCTGGCCACTGTTCGCGCCGGGGTTACCGGCTATTTGTTAAAGGACGCCTCGGCTTCCGATGTTGTGTCTGCGGTCCGGGCCGTCTCGAGAGGTGAAGCTGTGTGTCCACCACAGTTGTGTCAGACGCTATTTCGATTCGTCGCCAAAGCGGCCAGGCAGATACCTGCCGAAATGCCAGCTTCCAAACCGGACCTTACTTTGCGCCAACAGCAACTGGTTTCGCTCGTAGCCAAGGGTTTAACAAACAAGGAAATTGCAACCCGCTTGAATTTGTCGGAATACACCGTGCGCAACCACATTCACCGAATTCTGAAGCAGGTGGACGCCGAGAGCAGGAGCGAAGCCGTTGACGTGATCCGTGCGAGCGGTTTTGTTCTGAACGCGTGACGCATTCCTCGCTTTTTGTTCTCGATTCTCAATGGACAGGCGTTGACGCTACAGGGTCACAGCCTTTTCGTGGCCCGGGCATTGAAGCGCTATCTTCTGGCGGAGACCAGAGTCGCAGAGGTTGCGCCACCCAGACTGGCGTCTGTCACACCGTTGGCCGCTGACGGAATCAAGCAACTTCCCTTCACCCGGTATTCTTTTCCTCGCCATTGTACTTTGCTAAAAAAGAATCCCGCTACCCAAACAAAAAAGTTTAGGGCATCTCTCATGGGAACCAGCCAAATCTTCTTGCGGACCACGGGGTCACCAAGTCCCCACACGCCGATGGTCCAGGCCATCGTCAACCTTAGAACGAAATAACCCATTAGATACGCAGCCGCCAATACTGAAGAATGGGCAGTCACCGCGGCAGCCAGTACCCATGGCAGTCCGAATGTCATTGCCAGCCCGAGGTAGCCCACAGGCCGAATGTTTCGCAACATGATGGACCACCGTAACTCGTGCTTCAAGAATTGGCTCAATCGCTCCTTTGGAAAAACCATCCAGATCGGTTTGCGCATCAGTGCGATTCGGTAGCCGTTCCTTGCGATCTCGTTACCGAGTGTAAAATCGTCGGAATGATGGTTCGCCATAGCTTCAAACCCGCCGATTTCCGCTAGCCGCTCTTTGGTCGTGGCCATCGTCCACCCTAGAGCGAAATCCATGCCACCGAACCTTTCAGCCACTAAAGCACTCGCGGAAGAATCGCTCGGAACCCCAACGGCGTCCAAGTCGCTTCCAAAATCTCCTTCCGTGATACTTCGGAACAGAGCGGTCACTAGGCCAACTTTTGGGTCCTGGAACGGTGCCGCCGCATTCCGCAAGTAGTCTGCTTCCACGCGCACGTCGCTGTCACTGATAACCAGCAAATTGTATTTGGCTTCATGAACCAAGCGACAAAGGAGATTCATCTTGGGGCTAGTCCCCAGCAAAGGTGCTCCCACGAGAAGCCGGATCGCTTGCCTGGGAAAGGCCCGTTGCAAATCTTCAACGACCGGAATTATCGGATCGTTCTCATCCGTCACGCCAAATAGGATTTCGTATTCCCGGTAATCCAAGCAGCAGAAACTAGCAAAGTTTTTGTAAGCTTCGCGATCCAAGCCGCAGACCGGTTTGAGGATGCTTATAGGTGGTTCGCACTCTGGATCGAGTTGGGGAGACTTCCTCGAGTCTCGAAAATAAGACCAGCCGCAATAGGTTGCAATCACATAGTAGGCGAGTGGTGCAAAGGCTCCGACTAGCACGAGGGTTCGCAGGAGATGGAGTGTCATCCCTGGCTCCTGTCGAGGCTTTGAAGCGCTCTCTGAATCACGATTCTGGGCTTCCTACCAGGCGCAAGTTGAACAAAAGTAGCGCAAATGACCAATTGCCAGAAAAAGTTTGAACTTGCTCCGTCTAATATTCAAAAGGGAACTTTCCTGTTACTCTGGCAGTAATCTTAGTATGGGCTAATTTGCCTTCCTTATCCACCTCTTTCCAGTAGAATTTTCAGCCGCTCGGTCGCTCCGTTGCGGTGAGGCGGAGGATGGCAGTGCGAGTCAATCCCCCCAACGAAAAGAAATCACCAATCGTGCAGATCCCGCCGACATGCACGCGCTACGGGACGCGCTCGATATCCGCGGAATCGACCTCCACCGACGCGGAGCACGCAATCACATCAATCGAAAGCACTACGCGCAATTCGTTCTTTCGCCGTAGCAGAATTCCTTCGGCGCCGCGGAGCGGTCCTCGCACGATGCACCAAGGGCGCTTTCTCGGTACCCGGGCGAGCCCCAGCACCTTCGCGAGAGGCCAGGGGTGACGGTATGGCTCTCGATTCTTCCTCAATCCGATTATCAAATTATCTGCTCCCGCATACTTTGCAAAACGTCGAATACTACTTGGCTTTTCGATGGCGTGCGTGATTGCCAAAATTCCCTCTTACGTTTTCCTTTTTTGAGGCCTCTGTAGTAGTAGGGGGCGATGGTTCAAGGTCACGGCAACGCCCGGCGCCCCCAACCCCCGCGATGCGCTAGCTCAACAGAGAGTAGCGAGGTTCCAAACCTAATTTCGAAGGGGCGTTTCCCGTGTCGCGAGGCTTTGACGGATTCGAGATTGACGATTTTCGGTGCTGGGATTCCCGTTCCGACAGGGATGAAGGCCGAGGTCCTCTTCAAGTTGGGATTCTCGGAATGCCCGTCACAACATCTGGCAGGAAGAGGACCGGGCCGATCGCCTTGACCGGGAGATCCGCGAACGCCCGCCCCTGCCACGCGAGGGGTGAGTCCAGGCGATTCTCTCCCCGCGTATTCGGACCAAATACACAGACCGGAACAAGGAGTATTCGTTGCGAGATTCCGAGATTTATACGCTGGGAGAAGTAAGCAAATTCCGCGTTGTGGGGATGAACGACCTGGGCGAGTTTGCCTATAACGGCGACCGGTCGCGGATGGAGAACGACGTTGAAAGCCTCGCGCGCCAGGGCCTTTTGACGCAAACCACGATTGCTGATTCCGAGCACAACCCGACTCCAGTTGTCGCGCTCACCAAAGAAGGTCACAAGCTTTTGTCTCGCGGCAAGTGGTTTCCTCAAGTCAAGCCACCTACCACGGACTCAAAAAGCCCAAAGAAGCTTTCCACGATGCCGATCTCTATCGGCTCTATCACAAGGTCAACGATGAAATCGAAAGCCGCGGCGGCAAAGTCCTACGTGTTCAACTCGATTATGAAATGAAACGCGAGCTCTATTCACGCCTTGCCCGCGCCACCGCGGACAAGCGGCGTGACCGGGAAGCCTTGCGGGAAGAAGTTGCCAAGCGATATCACCTGAAGGTCGTCTCTGGGCGAATCCCGATCCCGGACCTCCGCATCGAGTACGCAAACGAAAACGATGATGAGATTCAGCGGCGGGATCTTGAACTCGCCACCGAACATTACCGTCCGCGCGGGCTCTCGGAGAAGGCGCGGGCCGGGTTCGAGCTCTATGCTCGCCGTGGGGAAACCGACCCCCTGCGACGCATCCGCGACGACCGGGAGTTGAATGCAGCGATCTTCAGCCTTTGGAGTATGACCATCCCAGAAGATAAACTCGCAACGCTCCGCGCTTTTGGTTGCACCGAAGTAGAAGCCCGGTTCTTCTACCTTGTAGCAACGCATTCGGGCTATTTCACGCTTCGGCAGTTTCTCGATTTTTGGGCGCTTGGTAGGAAGAATGACTTCGTCTTCTACAACCAGAAAACCGGCGAGCCATTCGTTGATCTCGATAGAGGGTTGCAGCTTGCTTGCGAAAGGCGGAAATCAAGGGAGTGACGTGGCATACACTGCGACACACCTTTGCCTCGCGCCTTCTCGATCGAGGCGTGGACATCATGACGGTCAAGGAACTGCTGGGACACTCGACGGTGACGGTCGCGATGCGCTACACGCATTCGAGTTTAGCTTCCAAGGTGTCTGCGGTAGGGAAGCTGACAGGCACTGCTACAATTTTGCTACAGTCTGCACCACAATGCAGCAGTTCGAGATCCGAGTGGAGCAAAATGACCGCTAACTCAAAGAATACGCTAGAATTAAAAACGGAGGAGTGGGTGAGCGGTTGAAACCGGCGGTCTTGAAAACCGTTAGGCTCGAAAGGGTCTCGGGGGTTCGAATCCCCCCTCCTCCGCCAGAACGAGCTGTTGTGTTCGGGGGCTTTCTCCCAACGCAGTCTCTCCCGTAGTAGTTAATACTCCAGCTAATCCGCCGAATTTCGAAGCGCCCGGCGCATTCTCAAAGTCTATACTGGAATGCTGACGTATGACTGTTTCCCGCACGATCACCTGGGCCATAGGCGTATGGCTGGTTGTCCTGGCGCTTTACGCAGGTCTCTCCCTGTCGCATACCCATGGTTCGCAAACTCTGGTCATTTTTGGAAACGTCGTCCAGTGTATCGTGCCGTTGATTGCCAACGCTGGATTGCTTCTTAATGCCGGTACGCCATATTGGCGGCGCAACATCTTCTGGATGCTGATCGCGCTGAGCTGCACGCTGTGGATGATCGGCGAGTTTCAGTGGACTTATTACGAAATTTATCTTCATAGGCCGCTCCCGGGCTTGTATCCGGGTGACATTCTGTTCTTTCTACGCGGCATCCCCCTCATGGCGGCGCTGGCGCTTCAACCGCACCGCAAGAGCGGCGAGGTGCGCACGCGCCTTGGATATATGGACTTCGGCTTGTTGTTGACGTGGTGGACTTATGTTTACGTTTTCTTCGTCCTGCCGTGGATTTACGCTACGTCCTCGTCGCCGCAATACAATCACAATTTCAACCTCATCACTGACACGCAAAACGGCGTGATCGTTTTCTGGCTCATCTTTTTGTGGCTGCGAAGCAAGGGCGCATGGAAAAAAGTGTACTTCCATTTGTTGGGTGCTTCGGTGGCCTACATGTTGGCTTCTTTGGTGGTAGATGTGCAGAGCGACGTCGGCATCTATTACACCGGAAGCTTGTACGACCTGCCGCTTATTTCTGCATTTTTCTGGTTCGCCCTCGCGGGCTTGATTGCCTACTCGAATCGCGCCCAATTGGATGCCACTCAGCCGGAGCAGTCGCCCAATTTTTCAGAGGACCCCTCAAAAAGTGTTCACGGTTGGTCCAGCCGCTTGGCCATGGCTGCCGTGATTTCTCTGCCCCTGCTTGCCTTGTATAGCTTGCGCGCCGACCGCGCGGAGCCGGACGTTCGGGATTTCCGTTTGGTGACGACGATGGTTGCGGCATTGCCGCTGGCAGGACTGATTTTCGTCCGCAGCCACTTTGCGGAGAAAGACCGCGGCAGGCTGCTCGTGCAGTCCGAGCAGGCATTGGAAAACCTCAAGCGCCTTCAGGCACAGCTTGTGCAAACCGAAAAACTCGTTTCGTTGGGGCAGCTTGCGGCCGGTGCGGCGCATGAAATCAACAACCCTCTCGCCGCCATTCTCGGGTTTTCCGATCTCCTGGCTGATGACGAAGCTTTGCCCGACAAGGCGCGTTCGACGGCTTCGAAAATTCGCGAACAGGCGCGGCGGACAAAAACGCTGGTTGGAAATTTGCTCAGCTTCGCAAGACAGGTTCCCCCGGAGCGCACACTGCTCGACATCAACACCGTGGTAAACAATGCCGTACAGCTTCGCACGCTCGATCTTCGTTCTTCGACGTCGCGCATTGAGTTGCAGCTTGAATCCGTGCTTCCCGGAGTGCGCGGCGACGGCAACCAGCTCATGCAGGTCTTTTTCAACCTCATCAGCAACGCCATCGATGCCATGGAATCGCACAAAGGTGGCGTGCTGACGATCAAGACCATGCGCGACCGCGGGAACGTGGTCATCTTATTTTCAGACACCGGTCCCGGCATCAAGGAGCCGCATCGCGTCTTCGACCCTTTTTACACCACCAAGCCGGTCGGCAAAGGCACAGGCCTGGGCTTGAGCATCTGTTTCGGAATCATCCAGGAGCATAACGGAAAGATTCTTTGCTATAACCGGCAGGAAGGCGGTGCCGTTTTTCGTGTCGAATTGCCTGCCGTTCTCGCGGCATTTCCTGCGAAGGAGTTGCAGCAGCTCACCACGCAAGGTTCGCAGTCGCGTAAACCTGGCTAGCCAAATCCCCTGCTCCCTTCCGCACGTACCTTCACTATACCCCGCGCGACTCGTGTTAGAGTTTTTCAGCCCGGAGCATGTGTAGCGAGGGACCCGGAATGACGGAAGTAGCCATTCGCACGCAAAAGTTGTCCCGCAGATTCGGGAACCTCACCGCCGTCGACGGCATGGATCTTCAAGTGACCGCGGGCCAATTCTTCGGGTTTCTCGGGCCGAACGGGGCCGGCAAATCTACGACGATTAAAATGCTAACCGGCTTGCTTGTGCCCACATCGGGAAGCACGGAACTGCTCGGGCTGGACTTTGCAGCGCATCCCGTCGAAGTAAAACGCCAGATCGGCGTGGTGCCGGAAGGGATGGGGCTTCTCGAAAGACTTACGGGTTCGGAATATTTGCATTTTGTTGGGCGCATGTATGGATTGGACCGCGCGACAACGCAGCGGCGCGCGAGCGAATTGCTGGACTTCATGCAGCTTGCTGACCGCCCGAAAGCTTTGATCGCGGATTATTCGCACGGCATGCAAAAGAAGCTGGCGCTCGCCGCTGCAGTCATCCACGGACCCCGCATTTTGTTCCTCGACGAACCGTTCGAAGGAGTGGACGCTCTAGCCGCGGGCGCGCTCAAGGCGCTTCTAGGCCGCATGACCGAGCGTGGTACGACCATTTTCCTGACTTCGCATGTTCTGGAAATTGTCGAGCGCCTTTGCAGCCACGTCGCCATCATTCATAAAGGCAGGCTCGTGGCGCAGGGTTCGCTCGAAGAACTGCGCGCCGGCATTTCGGGCGAGGCTGGCAGCAAGACAACGCTCGAGGAGGTGTTCCTCTCCGTTGTCGGCCAGGATGGCGCGGAACGCCCCCATCTGGAAGAACTCTCATGGCTGACGTAGCCGCCTCTGTCGGAATTCTCACTCAGATTCGCCTGGTGGCTGGCTTGCGCTGGCGCGTGCTTCGCAATGGTCTGCGCAAGAAAAGCAATCGCTTTGATCTTATCGGCCTGATCTTTGTTGGGGCGATGAGCGCTCTCTTCGTGTTCGGATTGTGCTTTGCTTTTTTCGCTGGCGCCTACAACTTTCTTTCCGAGGGCCGCTACGGCTGGTTAAGCCTGCTTTTCTGGGCCATTTTTGTTTTCTGGCAGCTGTTTCCCCTATTCGTCGCGGGATTTGGCGCGGGTTTCGAATTCCGGACCTTGCTGCGTTTTCCGCTGAATCTCACGTCGTTTTACATCATTAGCCTGGCCTATGGACTTGCAGATTTCTCCGCTCTCGCGTCCGTTTGTTGGCTGGTTTCCATGATCCTTGGCGTGGCGGCAGCAAAACCGGCAGTTCTACCTGCGATGCCGTTGGTGGTGACGCTGTTCTTGCTGCTGAACGTAACTCTGGAGCGTCTCGTCGGCTCGTGGCTCGAACGATTGTTGTCGCGACGCAGAACGCGTGAGCTCTTTTTCGCGCTGTTCATTCTTTCGATGGTTTCCTTGAACCTCATTGAGCCAGTCATGCGGCGCTACGGCCCGATTCTGCGCCCGCTGGCACAGCGCATCGTCCCTTATTTTTCATGGTTTCCGCCTTCGCTTGCAGGCAGGGCGATTGCTTCCGCGGCGCAGGCTCATTTGGGTGGAGCTGTTCTTGGTTGCGCGGGACTCTTGCTTTATGCGGCAGTGTTTAGCATTTTCCTTTGGGTTCGTTTTGCGAAGCAGTATTGCGGTGAAGAATTGAGTGAAACTTCCGCCCCCACGGCTGCCGCGCCGCGCACCGTTGCGAACGTAGACGAAGCTCCCGATCATTTGAGCGCGCTCTCACCGCAAGTGGCAGCGATCCTCCGCAAAGAATTCCGCTATCTCACGCGCAACAGCTTTTCCTTTTTTACTTTGATCGTTCCGCCGATCATGGTCCTTGTTTTTAGCGGCATGTTTACTGGGAAACATCCGTCATCCGAACATCCGGTTTCCCCAGAGATGCTCTTCCCAGGCATCATGGCCTACCTCGTTCTGATTCTGATGGCGCCTGCCTACAATTGTTTTGCCTTTGAAGGCCGAGGGATTCAAACCTACTTCATGACGCCGGTACGTTTTCGCGAAGTCTTCCTTGGCAAGAATCTGATGCTGCTTTCGGTCCTTGCTGTGGAGATGGTTTTGTCGCTGGCCATGCTCGCCTGGCGGCTGGGCTTGCCTTCGCTACCCGTTTTCGTCGCCACACTAACCGCAATCGTGTTCGCAGTGATTGGGCAGCTGACCTTGGCCAACTGGTCCTCTCTCAATTTTCCGCGCAAGCTGGAATTTGGCCGGATGCGCGGGCAGCGGCAGTCCGGTATGGCTGTGCTTATCGCCTTTGGCGCGCAATTCGTATTCGGGGGAGTTTCAGCGGTCATTCTTTTTGGAGGCCGTTTGATGGAAAACCACTGGCTTCCCGCGGAGGCATTTACGTTGCTTGCCGCCGCAGCCGTAGGCGGATATTTTGCTTCGCTAGACGCCTTGTCGCGCGTCGCCGAAAAGAAAAAAGAAGTATTGATCGAAGCTCTGTGCCGGTGATGCAGGCCAGTTCATTTTTCCAACAGGAGAATCTCTCATGAGGCAGCGTGTTCGGACGCTCGGTTGCGCGGTTGTGCTTTTGCTGATGGCCTGTTGCTCGAGTGCTCAGGCACCAATGGACGTCTCGCGTCTCGAGCAGATTCCCGCGGTGTCTGGCTACGAGCAGCCATTCATAGAGGAAATTCGCAGCCAGCTTCGCAGCCTCTCTCCCAAGACCGATAATCTCGGCAATCTTTGGGTCAGCTTCGGCAGCGGCTCGCCACACCGTCTGCTGGTGACCTCCGTCGACGAACCGGGATATGTTGTAAGCGAGATCACTTCCTATGGTTTTCTGCGCGTCCAACGATTGCCGCAAGCCGCTCCCAATCCCGTATTTGACACGCTGCATTTTGCGCAGCCCATTTGGGTCATGACACGTTCCGAAAAGAAAGTCTCCGGAGTCTTCGCCGGGCTCAGCGTTCATCTTCAGCCCGCCCGTGTGAACACTCCGAAGATGAATCATCCTGACGAAATGTACGCGGACATCGGCGCTACTACCGCTGACGAAGTGCGCGCCGCGGGAGTAGAGCTTCTTGATCCCATCGCCCTGCAACGAAAATGGTTCCCCATTGGGCAGAGTGGGGAAGCAGGGCCAGCCACAGGCGACCGTTTTGGATGCGCGGCGCTTCTGCAATTGCTCGAACATATTAAAGATAGCAAAGCAAAAGGAATGACGACGGTTGCTTTTGTGACCCAACAATGGGCCGGCGGCCGCGGTTTAAATCGCCTGCTCGAAGAGGTAAAACCCGACGAGATGATTTTTGTGGGCCGCATCGTGGCAAGCAGCAAAGGCACATCGAGGCCCGTGCCGGGCGATGGCGTGCTTCTTGGAGAGGAAGACTCATCCGCACAGTTGAAAGGAATCTCTGCAGAAATCAAAGCCATTGCCGAGTCTGATGGCGAGCGATTGACACCCATAAATACAACTCCCCCGCGCGTGGCCGGTTACGCAAAACCAAATGTGTTTCCGGAGCGCTTTGCCCAACTTGGAATTCCAACTCTGTGGTCGGTGACTCCAGCGGAATCCACTTCCTGGAACGATCGAGGAAACTTAGAGCGTCTGCTTGAGGCTTATTTGCAGATTCCGAAACCAACAGCTGGTCACGGAGGAGCCTCCGGAGGCGGCCACGAGCAGTCCGATATAGAAGCGCTTGTGGAGGCCTATGGGGCGAGCGGACATGAAGAGAACGTACGCAAAGTGGTGTTGAATCGGCTGGATCCGAGATTACAAAAAGAAGTGAAGACAGATCCAGCGGGAAATCTGACCTTGCACCTTGGCACGCTTGCGGGGAAAGCTCGCCACATTGCTTTTATCGCTCACATGGACGAAATCGGTTACGAGGTAAAGAAGATCGAAGACGATGGCCGGCTTTTAGTGTCCGTGTTGGGCGGTGGCTACCCCGAGTATTTTCTAGGGCACGTCGTCCTCATTCACAAAGGCGACGGAACCGCAACCGGCGGCGTGCTCGAACTTCCCGCCGGCTGGGAACAACCAGGCTTCGAATGGCCGCACGGGCCACGTTCGTTGGACGAATCCGTCCACGTCTATCTGGGCACGCGTTCTGCAGAGGAAAGTCAGAAACTAGGAATCAAGGCCGGAGATTGGATCACGATTCCCAAAGAATACCGCCCGTTGTTGGGCAAACGCGCCAACGCCCGCAGCTTCGATGATCGTGTTGGCTGTGCCGCGCTCGTTGAAGCTGTGAGAGCGCTCGGGCTGGACTTGCCGGGACGCGACGTGACGTTTATTTGGTCCACCGAAGAGGAAGTCGGGCTGAAAGGCGCAGCGGCGGCCGCCGAGCGCATGGCCAAAGAAGGCCGCACGCCAGATTTCGTCTTCGCCATCGACACGTTCGTCAGTTCGGACTCGCCCCTCGAATCCAAGCGTTTTGCCGACGCGCAGATCGGCAAAGGCTTCGTCATTCGCGCCGTGGATAATTCGAACATCACTCCGCGCGAATACGTCGACCGCGTTGTCAAGCTCGCGCGCGAAAACAACATTCCCGCGCAATTCGGCGTGACCGGAGGCGGCAACGACGGCGCAGTCTTCGCGCGCTACGGCTCGGTGAATATCCCTCTCGGCTGGCCGCTTCGGTATTCGCATTCCCCGGGCGAAGTCATTGACACGCGCGATCTCGACGCGCTCTCAAAGATCATCACGGTGCTGGCGAAGAGCTGGTAGCGGCTTGATCCCGGGCCTTGATGGCGTGGGGGCCGGGTGGGTGATTTACAGGTTAAGTTGTTCTGTTTCATGGGCTTGGGAGCATTTTTACGGGATCTGCTCCTAGCCGCGCAGGGAAAAACTAAAGCTGCAAGCTAGCTTGCGACGCAAGCTAATTTTCAATATAAAGTGCTTTGCAGAGCCAATTACCATTCATTTTGAGCGGTGACGTGGCTTATAGCTTGGGTTTCGTTTCCATAAAATCGGCGTAGCGCGCGGCAATCACATTCCAAGAAAAATAGCGTTGCTGTGCGATCCAGCTTCGCTGCGCCAGCGAAGCGCGGTAGTGCTCATCCTCCAGGACGTGAAGCAGCACCTCTCCCAAATCGCCCTTCTTTTGCGGCGAGTAAAAAGCCACTCCCGCATCCTTGATGAGCGAAGGCGTTTCCGGCCCTTCAGCTGCAATCACAGGCAAGCCGCAGGCAATCCCCGCAATCGCGCTGCTGCGCCGCGTGGAGATCGGTCCGCGCACAAATAACAGCACATCGCAATTCGACATGGTTCTCACCACATCTTCATTCGAAAGCAAGCCCAGCACTTGAATCTCCGCGGGCGCACCGTCCAGCCGTTTCCGCAATTCGCCTTCGGCGTCTTCCGAACCGCGCCCGAAAACGATCAACTTGAGATCCTTTACGCGCAAAGAAGCGAAGCAAACTGCTTGGGTTATCTCGCTGATCTCCCTTTGCAAAAACTGTCCACCGGTAACGCTGAAAACCGCGATGTTCAACCTGCCGTCACGCGCGATGCTCTTTCGGGAACCGGCCTCTCCGCTTACTGGAAGATTCGCACCGACGGGAATGAAAACCGAGTGCGTGTAATGAGGCTGCATCCAGGTGAGCTTTTCCATCGGAACAGTAAAGACCGCGACTTCGCAGGCGTCCATGGCTTGCCGCATGGTGTGCAGTTGCGCGGTGTGGCGTAGCCGATCAATGAAATGCGGTCCGGCGAACGGCTCGACGTCGTGATAGACAACGCCAATGCGCGCTCCCGTTTTCTTCAAGATGTGCAGCAGCCGCGAAAACCGCAGCGGAAATCCTCGCGCAGACCATGCCAGCGCTGTGTATTGCACCAGCACCCACATCCCGCGCCAGCCCTTCGCCCGGCGCCGCAGCGAGCGTAACGCGCGCCGCCATCCGCGCTCCTCCCAGGCGACTCGTTCAATGGCCAGGCTGATTCCGCGCTCACGAAGCGCCTCACCGAGATGGTTGCAATACTCTTCGACCCCATCCGTGGGTTTGTCGGCTCGCCCCAAAAGGGCAATGGCGCCTTGCTGGATCATTCGCGAGCGCTCATTTTTCGACGAGAAAGCTTCCAATGACCAGCGCGTCCATTCCGGAGCTGAAGAAAGTGCGAATCGCATCGGTCGGCGTGTGCACGATGGCTTCTCCCCGCAAATTAAAGGAAGTATTCAGGATGACGGGCACGCCCGTGCGCTTTCCAAATTCATCAAGCAGCCGCCAATAGAGCGGATTGATTTCTTTCTCAACGGTTTGTGGCCGCGCGCTCCCGTCCACGTGAGTCACAGCGGGAATCACGGCGCTCTTGTCCGGCCGCACCTGTGCCGTCAAAATCATAAACGGCGAATCCGTGGCGCTCTCCAGGTATTCACTTGCCGCTTCCTTTTTGAGCGAAGGCGCAAACGGCCGCCACCATTCGCGGAATTTCACCGCGTTGTTGACCTTGGCATTCATTTCCGGGTCGCGAGGATCGGCGAGAATCGACCGGCTCCCCAGCGCGCGCGGGCCAAACTCCATTCTCCCTTGAAACCAGCCCAGGATTTTTCCTTGCGAGAGGAGTTCCGCGGCTGTGCCAGCGGGGTCCGCCAGCTTCGCGCAACGCAATTTATAGGTGCGCAGCGCCGCTTCAATGGACTCATCGTCAAACGACGGCCCCCAATATCCGTGGCGCATCGCCCGGTTCGGGAGCTTTCCGCCCGCATCCAAATAAGGCGCCAACGCGGCGCCCAGCGCCACGCCGTCATCCGAAGCCGCCGGCTGTACGAAAATCTGGTCCACCGCGCCCGAAGCAGCGATCTTCCCGTTCGCTTTGGAATTCAGGGCCACGCCTCCGGCCAGGCAAACGTTCTGGCAGCCGGTTCTTTCAATCGCCAGCCGCACCACGTTCATCATCGCGGTTTCGCAGGCGTCCTGCACCGCGTAGGCAATGTTCTTATGCCGGTCGTCAATCTCGCTCTCCGCAATGCGCGAAGGTCCCAGGAGCTCCGTCATGCGCGCATGTGCCGATGTACCATTCGCAGCCAGTTGTCTCGCATGCACGCGATACGGCGATGCCTTCACATCAATAAACGCGGACAAATCCACGCCGGGCTGCCCGTAAGGCGCAAGGCCCATCACTTTCCATTCATCGCTGTTCGGCGCGAACCCCAGAAACTCTGTGAAGCCGCTATAAAAAAATCCGATCGAGTCGGGGAAGGGAATCGTCAACAGATGCTCCAGCCTGCCGTTGCGCCCTTGCCAGAGGGAAGTCGCTTCCCACGCTCCACGCCCGTCCATCACCGCCACGGCGGCTTCGTCGAAGCCCGAATACGCATACGCGCTGATGGCGTGCGCCAGGTGATGGTCCACAAAACGCATCTTCGCGCGCGTTGGCCCGAACTGCTGCGCGAATTTCTTCGCCCCGCTCTCCTGGTGCCACATGCTCAGGAAATACAATGTCGAATTCAGTCCGTTGAGGTACGTCAGCGGCATGTGGCCCGTGGCGTAACACTTCAAGTCATGGCGAAACACCGGCCCCGCGTGCTGCCAGCCAAAGCACACTTCATCTAGTTGGTCCACGCGGACTTTCGCGAAGTCCAGGCACCCCCGAATCGCATTTTGCGGGAATCGCGCGTCGTGCTTCACGCGGCTGAGGCGCTCTTCCGCAACCGCGAACAGCAGTTCGCCGTCGCGCACGATGCACGCCGACGAATCATGCATCTGCGAATAATTGATCCCCAAGGTCAGCATTCTTGGTTCTTATTCACCCCGGTGTGTTATTCAAGAAAATTATAGTTACTACGCTCTCCTACCCACAATCACTAGGGAATCCAATTCCTCCCGAATCGCCCAGCCAGGTAAGGCGTTCCCTCGGAACATCCGGTTGACGAATCTTACGGGCCCGTACTCTTCGGATGTCCACCCGCCTGGAAAAAGCCGCGCATCGTGGAAAGCCACCACGCCGTCCCGCGTGACGTAAGGCGTCCAGTCGTTCCAGTCTTGTTCCACGGATTCTTCGCGGTGGTCTCCGTCAATCAGCAAAAAATCGATCGGCTGGTCCCAGCCGCTCGCGGCGTCGTGGCTGAAGGCCTCGAGCCAAACAATTCCTGCATTCGATTTGCGGGACACCGCTCCCTTCGCCGCACGGCGCATGAAGTTCAGCAGGGGAACGCGCGAAAGGTGAAAGGGGTCCACAAGATAGAGCGTGCCGGCCGGATTCATCGCCGTTCGCAGCGCCACGGCGGAGGCGCCCTCGGCCACTCCTATTTCCACAAGGCTCTTGCGCCCGCGCGCGTGCTTTTCCAGCGCACGATGTTCCGCCTCCGTGTGCTGGGCGAGGAGCGGACGCATTCCCGCCCAGGCAAAGAAGGGATGTTGCGTCGTCCGGGAACTCCAATTCTCGTGGGGACTCGCCCTGTTGATTTGGCGGAAAAGGATTCTTGGCTTTGTCACGGTGGTCTCAGACGATACTCGTTCCGGCGCGCGTCCGGTTGTGGCAGAGCTGCTCATTGATTCGCCTGCGTCAGTTCTTTTTTCTCCGGGGCTGGCGATACTCTCTCTTGCGAGAATTTCGGCGTGAGGCCGAGCGCGCGCTGAAAGACTAACTCATGCCTGCGAGCGGACTGCGCCCAGGTGTAACGCCTCATTTTTTCCTGCGCGGAGCTGCCGAGCCGCCGCCGCAGTTCCCCGTCCCGGCAAAACTTCAGGATCGCTGAGGTGAGCGACTCCGCGTCGCCCGGAATCACGAAAAGTCCATCGTGCCCGTCTTCGATCAAATCTGTCATGCCGCACGATTCCGTGGTAACAACCGGCATGCCGGACGCCATGGCTTCCAGCAGCACTAGAGGCATCCCTTCCATCAACGAAGGCAGGACAAAAATCTCATGCTCCGCGTACAAACTGGACATTTCGGCGCGGGAAACGAACGGCCAGATTTCCAGCGCGGGCTGCGAGGCCGGCGTAAAGCAGCGGCGGACGTTTTCCTCCGGCACGCCGCAGCCCGCAATCGTCAAGCGCGCTTCGGGAAGCAACCCGAGAACCTTTTCAAACGCATCCGCCAGATAATAGATTCCTTTATGATCGATCCACGTTCCCACAAAGAGGAGCTTCGTTGCCGTCTCCTCGGAATACGCGCGCGCGTGAAAGAACTCGGGGCCTACTCCGTTCGGGACGAGCCAGACGCGATCCGCGGGCAGCCCGTAGTGGAGCTGAAGAAAAAGCAGCGCTTCGCGGTTCAGCACGATGCATTGATCGGCCGTTTGGAAAGACCACCGGTAAGTGGGCATGTGATAGAGGCGCTGCCACACGCGGTTCTTCCATTTGAAATAGTCGGCGCGCCCCTTCTTTGCTTCCCGGCCCATGGCGTAGTTCCGGCGCTCCTCGAGGCCGTGCATGGTCATGACGTAGGGCGGACCTGCCTCGGAGCCAATCCGCCGCCTACGCAGGCCGTACCAGAAGCCGGAAGGCGCGTGGATATTGACAACGTCGAACTCGCTTTTCCTCTCGATGACGTATTGCGCGATTTTTCTTGCGAATTCAACCGTGCGAAAACGGCTGGGCCGGCGTTGCTGGGGAAGCAAATCCTCGAAAAACTTCGGTTCTACCTCATGCCCCAGCTCGCGCAATTCCTTCGTCAGGTTATGGACGACTCCGGCGACTCCGGCCTCTGCCTTCCCGGGAACTCCAGATATGATCAGAATCCGCATCTAAGTTTGCTCTCCATTTTCTTCCCGGCTTTTAGGGCTGCCCCATTTTATTGCAGGACGAATGTCACGGCTTCAAGGCGATCCGACCGGTGTAATCGATCCGGTTCAGCAGAATGGGAATGCGATTCTCTGCAAAATACTCGTCGCATGCCTGGCGCGAGCCTTTCCAATGTCCGTAATCGTCGATGATAATGACACCGGACTGCGATAGGCGAGGGAACAAGTGAGTCAGCTCGTGTTTAGTTGACTCGTACCAGTCGGTATCAAGTCGCAGCAGGGAGATGACTTCGGGCGCGTGGGCCGGAATTGTCTTATCGACGTCGCCGGGAACGAAATGAATTTTTTGCCGGGGATACCCGGTTGAATACAGGAGGTCTTTGACCTGCTCCAGAGGAGCGTCTCCGCACCTGGCGTCGATGTCGCGTGAGAGCACCTGGGCCGCGGGCATACCGCCGTGGTCGATGTCCTTTTCTGTTGGCGGCGTCATTCCTTCAAAAGTATCGAAGAGATACAAATCGCGGCTGGTGTCCTTGAACTGCAACAGAGTCATGGCGACCGCGGCCATGCTTCCTCCCCTCCAAACGCCACACTCCACGATGGCGCCGGCAATTCCGTTGGAGCTGATATAACGCACAGCCTGAATGAGAGCATAAATTCTCTCGGGACTGGTCATGGTCCATGGAAGCACCTCTCGGAGTATCTGGAGTTCATCCTCGCGAAAATCGGGAGGTGCCGCCTGCTGCGGTGGTGGAAAGCGGATGATGTCCAGACCGAAAAGCCTGAAAGTCTTGTGAATTGCACCCTTGATCATGATTCGCGCTAATTTCTTTGAATGTGCTGCATCTTGGGGACCGGAAGCCAGCGAGAGCGCGCGCGGCGGTAAAGCACGCTCTGCGCGAGGGCCCTTTGCGCACGGTAGAAGCGCCTTGGCGTCACGACCAAGGCTCCCAGCAGAACCGCCACCTTAAACACGCGGTGAGAGAGCGGCGCATCCGGGTGCACAACCCTGTAAATCTTCCATTCCGTCTTGGCGGTTTCCCATGGCCATCCGCCGTCGAGCGCCAGCCGAAGCTGGTCTGCGCTGGCTTGCGTGTACTCGACTACGGCGTTGCGAACAGAAAGCTCGACGCCGAAGCGCTCGAGTTCTTCCAACAAGCTTTTCGCAAGAATCTCCAATGATTTCTGCTTGCGGCGGAGCTTCTGGGGATCGTGGCTCGGGAGTTGAAAACTGTTTCCCTCATGAAGCCGGTAGTACGTGAGCGCTTCCGGCAGAATCCGCGCACACGCCAACGCGGCGGCCAGCGTAAACAGGTATTCGTCGGCTTGAATTTCTATCCCCTCCGGAACCGGCCCGATTCGTCGCAGCAAACCGGCTCGGATCGCCATGCGGCTCGTTCCGAGAAAGGCGCCGCGCCGCCGGAACAACTGCGCCCCCTCCATGGAGTCGGCCTGGAACCGAAAGTGCTCGCGCAAACTTTCGATTTGCTCGCTGCTGTCGCGCTGAACGTTGACAATGCCGTGTCCGACAATTCCTAGGGAAGGCTCTTCGGCGAATGCTTGGATAACGCGCGTGAGCTTTTTCGGCGCCCACCAGTCGTCGCCGTCGAGAAACGCAATGATTTCGCCTCGGCATTCGGGGATGCCAGCGTTGAAGGCGGAAGCCTGGCCGCCGTTTTCTTTGCGCAGCAGGCGCACTTGCGGCTCAAACTTTCGCACAATTTCGGGCGTGCGGTCGGTCGAGCCGTCGTCCACCACCAAGATCTCGCGGTCGGAGGCAGAGAAGTCCTGTTCGAGCACGCTGACAATCGCTTCTTCGATGAAGCGCTCGTGGTTGTACGTGTCAATCAGAACGCTGACAAACGGTTTTCCCAAGTCACCGGCTCAACTTTTGGTGGCGGCAGCGGCTTTGGCTTTTGCATGGATCGCCACCACGGTCTTTTCGGAGGAAGAAGCAATCCACTCCTTGTGCTTCCTCCGAGCATCATCAAACAGACGCAGATGATGATAGCCCAAGACCAGCGCCGCGCAAGCTCTCATGTAGCTGTAGATCCGGTGCCGGCGCGTCATGATCTCGCCATACGTCCAGGGATAGCCCAAAAGGTGACGGAAGTATTTCCAGCGGCCTGGCGCCCGGAGCGCAAATCCATCTTGCGCCTGCGCCTTCTTCCATTGGGCCAAGTAGGCGCGCAGATCGGCCGAGCGAAGGTTGTGGCCGTGCCTTAGCAGCCATTTTTGAATTTCAGCGAGCAGCGCCGCGCGCATTGCCATCCGATGTTCGATTTGCGCGGGTGAGGGTCTTGCTGCTGCGGTTTGAAAAAGATTCGTTGCATGCAGCCGGTATTTCCCCAGATAGTTCTCTACGGCCACAATCGGCGCAATAAAAATGACCAGCGCGGTCAGGAACGCATCCGCCTGAGAACGCAAAGTTTCTGGCACGGGCAGCAACTTCTCCAATACCCTGCGCCGAAACGTCAGGCACGATGTGCTGGCCATGGGATATTGCAGAAGGGCGCCGCGGCTTTCCGGTACGCACCCTGAAACCGGAATGAAGTAACGGTCGGCCTCGGCTGCGTTCGCGCCGTCACACCAAAAGAGGCGATGATAGGCCATCCCGGTGTCTGGATTTCGCTCGAAAACTTCGCTGAGGCGCGAGAGCTTTTCCGGAAGCCACACGTCGTCAGCGTCAAGCAGCGCGACGACTTCGCCGCGCGCGTTTGCGAAACCGTAATTAAAAGCGGAAGCTTGTCCGCCATTTGATTTGTACAAATAGCGAATCGCGTTTCCGAATTTTCGCAAGCGAGCCGTTGTGTCGTCAGTCGAGCCGTCGTCCACGACGAGAATTTCCCGCTCCTCTGGCGGAAAATCCTGGGCCAGCACGCTTGATACCGCTTCCTCCACATACTGGCCGTAATTGTAGGTGTCAATCAAAACGCTGAAGTATGGCGCTCTCATGAATGCTTTCCTGAGAGCGAGGCCGCTCGGCTAAAAAGCCGTCGCAGATTCTCTGCGTCCAATCCAAACTTCCTCCGCACCGGCCGCGTCAGTCCCAAAAGAAAAAACCACACGCGTTCGATCCCGCCGTGAAGAAAAACGCGACCCGCTTGCCGCGCATATCGCTTCACGCCTGCCCAATGCCGCAGGCGATTCGCCTTCATCCCGTCATTGCCTAGGATTTCCGTGGCGTCGCCAATCGTCCGCAGATGTTTCCATCCGCCGGCCAACTCGTAGTTCCGACCAGCTTCCGCCCCGCAAAAAACTCCCTCTTTGCCTTGTCGGTGATAGCCGTAATCATGGTTCTGATGCACTGCGAGGACTGCGCTGGAGGCATCAATAACGGAGTGATTTGAAGCAAGCGCTTTCCAAACCAACCAGTTGTCCCAGAACACGCGCCCCACGACGAACGGCGGCACGTCTCTATAAAGCCCGCGCGCAAAGACAAAATAATCAATCCACTCCGGCCCGCGCCGCCGCCCTTTCTGTAAAACTTGCCTGTACAAGAGCGTCTTCCAGCCGGTGTTTCCAAAACTCAATGGCGCGGCGATCTCGATATCCCAGCGGCGTCCAACCATCAAGAACTGCGAATGCTTCTTGCGCACGCCATTCACTGCGTCAAAAAAATCCTGCATCAGCACGATGTCGCAGTTGATGTAGCAGAGAAGATCGTGCCGCGCGACGGCCTGCGCCCGGCAAAACAGAAAATCCAGTCGCTTTGTCCCGAACTCGTTTCGCTCAACACGTGGCTCGTGGCGTAGCCCCAATTCTTTGGCCGTTTCCGCTGCGCCTTCCTCGTCGCCAAACAGAATCACGTCCACGTCTGCGTGGAGCAGGGTCCAACTCTTGAGCGCGTTCCTCTGTATGATTTCATCGTGTCCGCGGAAGGGTTTGGCTGTCGTGAAGAACGTGAGCATTTCTTGCCTGCACTTACTTCCCGCGTAAGTCCTCTACTTCAATTGCTGCCTCTGGGACGCGATGATTTCTTCCAGGATTGTGTCCAGCCCGCGCGTGATCTTCCAGTGGGGATAGTGTTTCTTGAATTTCCCCAAGTTCGAGATGTAGCAGATGTGATCGCCCTTTCGCGCCTCGTCCACATACCGCCACGTCAGTTTCTTCCCGCTCATCTGCTCGATGTGCTCGATGCCTTCCAGCATCGAGATGCTGTTTTCGCGTCCGCCGCCGAGGTTATAGACCTCGCCGGCCCGCGGATTCGCCGCAAACTCTTCAATGGCCCGCACCACGTCATGGCTGTGGATGTTGTCGCGCACTTGCTTGCCTTTGTAGCCAAACACGGAGTACGTCCCGCCGCTCAGGGTAACTTTCACGAGATACGACAAGAATCCGTGAAGCTCCACGCCGGAATGGGCGGGCCCCGTCAAGCAGCCGCCGCGAAAAATTCCTACGTTCATCTTGAAATAGCGTCCATACTCCTGTGCAACTAGATCCGCGGCGGCTTTGGACGCCCCGAAGAGCGAATGAAGAGTGCGATCAATCCTGCAGTTTTCATCAACGCCGTCATAATCTTCGTGGCGTGCGTAGTCGTATCGCTTCTCGAGTTCCTTTAACGGAATTTCGTTTGGCGCGTCGCCGTACACCTTGTTCGTGCTCAGAAACACAAACACAGCTTCCGGCGAATGCTGCCGCGTGGCTTCCAGTAAATTCACGGTTCCCAAAGCATTCACCTCGAAATCCAACAGAGGAATGTCGCGAGCCTTGTCGTGCGAAGGCTGGGCTGCGCAATGCACAATCAAGTCGAACCGCTGCGCTCGAAACAGTTCTCCGATCGCGGCGCGGTCCCGAATATCTAGCGCGACGTGCGTGAAGCGCTTCGTTGCGCGCTTTAACCTCTCTAAATTCCACAGCGTGTCTCCTGCCGGACCAAAGAATTCGCGGCGCATGTTGTTGTCCACGCCGGTCACTTCATGGCCCTGCCGGTCAAAATGTTCCACCGCTTCCGAACCGATCAAACCACTGCTCCCTGTAACGAGTACCTTCACGTTGCGAATCTCTTTTCCCGATTCTCCACCACGCGGGGAATCGGAAGGCTACTTTCCGCAAGTGAGAATAGCAGCAGTTCGCGGTTTTCTTAACGCCACCAAGAAATTTACGCTCGGCGAGCCAAGCCGATTCCTCCTTCCGATTCCGCTTAGCGAATCTTCGAGATTCCCCTTACTTTTGCCCAAGCAGGCTTAGAAATTCTTCGGTGCGTTCGATCGGAAGTGCGACCAGGTTTGCGTCGTATGTTTCCAGGTTGCACGGAATCGGCAACAGCGCGCCTTTGGCGGCAATGGCGAACCATTGATAATCCATGCGAACCAGGAATTGCAGAATCTCCCGCGCCGCATAGCCCCACGGTTTCGTTCGAATGTCTTGCACTTCCACGAGCATCGCTGGCCGCGAGTCGCGATTCAGAAGCTTCGCGGCCCCATGGAGAACTGAAAGTTCTGCGCCTTCGGCATCCAGTTTCAAGAAATCCACTTTGGAGATGGCCAATTCGGAAAGGATGTCGTCCAAGCGGCGAACCTTCACGCGAACGGTCCTTACTGGTTCGGGTGTCGCGGGTGGCCTCAGACTGTTGCACGCGTCGTTGAACCGGTCCACCACGTAGAGTTCGGCTTCGCCCGGATCTTCGCCCGCGGCGCACGGAATCAATTCCACATTGGAGGATCGGTTGAGCCGAAAATGTTTTTCCAGCCGAACTAGCTCCCGAGGTGAAGGCTCGATGGCAACAACGCGGCCATGCCATCCCACGCATTTTGACGCCAGCAAGGTGTAGAGCCCATGATGCGCACCGACATCAACCACCGTCATGTCGCGCCGCAAGAGTCTTTTGACGAATCTTCTCTCCATGGTTTCGAATTCGCCGAAGAGAAGTTTCTGATCCAGGAAGTTTTCCTCGGCCAGCCACCACACGCCGCATGGCAGCCGCAAGGGAATGGGCATTCTGGGGAAAATGCGCCGCGCGCGATTTGCCAGTGTGATGTATTTGGTGCGCATGGGGCTCGCCAGGAATCGCCGAATCCGCTGAAGCAAGGCGGTGCTCGGTGGGAGATTCTTTGCCCACGGATCTTCGGTTTCCTGAGGTTCGAGAACTAGCCGGAATCCCGCAACGTCAATGGGCGCGTAGGAAGCCAGCAAGACTGTGCGGCGCTGCGTGTGTTCACGAGTCTCACGGAAATCGTCGTGGTCGGGTAGAGGCGTGACGCGAAAGACTTTTGCAAAGCCCGCGCGGTAAAGCATTTTTACCAAGCTGCTCTCACTTGGGTAACACGCTGTCTCTGTAAGGCTTTGGTCGTCTTGCCACGGCTCTTGACGCAGAAGCAAGGAGCAGCGCTCTTCCGACAGGCACATACTTTCGAGCACCAGGCATTTTTCGGTAATGGCGCGAAGGTGTCGAATGGCTTGGAGTGGATTTTCCAGGTGATAGAGCAGGCCGAAACAAAGCACAAGATCAAACTGCCCCAGTTGGGAAATCTCGTGGGCTTCCACGTCCGCTTGCTCAAAGGGAATTCCGGGAAAGCGCCTGCGCGCTTCCTCGATGTTTTCCGCGCGCGCGTCAATTCCGCAGGTGTACAAACCGCATTCCGCAAGCGTTTGGGAGAAGAAGCCAACGCCGCAACCCACGTCCACCGCAGTGGAAAGGCCCAAGGCGGGCTTCAATCGTTTCACGATTCGCCGGAGCGTCTGGTCACGGGCTTCAATGAGGGCGCGGTACTCCTTCCGGTCAAACGGCGTCAGCTTGATGGTTATTTCCGCGGAGGGCTGAGCCGCTTGCGTTTGCGAAGGGAGCGATTCAAGGCGTGGGCTAGGTTGCATGGCGGTCTCCTTGCCGCATTCTCCGGCCAGCATGCTTTCGAGAGTGAAGAGGACGTTCACTCTTGCGAGAGGGCTGCGTCGCCGGCTCCTTCAGGTCAGCTTCCTGCGCCAGTTGCCAATTCATTTGGCGCCAGGAGCAGAGTGCTGACTACTGGAAGTGCAGGGATAGTAACTAACCGAGCGTACTTATGCAAGAGAATTATTTATCAGTATATTAGACGCGGATGGCAACGTGGCTTTTTGCAATGGCCGTTTCTGAAAAAACTCGCTTCGAACTTGCGTTGCGAAAGCACCCAGGAGGACAGAGGAGGAGTAATGCAAAAGCTGTAGTCATCTATGGGTTTTTGTAGGCGCGTAAATACGTGATTCTGTATTCCGAATAAAGCGGGAATGACGATTCGCGTAAGTCAAATATATTCATGCGGTTACAGATTTATCTCAATGGCACGTAAATTGCGACCATCAGCGAGGTAGCCTGCTTAAGGAGAGCTCAATTCCAGGGCATTGAGCTCGGGTACTTGTCGGGCTTGGGGATATCCTCAGTAACATTCGAAACAAATCCTGCGAGGCGTCTAGTCAGGTCAAATTGAGGTTTTCGTTCTGAGTTTGTTCCTGGCCGGAATGGTTTGTTCAGACGCTATAACGGTAAAGGATCTCGACAGGCATTCAGAAGAGAGAGCGCGGTTTAACCGCGTGGGGGAGATAAAAACAAATGAAAAAGGTGATGTACTTCTCGTTGCTCGGAGTTCTGCTGCTGACTTTGGGAAGCGGTAACGTTTTTGGTCAGGCCACGGCAAGCGCGACGATACAAGGCACGGTTACTGACAAATCCGGTGCTGTTGTGAGCGGTGCCGAGATTGTCGCGAAAAACAAAGCAACTGATCTCAGCCGGACAACAACTTCGTCGGACACAGGTGACTACCGCTTCGAATTGTTGCC
>Ga0307471_100000299_pt1 | contig 25055 bp, 20 predicted proteins | sample atmos_gasesAM3C__2_FD_204566 | JGI IMG/M metagenome (GOLD analysis project Ga0307471, IMG submission 204566) | Hardwood forest soil microbial communities from Morgan-Monroe State Forest, Indiana, United States - atmos_gasesAM3C_515 | ecosystem: Environmental > Terrestrial > Soil > Temperate...
CGCATTTCTTGTCAATCTCCAGGGAACCTGGATTCCAGCTTCTACCATCGCGCATGACAAGGTAAGATTTGCTGAACAAAATTATTGCAGATCGTATATCCATGACCATTGATGACATTAGGCTGCTCTTTGAGTACGACCGCCGGGCAAACAACAGAGTTTTACAAGTGGCCAGCGCGCTGAGCGTTGAACAGTTCACGCGAGATCTGGGCGGCAGCTTTCGTTCGGTGCGAGACACGCTGCTCCACATCGTCGGCGGCGAATGGGGTTGGCTCACCTATTGGAAAGAGCCGATCCACGGCGCCGCGTTCTTAGCGGAACTGTGGGATCGACACGACGTGCTGTTCCGCCCGAACGCATTTCCCAACCTTGAGGCGGTGCGCCTGAAGTGGATGGAGGTCGAAAAAGAACAGACAGAGTTTGTCAATCAACTTACTGACGGGGCTCTGGGGAGAATGCTTCCTTATCGCAAGACGCAGCTAAGCTTGGCGCACTTGATGCAGCACCTCGTGAACCATTCCACTTACCATCGAGGTCAAATCGCAGTAATGATGCGGCAGCTTGACGCGAAGCCCCCAGCCACGGACTTCCACGTGTTTCTCGTCGAACGCAGGAGCGGGGTTTAGCAGCTCAGCGGACAGTTTCTTTGCCACCAACATAAAGGGGCATGAGGATTTCGATCGCGATGCCGCGGCGGCCTTGGCCCAAATCGTCAATTCGAACCACTTTACCGAGGGATTCGCGATTGAGGGAGCCCGGAGAATCGGAGTACGGGAAGGTAATGAACACCCGCATATCTTTGATGTACACGGAGTTCTTCGACGCAAAGTAAACGCTGTCGCGCGTCGTGTTCAGCGTGGGAAGGATCTCATCGAATTGGAGATGCGCATCGGAGGGTCGCACACGGACCACTTGGGGAAGCTTCAATCGTGCGCGACGCCGGCGCTCTGGTGGATATCCCATAGTGTTTCGTAAAACTAGATTAACGGACGGCGTCGATTCGAACACGGAAGTTGTCTCGTCGGTTGCTTAGTTGACAAGGGCTTGGGCCAATCTTGAACGGTGATTCGCGGGTGCGAGGTACTTCTTAGCTCGGATCGACCAATCGGAGTGCCGGGGAAGGGAAGATTACGAAACTCAAGCGAAATCGCTTACTTGACGCAAAGTTGGCGCACAGTTAGGCTTGCGAAGATGCTGTTTCGTCGAGAAGTTGGACGCAAAAGACGGGTGTGAACAGGTACTTGTGGCCGACACTACGCTCCAGGTAACAAGCAGCCGTACGAAACAGGAAGAGGCCCCTTCGATCGTCGAAGTTCTCGGGGACGCGACGAAACGGGCCGTGGCCGCCGTTCAGGATTACTCGCTGCTTTCCTTCCGGTCTCTGACCAACCTTGCGACCTCTCCCCATTATTTCCAAGATACGCTCGATCAAATGGATGATGTGGGAGTCGGTTCGCTGCCTATCATTCTGCTTTCGGGATTTTTCATCGGCGGAGTTATGGTTTTGCAGACCGGAGCGCAGTTTGTGCGGTTTGGGCAAACTTCGCTGACCGGAGATGTCGTTTCGCTTGCGCTCGTGCGCGAACTCGGGCCGGCAATCACCGGACTGCTTACCGCCGGACGCTGCTCTTCGGGAATGGCTTCCGAGTTGGGTTCCATGCTGGTGACCGAGCAAGTGGACGCGATGCGGGCCATGGGCACGGACCCGAGCCGCAAACTTGTCACGCCGCGTGTGTTGGCGTCCATGCTGATGGTGCCCCTGCTCACCGCGATGATGGTGTTCGTAGGTTTGCTAGGCGGATGCGTTGCTTCTGTCTTTTCATTGCAACTCAGCGCGGTTGAATTTTGGCGGCGTGCCGTCGACATCCTGGAATTCCCGGACCTGATGCAGGGCTTTATGAAGTCGCTGGCGTTTGCTTTCATTCTGGCGACCGTGGGTTGCTACAAAGGATTGACGGTGCGAGGCGGCACGCAAGGCGTCGGCCGTGCCACAACACAGGCGGTGGTGATTTCGTCTGTGATGATTATCGTGGCCGACCTCTTTTTAACCAAGTTGAGTCTCTACCTCGCGAATAAAATCTTTTGATCGAAATTAGTCCAAATTAGACTGGTCCCAGTCTAAACGTAGGCTAATTCCCGCTCGCGATCGATTCGGCTTTCACCAGCACGCGGTCAAAGAAGTCTGCCGTCGCTTTGTATCCGCGCACCCAGGAGCGCCACAAAAGAAAATCGTGGATCTCATCGGGGAAGACGATCTGCTCAAAAGGAACTTTTTGTTCGCGGAGTCTCTGGACCAGGTCTACCATCTGGCTGAAATCCACGTTGCGGTCGTCGTCGCCCTGAATCAAGAGCACTGGCGATTTCCACGACTTGATGGAGGCATTCGGCGAAGATTCGAACGCAATGCGCATGGCCTCGGCGCGGTCCGGTGGTCCGCCGCCGTCCTGCCCTCCCGGGCCTCCGCGGAAAATGCCACGCGCGGACCAGTCATGCACCCCGTGAAAATCCACGCCCGCGGCGAAAATATCCGAATTGCGAGCAAGGCCCATAGCTGTCAGGAAGCCGCCGTAAGAACCGCCCCAAAGCCCAATTTTCTTCGGATCCACAACGCCCAGCGTTTGAAGATATTTTGCCGCTGCAACGATGTCCTGATACTCCTCGGCGCCGCGCGGCCCGCCTTTCTCGCGCTCACGGAAAGCGCGGCCATACATGATGCCGGTGCGGTAGTTGACTGAAAGAACCACGTAGCCGCGCGAGGCGAGGTACTGATTTTCGGCGTAAGCATTGTGGTAGTACTGCATGTAATGAAAGCCGAGCATCATCTGGCGCCGCGAGCCGCCGTGCATGAAGAGCAGTGCGGGGCCCGCCGAATTGCGGCCGCGTGGCACAAAAAGCTGCCCGTGAATCTTTAGGCCATCTTCGGCTGGGAAAATGACCTGCTTCGGAACAACGAGCTGAGCGGAAGGAAAATCCGCGGGAAGCTGGGAGGACGCAATCATCTCGCGTCCGGATGCGGTAAGGCGATAGGGCATGGCCGGAGAAGTTGCGCTTGAGCCGAGACAGACGACCGTGCGTCCGTCAGCAAGTTCGACGGGAGACCATTCCATGGTTTCGCCCTTGCGGAGAGCTTCAGGCTTTCCTCCGTCGACGCGAACGCGCCATAAATGACGCCGGTCAATGTCGTCCTGATTCGATGAATAAATGATGGAGCGGCCGTCGCGCGATGCGGCTACGTCTTCGACTTCGAATTCGCCGGGAGTGAGAAGCGTAGCGGTGCCACCAGTCGAGGGAATCGAATACAAATGGTTCCAGCCGTCCTGCTCCGAAGAGAAGACAATTCGGTTTCCTGCAAAATGGAAAGATTTGCTTTCGGTGAGGTTCGGAAGGGAACCGGCGAGTTCCTCGGTGCTGTGCCAGATGGCGCGCGCTTCACCGGTTGCACCATCGGCGACATAAATGGCCCAAGGATTGGGCCGAGTTTGAAGCAAGGGCAGACGCTCTTCGAGCCCGTGGATACGCACGAACGCGATCTGCTTGCCGTCCGCAGACCACCGCGGCATTGAGTCGCGGTCTACCGACGGGGCCAGGTAGCGGACGGAGTCGCGGCCGAAATTGTACACCGCGATGAAGCTGTGATCGCCGCGATGAGAGACGAATGCGATCTCCGTGCCGTCGGGGGACCACTGCGGCGAATCGTTTTCGCCGCGCACGAAAGCAAGTTGATGCGAAGGCACCGCGCCGGACACTGGCGAAGCCCAGAGTTGCCCGCGCGCAGCCCAAACAGCTATGGTGCCATCGGGGGAGAGCCCGATGTCTTCGCACCCTTCACGAGTGCAATTCAATTCGCCCAGCAGGCGCGGCTCACCCTTGTCCACATCCACAGCCCACACTTGCTGGTTTGGCCGGGTAACATTGCTCGTGGGATCTGCAACTTCGCCCGCTGAGTTGAGCTCACTGCCGCGTGTATAAACGACGGTGCGGCCGTCGGGTGTAAGCCGCAGGCTCGCGAGTGCCATGCCGTCGTCATCGGAATAATGGGTCACCTGGCGCGCAGAAAACGCGGGCGCATCGGCGATCCAAACGTTGCGCACACCATTAGCGTCGAAAGCCCAGGCCACTCGCGGCGCACGAGCAGCAGAGGTCAAACTCTCAGGGAACGGCGAACTCATGACCTGCTCGACAGTGAAACCCTGCGCTTGGGCAGCGGGCGGACCCGAAAAGGCACACGCGGCGCACAAAAAGAAAGTGACAAGCCGAGCGAGGGTTTGCACTCTGGACCAGCCGGAAATAGTTTTCACCGATATCTCCTTTTTTGACTTCAAAAGCGGCAGTATTGTACGCCCATCTTCGTTGCTCGCGCTGTCAAAGGACGATAGCCTTTTACGCGCTCTTTCCGAAAACCAGAACCGAATTGCCGCTATAATTGCAGATATGGGCGGATACGGGTCTTTTCCCGCTGGGGAATCAAGATCTGCCATTGCTTTTGAAGACGTACGCATCGGATTCGATGAGGGACCAATTCTGCGTGGGGTGTCTTTTTGCGTGCGCGAACGAGAAACCGTCGTCTTATTGGGAGAAACAGGAACCGGGAAAACACTCACACTGAAGATGGCTGCGGGATTGCTCCGGCCGGATAGAGGCAGCATCGATGTACTGGGCCAAAAAGTTTCGGAAATGGCAGAGAAGGATCTCCTGACATTCCGGCGGAAGATTGGTTTCATGTTTCAGGAAGGAGCGCTGTTCGATTCGATGACTGTTGCCGACAACGTGGCCTATCGTTTGCACGAAGAGGGCGTTGCAGAGGAAGAGATCGAGCCGCGTGTGAGAGAGGTGCTTCGCTTTGTGGAACTGGAGCACACCATCGACCAGGTTCCTTCCGAATTGTCCGGCGGCATGAGGCGGCGCGTTTCCATCGCCCGGGCACTGGTCAATCGTCCGCCCATCGTGCTGTACGATTCGCCTACCGCGGGACTCGACCCGATAACGTCGCAAACGATTATCACGCTGATTTTGCGGCTGCGGGACATGTACGGAGTTACCGCACTGCTGGCCACGCATCGCCTTCAAGACGGCTTTGCGCTGGCGAATTTTCATTTTGATGCCGACGCAGAGCGGGTCGTGGCGAATTCCGAGAGCGGCAGTTCTGCGGCGAACTCGGCCCACACGCGCTTTCTGGTGTACCGCGAAGGTGAAATTTACTTCGAGGGCGAGCCGGAGGAGATTGCGAATTCGAAAGATCCTTATCTGAGGCGTTTTCTGGTGTGAATTTGCGGTAGTGTTTTTTTGTAGGGGGAGGGAAGAAGAAATGCCACAACGAAGACAACTTACCTGGACAGAATTGCGCGTGGGGCTATTTGTGCTGGTAGGACTGTCGGTGTTAGGCGCCGGAATCTTTTACGTGACCTCAACCGGCGGCGCGGGGCCGCTGTCCCCGAAATACCGTATCAAGACCTATTTGCCAGATGCCTCGCAGCTGGCAAGAGGGGCGCCGGTGCGCTTGGACGGTGTGGAAGTCGGCAACGTGGAATCCATCAGCCTGGTGCCGCGAACTGCGGGAAAGCCGATGGATCGGAAGAAAAATATCGAGATCGTGATGCGGATTGACCGCAGCTACCAGCACGACATTTTGACCGATTCAGTAGCCAGCCCGAGGACAGAAGGGCTACTAGGGAACCGCTACGTGACCATTACGCGCGGGTTCACAGGCACGCAGATCCCTGACAATGGAGTGATCCCAGGGAGCGAAGAGAAGGCCATGACGGAAGTAGTCGAAAGGAGCGCGGAAGTGTTGGGCAATCTTTCTGCCTTGTCTACGGATGTGCGTGAACTGATTGCCGGCGTACAGCAAGGGCGCGGCACGCTAGGAAAACTGCTGACTGACGAGCAAGCCTATCGTCATTTGAACAACATTCTCGCCAAGAGCGAAGCCATGGTTACAAACATTCAGGACGGGCAGGGCACGATTGGAAAACTAGTTACGTCAGAGGAGATGTACAACAAGGTGGACAAGGGCCTGGACAACGTAAACGTGATGCTGGCGGACATGCGCGCCGGGAAAGGCACATTGGGCAAATTGATCTACGACCCCACACTCTACGACCAAACCAAGGAAACCATGACCAATGCCAACGCCATGTTGCGGGACGCGCGCGCTGGGAAGGGGTCGCTGGGCAAGTTCGTGACCGACGATGCTCTGTACGAAAAGCTGCGTGAAACAAGTGCGAACTTTGCGTCAGCTTCTGCCAAGTTAAACGAAAACACCACCACTGTTGGGAAGATGTTCAGCGACCCGAAGCTCTACGACAACCTGGCGGCATTGACCGGGGACATGCGTTTGCTGATTGGCGATTTCCGCCAGAACCCAAAGAAATTCCTGCACATCAAGGTCACTCTGTTCTGAGGGGCCAGGCTCTTTGCCCGCAAGCCCGCAATGTGTTGTAATGCGGCTGTAACAAACGTTGCATAGGCTTCCCATCTAGTTCCAATAGCTTCTCGCTCGAGGCCCATGGAAACTCAGGACGTAATGCTAAAACCGGCTCGTACCGAGCCGGCCAAATCTACCCTTCCGCAACCGGGCCGGCCGGTTCCGAGCCGTGCTTATCCCGGCGCGCTCATTGTCGTCGAGGGCACGGACGGCTCCGGAAAAAGCACGCAGTTGTATCTGCTCAAACGCTGGCTGGAAATCGGCGGCTACCGCCTCCATTTCACGGAATGGAATTCTTCGCCGCTCGTAAAATCAGCGACGCGCCGCGGCAAGCAGCGGCGGCTGCTCACACCAACCACCTTCTCGTTGCTGCACGCTGCTGATTTTGCTGACCGCTGCGAGCGGCAGATCATGCCCTTGCTTCAAGGCGATTACTTGGTTCTGGCTGACCGCTACATTTACACTGCTTTTGCGCGCGACACAGCCAGGGGTTGTTCACCGCGCTGGCTGAGAAATCTCTACCGCTTCGCGCCGGTTCCCGACATTACGTTTTATTTCCGCGCGCCGCTAGATGTGGCCGTAAACCGCATTCTAAGCGGGCGGCCGAAATTGAAATACTACGAAGCGGGCATGGACCTGGGAATGTCTTACGACCGTGCCGAGAGTTTCCGCTTGTTCCAGGCGCGCATTCTCGAGGAGTACGACAAAATGGTCGAAAGCGACAACTTCGTGGTCCTGGACGGAACCATGCCCGTCAACAAACTGCAAAAACAGATGCGCGACATCGTCGCCTCCAAAATCGATCTCAAGCGCTTCGCTCCTCGCGCTGAAGCTGCGGAGTGAACATGCCCGATCAGGAAAAGGAAAAGCCCGCGGCGGCCGTTACAACGGAGACTCCGGCGCCGCCCGTGCTATCTAAGCCAGCCTTGCCCCCCGAAGATCCAGGCCAGCAATATTTTTTTGGCGAGCCCCTCGTCGGATTCGATCCCAGTGAAATCACCGGCAGCCTCATCGTGATTGAAGGGATGGATGGGTCGGGCCGATCCACGCAAATCACCTTGTTGCAGGAATGGCTCGAATCGGAAGGCTTCGCGGTGCAAACCAGCGGCTTGCGCCGCTCGAACCTTGTGGGCCGCGACATTGACGAGCTTCTCGCCAAGAATGCCGTTACGCGGCTGACGCTGGCTTTGATGTACGCCACCGATTTCTTTGACCAGGTCGAGCACCGCATTCTTCCCGCGCTGCGTTCCGGCACCATCGTTCTCGCCGACCGTTACATTTTCACTTTGATTGGCCGTGGCGTGGTTCGCGGTATCAACCGTGATTACATGAGCGGGCTTTACGCCATGGCGCTTCGGCCCCATCTTACTTTTTGGCTGAACGTCCGCCCGGAAACCGCGTTTGGCCGCGAATTTCGCAAAGCGCAGGCCATCAGCTACTGGGAAGCCGGACGCGACATGTCCCTCTCCCACGATCTCTATTGGTCCTTTATCCGCTACCAGACTATGATTAAGCGCGAATTCGAGGTCATGGCTAAAAAGCACAACTTCATCGAGCTCGACGGCGAAGCCAGCGTTTCTACCGTGAACAAACTGCTGCGCCAGCGCATTGCCGAGCAGCTGGGAATTCGTTCCACGAAATACACCCCCTCCTCAGCCCTGTCTTACCTGTGGCGGTAGAAATTGCCGATGCCGGAGCCGGTCCACATCGCCGCCATCGACGCCGGCTCCAACGCCGTGCGCCTCTCGGTTGCCAGAGCATATTCCGCACTGGACATTGAGCCGCTGCAAACGGAACGGTACCCCCTTCGCCTCGGGGAAAACGTTTTTGTGCGGCCGCGTTTTACTGAAGACGTCATCAAGAAAGCCGTTAAAGCGTTTCGCTATTTTCGCGAAGTAATGGACGACTTCGGCGTGGCGCGCTACCGCGCTGTGGCTACGAGCGCCACTCGCGAAGCCGAAAACCGCGAGGCCTTTGTCCGCACCATAAAAAGAAAATCCGGAATCATGCTGGAAGTCATCGGTGCAGCGGAAGAGTCGCGCCTCGGCAGGGAAGCCGTGCTGGCGGCGCTTGGGCCCGAAGCCGTTCCTCGCTGCATTGTGGATTTAGGGGGCGGCAGCCTCGAAATCAGCATCCTTCGCGATCACACCGTGGAGCAGAGCGCGCAACTGCCAGTAGGCACCGTTCGCCTGATGACCACCCTCGATCTCCCAGGCGTCATCAAGCCTGCGGAAAGCGAACAAGTCCGCAAGTATGTGCGTGCGCTTCTGGAATCCAAGCTTTCGCCGCGGCCTAATCTGAACAACGGGATTGCCATCGCCCTCGGCGGAAACGCGGAAACGCTCGGCGAAATTGCTCCGGGTCCGCGCGAACATGGCCTTGAAACCGTCGAGCTTTCGCTGTTGCGCGAGCGCTTGCCCGATATTCTTGAACGCGACGTGCGCGACCGCATGAAGACTTACGGCGTGCGCCGCGACCGCGCTGACGTGATGGGCATCGCCGCCATCACGTTGGTCACGCTCGGGCGCTATCTGAACGTGCGGCTCTTTGCCGTCCCCGGCGTCGGCGTCCGCGAAGGGCTTCTGCAGGAAATCGCCCACGAAACCTTCTCCCGCACGGAGCCGCATCGCTACAATGGCGCCGCGCGCCAGTTGCTCGTCGGTACGCGCAGCTTTGCGCGCAGGCTCGAATACGATCAGCAGCATGCGGAGCATGTTCGCGAATTGAGCCTTCAACTTTTTGACCAGTTGCAGCCCGTGCACCGTTTGCCGCCGCAGACCCGTGTCCTTCTCGAAGCCGGAGCTTTGCTGCACGATACGGGACACATGATTAGCCACCGCGGCCATCACAAACATGGAGAATACCTGGTGATGAACGGCGACATTCCCGGCCTCGAGGGGCGGGAACGCGCTATCGTCGCGGGGCTGGTCCGCTATCACAATCGCAAGTCGGAGCCCACGGCTCATCATCCCGCGTATTCCGCTCTCGACGATGCGGATAAGCCCACCTTGCGGAGGCTTGCGGCGATTCTACGCATCGCTGAAAGTCTCGACCACTCGCACCGCCAGCGCATTGTCAAGCTTCGTGCTACGTTTCAGCGCGGCGCCGTTGGCTTGGAAGTGCAGGCCCGCGGCGACGCCAGCGAAGATTTGCGCGATGCCGGTCGCAGCGCGGAGTGGTTCGAAAAAGAGTGTCACGTGAAGGTATATTCCCGGCAGGCTCCCGGCATCATGAATCGCATCCGCCGGCTGCTTCGTCCCTCGTCGTCCCTGGGAAATTCGTGAACGCCTTGAAAGTCAGAGAGGTGTTAGGAGAAGAAGATGCAGCTTTACATCGTCCGGCACGGCATCGCGATTGATCGCGAAGATCCCCAATGCCCTCCAGACCCGGAAAGATACCTGACCGAAGAAGGCGTCGAGAAAACCAAGGGTGTTGCGAAAGGTGTAGCGGCGCTTGGCGTGGCCGCAGATTTGTTCTTCACCAGCCCCTATGTTCGCGCTGCGCAAACTGCGGAGATTTTCGCCGAAGCCTTGGATTACTCAAAGCAAAAGATCCGCCGTACCGAACTGCTGCTGCCCGGCGCGGAGCCCACTCTTCTCTTTCGCGAACTCGCCCGCGAAAAACAAGCCTCCACGATTTTTCTATTTGGTCACGCTCCGCAACTCGACGATCTCATCGCCATGGCGCTGGGCTCGAAGAAGCACCTAACGTCCCTGAAAAAGGCGGGAGTCGCTCTTATCGAGCTGAAGCGCATTTCTCCGCCGATGGGTACTCTCTCTTGGCTCGCTACTCCCAAGATGTTGCGCCGCGCAGCGAAATAGCAGGTTAAGTTCGGCAGGAGGAACCTGCTTAGTCGGACGCCATAAGGACTTGCGGCGTTGGCGGAGTCGGCAGCGCGACAACTTTCCCCTGCTTGACCACCGGTTTCAGAATCAGCGGCATTCCCAAATATTCTTCCAGCAAATGCTTGCCGGCAGCCAAGCGCGCCGCGGTTTCCACGTCATCGGTGAGCCCGTGCACGCGAAGCACGATCGTCTCCGCGAATTTTTCTGCACGAAACCCGGACCCGCTCTCCACGCCGCATTTCCGTAGCGCCAGCGCTAATCGCAAAACGCCCGTCAACGCCCGAACGCGGTTTTGCTGTTCTACGGACAATTTCGAGAAGGAGCCCTTCTTCTTGGACGGCTCCGTTCCCCGATGATAACGTACCACCGTGGCCAGCAGCTCCCACTCTTCGTTGCTCCACCCCGGAGGAAGCGGCAGCTCTAGAACGAATTTCCGTGCTGCCTTTTGTGCGGATTTCTCCGCGTTGGCCGCGCCGGCTCCATGCAATCGCGCCGCAGCCAGCAGAATGCGGCGCAGCGAACCTTCCCCAAATGCCGCTCCAACATCCGCGCGCTTCAGCGCTTCGTACAAGGCCACCGCGATGCGCGAAATCTGGGAAGTCCGGCCCGCATGTGGATCGACCGCCCGCGCCGTGGCGCGCAGCCGGGCTTCCGCGGCGGCCTCGACGCGCCCGTTGGTTGGCAGCCCAGCCCGCCAAAGGTTCCATAGGCTCGTCTTCCCCAGCGTGAGTTGACGGTACGTGCGTATGCATTCTTGCCGTTCGCGCCCGATAATCTCCGCCCAAACGTTCAAGGAGTCTTCCGTCTCTACGAACTCCGATTTCTTGACGAGCTCCAAAAGCACATCCAGGTCGTGAATTTCTCCCAGCAAATCCTGAACACGCTTCAGGTTGTCGCTCCCAATTGCGTACTGCTCCGGAAGCAGGCTTTCGACCGTATAGCGAAACCGTTTCAGTCCGATGCGCAGTGCGTGCCACGGCTTCGGTTTTTCCGTGCGCAAAGCCTTCGCATGCAGCTCCTTCGCGCTTTCAAATCGCTCCAGCGCTAGGCATGCGGCCGCCAGACTGCCCGCAGAAACCAGCCGGCTGCGTTGCCGGAGCGTGCGCGCGAGGTGCTTCCACGCTCTTTGGTCAAACTTGGCCACCGCGCGCAGCGCTTCCTCCCGCAGTTGCGGCTCCTTGGATTCAAAGGAAGCTTGCAGATGCGCGCGCACCGGGTCGTTCTCTGGACCCAGCTTTTTCACCCACTCGTCCATCACTTGTGCGTCACGCAAGGCGCCCAGTGCGCGGAAAAGTTTGCGCGCCGCCTTGCGCATCGCAGGCCACGCGGGATCCGGATCAATCTCCTCCATCGCCGCCGCGACCGAGCGGCAGCGACGGATGGCTACGCGAAGGTCATGCACCGCATTCATGTTAGGCGACGAGCGGACAGACTCCAGCTCATTCAGGACCTGGTCCATCCAGAAAGACAAATCACGGTGCTCCGCACGAGTTCCCGCAGAAAGGGAAGTTACAGTCGACAAGAACCGCCTCTTAGGTGCCCGCCCGGATGTTTCCTGGCTAGTAAGAAAACCCCTGCCGAGCGGGGAAGCATAGACTAGCTTCGCCCAGTGTATTCGTCTAGTCCAGGCCTGTGGAAAACCTGATGATACGCGGCTCCCAAGCGACCGCAGTCGCCCGTTTAGATCAATTTGGACGCCTCTTAAGAGTCGACCATCGAGAGAATAGAAGCGGTCCATAAGGCCCGTGTTTTCAACGAATAAGATCAGACTTGGGAAGCGATCAGTCGTAATCGCCTGTCATTTCCAAGACCGCGCCCGTATCCGTAATCAGTTCCTCGCCGGTTCTTCCCCGAAAGAGCAATTTCATGCTGGCGATAGCCAGACTGTCGTTCACAACCTCGAATTGCCCCGAACAGTCCGTCCTGGAATAGGGAAGATGGTGAACAAATCCGTTTCTGCCACGGACTTCGACCTGAATGGCCCTGAATTTTGCATTGGGGCAGCAAAACCTCCACAGCAGTTGGCTCGGATCCCGCTCAAACTCTGTCATTTGGCGAAAAACGTACTCCCGGCCTTCGTGCCACAGTACCGCTCTCCGAAATACCAGCCCCAGAGGCATTTCATAAACAAGCGCTTCCAAGGTCGAACTGGAACCCCCCGAGCGAGGAAAATGGACGTGCGCCCAACTCCAAAACTTGCGGTGGCGATATCCACAGTTGTGTCCTTGCATTCCATAGGCCAGCGACTCGCCTCGAAAAGTTTGCCCATCCAGACGAATCTCTCCAGAAAAAACCGCGTCCGAATGCGGCGTGCACGAAAACCCAATCCAGCCCTTGCTGCTCAGCTCCACGCGAAAAGTCGAGCGATACTGCAAATCCCAGCAGATCCGGTGGCCGTCCCCTTCCAGGCGCCCGCGGCATGCATTCTCGCTGATGCGATTCTCTCCCACCTCAAAAACCAAAGGGCTCGCGCCGCGCGCACTCAATCGCAGCTCGCGCAGGGGAAATCCCTGGATCCACGTCCGCGGTTTTCCTTGGTGCGGAAACCACGTGGCCCACACCTGCACCTGCTGTTGTCGCGGATCGCTTCCGCATCCGTCGCGTCCCGGATTCGCCAGCAAGTAGCGGAACCACCACGCGCCGCTGCCATCCGCAAGGCCCAGCCGCAAAAACCACACTTCATAACGCCGCCGCATCGACAGTTTTGAAAAAGTTTCATTGAGCGTCTTCATCGGCTAGGCAGCATAACACCGTCACATTTGCGGTGCCCGAGACCCAGGAGGTCACGAACGCGTGATGCACAGACGCCCCTTCTGTGAACAGTGCACAAAACCATTTGTAGCGTCCGAGTGTTTTCTTGAGTGTCGCAAGCGCTCATGCTATTTTTGATTGTCCACCCGGAGTGGCGGAACTGGCAGACGCGCTGGACTCAAAATCCAGTGGTACTTAGTACCGTGTGGGTTCGACTCCCTCCTCCGGGACCATTTTTCTCAACTCTCAACCCTCTCAGCCCATCTAGGCAATGTGCTATTTCGGCACGCCATGCCCAGAACTCGCAAAAATTTACACAGTACCCGTAGTTTTTGACGCTTACACAAACTGTTTATCCACGAGTAGTAACTCTAAGGGCTAGCGTTTTCATCATTTAGATACTTCGGAAGAGGGTTGGTAAATTGCAATGCGCAGCATGGGGAAAGGCTGTCCAGTTGAATGCATCGAGGTTGAGGCTCTATGAGTCTCAGTACTGATCACTCCTAGTTTTCCTAAGTTACGAGTGATCGCCCGCCCTAGCATTCTGTCCCACACCGGACTGCCGACGAAATCACAATTTCATCGCTCAACCTCTGGAGGCTTCCCATGCTCGCCCATGCTCTACTCTTGCTGAAACGCCATCCCGTTTCACTTCTTCTCGCGTCCCTAATCGTCGCCATAGCTTTCATTACCATCAGTTGTGGAGGCGGACCCGCCTCGATGCAAAGTCCCGCTTCGGGAACAGTGACTGTGTCCATCAGCGATCCGCCGTCCTGCGCCGCGCCAACGGGTGCCACGGCCGCGGCCATGCCACCGGGAACTTTTAGTCACGCATGGGTCACCATCGTCTCAGTCAAGGCTCATATTAGCGCCACCGCCGACGCGAATTCCTCTGGCTGGCAGGAACTTGCGCCTCAGCTCAATTCGGCTCCCATGCAGGTGGACCTCCTCAATCTCCCCGCTCAGGGACAGTGTCTGCTCGCGCAGCTTGGCTCAGCACAGCTACCCGCCGGTGATTATCAGCAAATTCGTTTGATTCTTCTGGCCAACGCCGCCACCAGCATGCCGCCGTCGCCGAATGCTTGCTCTTCACTCGGCAATGTATTCAATTGCGCGCAGAACAGCGGTGGTCTTCACGAGTTGAAGCTGGCCAGCGAGGCGCAGACAGGGCTGAAGGTTCCGCCGGGACAAATGATGGGAGGGCCGCTCCACGTGGCGGCGGGTCAATCCGTGGATCTGAACATTGACTTTGACGCTTGTGCTTCCATCACTCCCTCGTTCACTTTGAAACCCGCGCTCACCGCAGGCGTTGTCAGTCCTAACGTATCCGGCCTCAGCGGACAGATTGTGGACAGCGTCACCATGCAGCCCATCGTCGGAGCAATGGTCACTCTTCAATCGCCGGACAACACCGGAGTAGATCGCATTGTCGCCGCGCCCAAGCTTACCGATTCCACCGGACACTTTCGGTTCTGCCCACTTCCTGCTCAGGCGTTTGATGTCGTCGTGGATGCAATGACTTCGTCGGGGACGGCTTACGACGCCACGGCAGTTTTCAACGTTACTGGCGGAACGGATCTCGGCGCGATTCCGCTGGTGGCGGAAACTCCCGCGACCTCAGGTGGTTCCACGGGGCCGGGAACGATTCAAGGCACCATTACGGCCATCAATGGAACGGCAGGCGCGAGCATCGACGCGACTGTCAGCGCGCTTCAGACCGTGATGGTCTCGGGCGCCAGCCACACTTTCACCGTGCCGCTGTTCGCAAATTCGACTTCCAGCGTCTCGATCACTTCCAGCATGTCCTGTCCGACGGGCGCCCCCAAGGGAGCCTTCTGCGGGAGCTACACTCTGCTTGTTCCCGCAAGCAATCCTGAAGTGGGCACATTCTAGGCTGGCAAAGTAACCTTCACCGCGCCGGCGTCTGGAGATGTTCTTTACACGGTGGAAGCTGACGCCACAAATCCCACGACCAACGCCGCGATGTGCTCACCGGCCTCTCAGACCGTTAGCAAAGACACAAGCACTCCGCCAGTAGCGCTAAAGGTTACGCCCGGCGCTACCACCACTGCTGCAGAGATCGATTTCAGCGGTTGCTCGTAGGCCGGCTGGCCCACATTACAGGCGGGGCTTGCGATTGCTCGTAGCGGACTAAGGCTGGCTCGCGGACGCGTTCCGTCGCATTTTCTCTGATGGGCTTGAATCAGGAGCGTTCTTAGTGAAGCGCTTCCCGATGAATTCTTCCAGAACCCCCTGTCCGGCCCGCGCAGCGATGGCAATCCCGGCGTTGATGAAGACCAGATTTGCGCCTCGATTCGCCCGCGGATAATACGCATTCGAGAGTGCCCCGGAGCAAATGTCTCCGAGAATATAGCTGTAGTTTGGCATGGCCTTCCCGTTATCGCCGCGGGCGACGAATGCGTAACTCAGGGCATGAAAAAGACGAGATTTCTTCGTGCCGGTTCCCTGATAGAAGTAACGCGGATCCTGGTGAAAGAGTGACGCGAACACATAATGACTTAGCAAATCATTAGAGCGGCTGACGGCGAACAACGCCCCCCAACGCTTGCCGTATCCTGCTGCGCCCTGCCCGTATCCCTTGAACGCGTTGGTCGCTTGTTCGGCGCCGGCGCCCGCGCTGACAGCCACAAACGACATCCAATCAAACGCGTCATGAACCGACAAGGATAGCTTTTGCCTCGAGGTAAGAGGGGCCGCGTCAGGGATGTAGCTGACGTAGAAGTTGGGAACTACGCCGAGCACCCGTTGTTTCTCTTCCGTCTTGATTTGCTCGGCTGCAATGACTTCGGTAGGACGAACCACAATCGAGCTAGTTTGACCTGCAACGGACAACGAGATGTTGGGGAGCGAGTAGACTTGTTGTGCTACAACAGTGAACTCCTCCGTCTTGAATGGCGCAAATCCAACGGCTTCCACTGTCACCCGATAAGAGCCCGCGTGAACCCCAGTGAAGGTAAACTCGCCATTCGCGTCCGATTTGACCGTCTGCAATCGGCTTCCGTCACTGAGCGTAAGGTCTACTTGCGCGCCCGGAATTGCACCTCCCGTTGAATCTAGTACTGCACCTGAGATGCTTGTTGTCCCCTGAGCATCACCAGTTACGTTACCCTGCATTGAGCCATAGGGCTTAGGCACGGGGGCATCCGGCAAGGAACTGCTACGGTTTGAGAGGCGTGCCGTCTGCTCTTGAGCGATTCCCATACTCGGGAAGAAGCAAAACATCGCCAATGCACAGACAGAAATATGCGCGCTGGTTTTCATGGCTTCTACTCAGACCTGGATTTAACCTCGTCCGGTACGACATGGACGGTTACCGCAAAGCCTTCCACACCGGCGCCGGTTTGCTCATCCTGCATGACGCTCTTTCTCCTATCGTTTAGATGAAGGTTTTGTCAGATGTTATGCCTGCGGTCCTTTCAGTGCCGAGCGCCTGCCGGATACAATCAAGCCATTCTGGAGGTGCGCCAGGAGGACTTCGCCCAGGGTTGTTCTGGTAAGCTTCTCATTTGCGCTTTTTCAATTTGCGCTGGCTCTGCTGGGACTCGCGGGCATCCCGTTCGTCTTGGCGGCATACCTGTGCAAAATAAATGCGGGAACTCTTCATTGAATCGGTTTAATATGCTGGACGCTGGTCCGTCCCGCGTGTACCTGGACGAACCGATCAATTCTATTCTCCAGGAGAAACTCCGTGCGACCTTCGAGCCGCATTTCCCACTTGCTGCTATTGACAGCGACCGCAACAGCTTTAGCTCCAGTTCTCGCGGCCACGAACGGCCCCACAAACCGCACCTACCTCCACAGGAACTGGCAGATTCAATCCTCGTGCGAGGTGAAAGCGGCAGGCGACCAGATTTCGCAAGCCGGGTTCGACACCACTGGCTGGCACAAAGCAGATATTCCCGCTACGGTTGTCGGAGCGCTGGTTACCGACAAAACTTACCCCGACCCCGATTACGCCACCAACCTCGATTCTTTCCCGGGCATGAGTCATTCGAACAAACACCTGTTTGCCAATGAAGACATGCCGGATGGCAGTCCGTTCAAATGTTCTTGGTGGTATCGCACAGAATTTCCGTCGCCCGCGGCTGCAGAGAAAAATGTTTGGCTGAATTTTCTCGGAATCAATTACCGCGCTAACATCTGGATCAACGGCCAGAAAATCGCCGACACCAATGACGTTGCCGGGACCTATCGCGCCCACGAATTCAACATCACCAAGTATCTAAAGCCCGGAACAACGAACGCCCTCGCGCTCGAAGTCTTCGCCCCCGAAAAATACGACCTCGGCATTACCTGGGTGGACTGGAATCCCACGCCGCCCGACAAAAACATGGGCATTTGGAAAGAAGTCTTTCTCACCACCAGTGGACCCGTTGCCATAAGAAATCCATTCGTTGCTTCGAAGCTCGACTCCGAGTACAAATCCGCCGAACTAACTATTAGCGCCGAAGTCCGCAACGCTTCGCAGGATTCCGTGAAAGGCGTGCTGCACGCAGAGCTAGAAAGCATCGCTTTGCAGCAGCCCGTGGAACTCTCCGCCGGTGAATCCAAAACCATCAGTTTTTCTCCAGACCAATTCTCAAAGCTCAAGCTCGCCCATCCGAAAATCTGGTGGCCCTATCAAATGGGCACTCCAAATCTCAACACCGCAAAGCTGCGCTTCGAGATTGGCAAGCAAATCTCGGACACCGCGAGCGTCACCTTCGGCATCCGCGAAGTCACCTCTGAACTCACCGACAAGGGCCATCGCCTCTTCAAGGTTAATGGCCGCAAAGTCCTGATTCGCGGCGCAGCCTGGGCGCCTGACCTGCTCTTCCGCTGGTCTTCTTCAAAACTTGACGCCGATCTCGCCTATGTTCGTGACATGCACCTCAACACCATTCGTCTCGAAGGCCGCCTCGACCGCGACGAATTTTTCGACAAAACCGACAAACTTGGAATCCTGGTTATGCCCGGCTGGACCTGTTGCGACGCCTGGGAGCGCTGGAAGCATTGGGAAGGCGACCAGAATCGCGTCGCCGCCGCTTCCTTGCGCGACCAAATCACGCGTCTGCGCAATCATCCGAGCGTCTTTGTTTTCTTGAACGGGAGCGACAACCCACCGCCACCCGACATCGAGCAAATGTACTTGGGCATCGAGAAAGAATTGGGCTGGCCGAATCCCGTCGTTTCCTCCGCTTCCGAACAAAAAACTACAATCACCGGCGAGTCCGGAGTCAAGATGACCGGCCCTTATGAATATGTTCCTCCGGTTTATTGGCTTGCCGACACGCAAGCGGGCGGCGCGTACGGCTACAACACGGAAACAAGTCCCGGCCCCGCCATTCCTCCGCGCGAGTCTCTCGAGAAGTTCATTCCCAAAGACCATCTCTGGCCGATGGATGACGTCTGGAACTATCACGCGGGCGGCGAACGCTTCACCAACGTCAACGTTTTTACCGATGGTTTGACGCGCCGCTACGGCGAAGCCACCTCACTCGATGATTACGAGCGCAAGGCCCAGGCCATGACCTACGACGGCGAGCGCGCAATGTTCGAAGCCTACGGCCGCAACAAGTACACGGCCACCGGCGTGATTCAGTGGATGCTCAACAATGCCTGGCCGTCTCTGATCTGGCATCTCTACGACTACTACCTCGTTCCCGCCGGCGGATATTTTGGAACGAAAAAGGCTTGCGAACCGGTCCACGTCCAATATTCCTACGACGACAATTCCGTGAACGTGGTCAACAGCACCTACGACGCCCTGAAAGGGATGAAGGTCACCGCGAAAATCTACAATATCGACGCCAAAGAAAAAGCTGCGAAAGACATCAAGCTCGATCTAGCTGCGGATAGCCGCACCAAAGCGTTTGACTTACCAACTCCGGAAGGGCTCTCTACGACTTATTTTCTCAAGCTCGAGCTTCACGATGCGGCAGGGAAATTAGTCAGCGACAATTTCTACTGGCTCTCGACAAAAGTCGATACTCTCGACTGGGCAGGCAGAAGCGACACCGTCTACACGCCGCAAAAGGATTTTAGCGATCTGACTGGGTTGAACAATCTGTCGAAAGCAAAAGTGAGCGTCACAAAATCAATACGCGTCACCGGATCCGAGCACGAGATGACCGTTTCCGTGGTCAACAACGGAAACACCGTCGCGTTCATGGTTCACCCCAGCCTCACACGCGGAAAGGGCGGCGGCGATGTGGTCCCCGTTTTCTGGAGCGACAACTATTTCTCGCTTTTGCCCGGCGAGAAAAAATCCGTCGCGGTTAGGTTCGACTCAGCGTCTCTCGATGGCGCAGAACCGCAGATTGTAGTTGATGGTTGGAATGTCGAGCCAGTGAAGCCTGCGCTAGTGGCTCAACCTCCAAAGCCACGTTGATATCAGCCCATCCCGACGGATGCACTTGCCGCGCTCGCAGCCGCGGCGCGCATGGCAAACGGCGCGGCTCCATTCATCCGTTCCACCGGCGCAACGAACCGGTAGCCCAGCCTCGGACGCGTCTCGATATATCGAGGACTCTGCGCCCCATCCCCCAATACACTGCGCAGCTTGTTGACCGCTGTATTCAGACTGTGGTCGAACGCTACATACGTGTCCGGCCAGAGCTTTTCACAAAGCGTCTGTCTCCGGACCACCTGGCCGGCATTTTCGATCAGCATCTCCAGGATTTGGAAAGGTTTCTCTTCCAGTTGGATCCGCATGCCGTGCTTTCGAATCTCGCGCAATTCGAATGAAACCTCGAAAGCGCCAAAGCGTGCTACCAAGGGCAAGCTTTTCACGTTGTTCATGGGCTCTACCTGGGGGATCTCCCTGGCCTCGACCCAGGTTGCCCGCCAATCCTTTCTTATCGCTTAAGTTTTCGACCTAAGTCTCTATTTCCCAAAGCACCTGATGATGACAAAGACTTGACCTCCTCCCCGTTTATTCCCGGCTCGCTTTCTACGGAATGCCTCCTTTGTTCCCGCTGCGCTCCCTTATGACGACCAACACAAGGGCAACGAACCATTTGGACGCAGTCCGTTCGCGCAACCATTCCATGCCACCCCGTATCCAATGCAGTAGAATGGTTGAGTCGCGTTCCGTTGGGGAGCGTTCGGCTCACATGGGATTGTGAATCTGCAATGAGAGAGGGAGGTATGCGTAACTTGAAGCGTTTTTTCGCTGCCATCGCAGTGGGATTGTTCTTCGTAAGCGTCGCCGCCGCCGATACTTTGGAACTCAAAAGCGGCAAAGTTGTGCAAGGCCGCTATCTGGGCGGCACCGCAGCCATCCTTCGTTTTGAAGTGAACGGGGAAGTGCAAACCTTCAGCACGAATGACGTTGTCGCTTTGACCTTTACCGGCCGCTCGGGCGGCGCTGTGCCAATGGCCGCGCCTGCTCCAGCCCCAGCCACCACAGCTCCCGCACCAGCGCCGGCACCCGCTCCTGCGGATGCCAGTGTTGGTCCCGGCGGGGAAGTAACGATTCCCGCGGGACAATCCATGCTCATCCGCATGGTTGATGGCGTGGACTCTTCCAAAAACCATCCCGGTGACATTTTCCATGCCACCCTCGAAACCGATTTGACCATCGGCAACACCGTCGTGGCCCGCAAGGGTACCGACGTGTACGGTCGGCTGGCTGAATCGCAGAAAAGCGGAAACTTTTCCGGCAAGTCGGAGCTGCAGCTTGAGCTGACCCGCCTGGTGATTGATGGCAAGGACTACCCAGTCGTCAGCAGCGACTACACGCTCCAGGGCAAAGGCCAAGGTTCCCAGACCGCCAAGAAAGTGGGCGTTGGCGCGGTTGCCGGCACCATCATTGGTGCCATCGCAGGCGGCGGTAAGGGCGCGGCGATCGGCGCGGCCGCCGGCGGCGCCACTGGGGCGGGCGTTCAGGTCCTGACCAAGGGTGCGCAGGTGAAAGTTCCCAGTGAAACCGTGCTGGAGTTTCGCCTCCAGCAACCCGTCACCGTAACCGCCACCCAAAGTTAGGTCGTTACGAATTGCAACGGTTGGTTTTTTGTAGGGGCGCAGCCCGCCTGCGGCAAGCAGGCAGACGCTGTTGCGCCCTTTTTTTCTGCCTTCTGCTTTCTGCCTTCTGCTTTTCTTTCGTCATTTCCCTGGCACGTTCCTTTTATCGAAATGTTGTCGGATTGGGAACACTTCGCCCCACTTTCCCCCTTGCCCTTCCTACTGTTAGCCACTAAGATAACAAGCCTCAAGTTCGGGTGAACGACTTAAGTGGGGAGACCATGCCAAAAGAAAAGCCTCGGGTGAACATCGGCGAAGTCATCAAGAGTTATCGCAGCCAGCGCGGCCTGTCGCAGGGCGACATCGAGCGCCGCACCGGTTTGCTGCGCTGCTACCTTTCGCGCGTCGAGAACGGTCACACCGTTCCGTCGCTCGAAACGCTGGCCAAAATCGCCGAGGCCATGGACATTTCGCTCGCCGACTTTTTCCCCGGCACCGAGACGCCCCGCGACCGCGAAACGCAAAAAGCTCTGGGCGAACTCTCCCAGGACGAAATCCGCTTCCTCGCCGAGATCAAGAAGTACAGCAACACGCTTTCCGAAGGCGACAAGCGCCTGGTGCTGGCCATGATCCGCAAAATGGCCACCCTCATTCCCGTGCAAGCGGCCAAAAAGCTGGTCGCCCGCCGCCCCACCGCCTAGCGCATCCATAATTCGCGCAATTCTTGAAAGGGCACGACACATCGTGCCCTTTCTTGTGTAGCGGCGGCTTTACGCCGCCGTTCCTTATTCGGAGGAGCGCCGCAACTCCTCTCTCTCCAATCTCGTGAAGCGGCAGTTCACCTTCGTATTTCTGGGGTTGCGACAGCCTAGAATCGGCGCATGGGCCGCCTGCGCTCCTCAGCCAGCCTAGGCAATTAGATTCAGCAGGAGTTAGCCAACTAGTTCATCGCTCTCGGCCACTTTAGACAACTACATTAACTTCGCGTACTCCGCTTTGGCTTGTTTCAGGATGGGAACGTCGGGATCGGCGTCTTTCCAGAGTGTCAGGAAATCTTGATACTCGGCCCTGGCGTTGGCGGTGTCTCCCTGCATGACGTAGGCTCTACCGATTTGGAGATGAGCCAGCGCCCCGGGGAGGCAATTCCGCACCAGCCCAGGATGATCCAGGATTTGCTGAAAGGCGGCTGCGGCCGCGCTCCACTGGCCCCCGGCCAGATAGGCCTCGCCTCGCTCGTAGGAATAATTACATGACCTGGCTTCAAGCGGCTCTGCCTCGCGAAGCCGCTCGATAGCTTCAACGGGCTTTTTCGCCGCCAGAGCGATTTGCGCCTCAATCCTCGGCAGCCAGTATCGATGGATGATGGTGTGCCGGGGAAAGCGCTTCGCCAGATCCTGAGCTAACGTCCGTGCGCGCGCAACATTTCCAGCGCGAGCCAACACCTCTGCCCCCCACGATTCCACATCTTCGCTCTGCGGAGCGAGGTCCAGGGCAGCGGCAGCTTCCTTGCGGGCGTCGCCCACGTCGCCGAAGACCGTTTCGCGCCAGGCTGCCTCAAGATGAAAGGACGCGGCCGCTTCCAGGTTGCCAGCCTGCACGGCAGCAGCAGCAGCACGGCGAGCAAACTCTTGCGCTGCACGGGCGTGCCCGCGATACGCCTCGGTTTCCGCTTCTAGAGACAAGAACCGATACTGAACATTTGACGACTTGCCGCCGAACCAGGCCACCTGCTCTGCCATTCCTTTTGAATCCCCTTCGGCGAATGCGAGCACATAGAGCTCCACGCGGAGGTAAGAGTCATCGAACCCTCGCGAGACTGCTACATCGCTGGTCTTGTGGGCCTCTGAAAAGTGACCAAGCCTCCTTTCATCATCGACGAGCCAAGGATAAAAAAAGCCACTCTCGGGTTGCAGCCGAACGAGTTGGTTGGCGACCTCTAGGGTTTTCTCAAGTTGGCCAAGACTCGAGTAAGCAACGTTTATATGACTCCAAGGAATATCGTCGCGCGGATTACTCTCGGTCATTTGCTGGTACAGCTCCAGGGCTTTATCCAAATCGCCGAGGACGTAGTCGTAGTAGTCGGCCTGCATGAGTAAGCTTTCGTATGCGCTGGCCCGCTCGCGCAGAGCATAAGCCTTGGTTATGTATTCCTTTCTTCGAACGGGGTCTCCTAGTCCGAGGTACATTATTCCGGCCGACGAATAGGCGTGAGCGAAGTTGGGATCCAATTCGATGGCACGCAGGAAGTGGGATAAAGCCGCTGAGGCACCCTTGCCCTCTTCCTGGGCTTTGATGCCCAAAGTGAAAGCCTGGAGCGCCTCCAATGAAGGTGTGGTCAACTGTTCCAGCGGCAAATCGGATTTCTGTACCGAGGCCAGCGATTCGCCCAGTTCGCCGCGCAGCTCGGTCACTGCGCTGCCCAGAGCGTCCAGAACTTTTTCTTTGCTCGCGGCTGTGGCTTGTTCCTGCGCCAGTACATTTCCGTTCGCGCAGTTCACTGCCCTAAGTCCGATGACGTACTGACTGCCAAGAGTCGCAATAGACCCGCCGACGTAGGCTTTGCTCTGGCTCCGTTGGCAAACCTCACGAGCGACTTGAGGGGTGAGCCGGGTGTCCGCTGCTTTGGTCATCAACCGGAGCGTGGCGGTCACCTTCTCGTCCGAAGCAATGTCCAAGAAAGGCGACTGGCGCAGCGCCACACCCAGTGCGTCCTTCAGTGTGTCGTCAAAGATCGCGTCCCCGGTGGAATTTGCGAAGTCAGCCAAAACAATGGTGTCCTTGCCGGTGAGTTTCGGCTGGCGATGAAAATAGAAGTAACCGAAAGCAACAAGCGCCGCAATAGCTGCGGCGGGGACCAACAGCTTCCAGCGTTTTCGTGTCCCGGTTGTGGTTCCGACCTTGGCACTCATGATCAACGACGCCGAATCGGTGTCGCGCTTCAGTCGTTGCAGGTCAGTGCGAATGTCCGATGCGTGCTGGTAGCGTAGGTCTCGGTCTTTTTCCAGAGACTTTGTGATGATCTCTTCGAGCTTGGGCGGAACCTCGGGGTTGATCCGCACCGGAGGCACGGGCGGACGTTCGAGAATAGCGTGGAAGATAATCCCCGAGGTCTCGCCGCAGAATGGCAACTGTCCGGTGGCCGTCTCGTACAGCACGGCACCGAAGGAAAACAGGTCGGTTCGCGCATCCAAATCCTTGCCTTTGACCTGCTCCGGCGACATGTAGGCGACCGTGCCAAGAGTCGTACCGGGGCTGGTCAGATGCTCCTCGGCGTCGAGGGTCACGGCGGTCGGCTCCGTTCCCGTCACAGGTTTGGGGGAGAGCTTGGCCAAGCCAAAATCGAGGATTTTGGCGTGGCCGCGGTCAGTCACAAAGATGTTAGCGGGCTTAATGTCGCGGTGAACGATTCCTTTGGCATGCGCGGCATCGAGCGCATCCGCGATCTCGATTCCCAGCGAGACCAGTGTTTCCAGTTCCATGGGACGCCCGGCGATGCGATGCTTCAGCGTCGCGCCTTCCAGAAATTCCATGGCAATGAACGCTTTCCCATTCTCTTCACCAATGTCATGGATGGTGCAGATGTTGGCGTGGTTCAGGGCGGAAGCAGCCTGAGCCTCGCGCTGAAACCGGGCGAGAGCTTCCGGATCCCGGGCGACATCTTCAGCCAGAAACTTGAGTGCGACAAAACGGTGGAGGCGAGTATCCTCAGCCTTGTAGACGATGCCCATCCCGCCGCCACCAAGCTTTTCAATGACGCGGTAGTGCGAGATGGTCTGGCCAATCATTGCTTGGATCCGCTCTTGGCGAGGCATGTTAGGCCGGGCTCAGGGGCAAGTCAACGAACGGAACTCAGGTCGAGAGCTGGGAAGAGGATCCAATGCCAGTAAACGCGCTAACCCGGCAAGCGGACTAAGGGTCTATTCATTTGTCTCCTCTCTATGCCCGAAGGCAAAAGAGGAATGTGGGTTCTTTAGCTGCTTTGGCCGCGGAGGATGCCGCGGCGAGCCTTGCGGGGAGCGCGGTGGGAATGTAGGCTTCTGGCCTCGTATTCCCAGACAACACTGCTAGCG
>Ga0307471_100000300_pt1 | contig 24878 bp, 18 predicted proteins | sample atmos_gasesAM3C__2_FD_204566 | JGI IMG/M metagenome (GOLD analysis project Ga0307471, IMG submission 204566) | Hardwood forest soil microbial communities from Morgan-Monroe State Forest, Indiana, United States - atmos_gasesAM3C_515 | ecosystem: Environmental > Terrestrial > Soil > Temperate...
CGAGAACAGCAGTCCAAGGACGGCGATTCGCTTGAAAATCTGCATCTAGATCCGCAGCAGCCGCGCGGCGTTTTCGTTGTAAACCTTGCGCAGAATGCCATCTGGCAATTTAATGCCGTAGATGCGCCAGCGTCCCTGCGGCGGTATCTTCGCAGGAGCGTAGTCAAAGTACTCGTCTTCGCTTTCCAAGAACCGATAGTAGATTTCGTACAGCTGGTCGTTGAAAACTTGCTGCGGAAATTCGTCGCCGTGCGGAGTGGCATCGGTCGCGAACAGGATCCGGTCCTGATATTTGTCGAAAAACTTGCGGGCCGTGAACGGCTGCCGGCCGAGTTCCCCGATGCGCGCAGCCATATCCACGTGCATATTCGGAAACCGCTCCAGGTTTTCGGCAACGTTCGCCAGATTTTCCGAAAAGTTCCCGAAGTGCAGAGTAACAAACTGCGTCCTGGGATGACGGGCAAACATGCGATTGCGGGCGGCGATTAGCTCGGCATTGCTGGGGAAGTCTCCCCCATAGAAAGACCAGTCAGGATGGTTGTTCAGTTCCTCGTAGCGCTCGTTGAAGCGGTCGGTAGGAGTGAAGAATGCCACGGGATCGGAGATGTGAATGGCCACCGGCATATTCAAGTGTCCACAGGCATCCCACATCGGGTCAAAGCGCGGGTCATCAATCTTCACCAGCGTACCCGAGGTGATGTTTTCCCGAAGATAGAGTCCGAGCGTTTTTAGAATTTTCAGGCCGCGCGCACCGTCCCGATGCGCCTGCTCAATCGCCTGAGCCTGTAGCTTCGGATAGTCCGGCTCTTTGAAGCGGGAATACGATGGCTCGGTAAAAGTGTAAAAGCGCCCAGGATACGCGCGGTCATATTTCGCCACCGCCTCCGCCAAACCTTTATCGTACCCGCCGGTGAGGTTCACCATGGTCTTCATGTTCTTGCGGTCCATGACGGCGAGCAGTTCCTGGGGAGTTCCCAGGTACTGGCGATCGGGCGAGAGTTCGACGCCTTTTTCCGATTTCGTCGAAAGCGAAATATGGGTATGGAAGTCGATAACGGGGAATTTCGCACGCTCAATGTGTGATTCGTGCACCTGGAGCATGCTCTTGGGTTCGTACTGGGAAAGGTCTAGCGGTGCGGGCTTTGCCTTTTCTTCAGGCGTTCCAATGGCGGCGCTTGAGATTCGTGTTCCAGAGGCGGCCATCACGCCCGCTCCATACAACCACTGACGACGATTGATCAAGTTCGCATGCCTCTCTGACTATTGTCCGGGCTCGAGTGCGGGTGTGGCAATGTCCAGCGAGCGTTTTTCTCCGTTGATCGAACCATGCCAGACGCTTCCACCGAACGTTGTGATGTAGACCTGGTTGGGGTCTTGCGGATCAGGAATCACACGTTGCGCCCACTTGAAATTGAAGCCTGGGATGCGCGTCCAATCCAGACCGCGATCCGCCGAACGCCAAGCCGACGACTCAAATCCTGCCGCATACAGGATCTTGGGATCGGTCGGATCAATGGTGACGTCGTAAATATGGCGGTCCTTGTCAAGCACCTGTTTCCAACTCTTGCCCGCATCTTCCGACAGGAAAATTCCTCCGCCGTCTCCGTGCACTCCGCTTGCGCGAGCCCAGGCGGCGAGGTACAGGCGATCCGGCGAATTCGGGTCGATCGCGAGACCGTTCGGCCCATTCGTTCCCTCGGGCAGTGTGACTGGTTGCCAGTGCTCTGCTCCATCCGTTGAGCGGTAGAGTGCGCCATCGCCCTCGTTGCCGATGCTGCCGTTCTCCGATCGGCGAGCTATCACAACGTACAGCGCCCCGTTCGAACCACGAGCCAATCTCCACGCGAATGGCTCTTTCTGGGTGATACCCTGGGTTTTCAGACTCCAGCTGTGGCCCCCGTCCGAACTCTTGTAGACTCCGCGACCAAACCCGGAGACGTACAGGACACGTGCCTCTACTGGACTGGTGGGATCGAGCAAAATGTGGGTTGCCCCGGTTTCATCCATCCCTTCATTCGACTGCGTCCAGTTCTTGCCACCGTCGTCGCTGCGGCAAACTCCACCTTTGTAGTTCAGCACTGAATTGTGCCGCCACATCTTGGGCCGTGGCAGGTCGTGGGTATAGCTGTTCACGCTCCACATCCGTCCGCGCACTTTCGGGTCGAAGACGATCCAATAGGTTGTGTTCTGCCAGTCTCGGGGCACGCCGGCGGTCGAACTGGTCCAGGAAGCTCCGCCATCTTCGCTGCGGAACAGTCCGATATCAGTGTAGGTGATGAACTGGCGTTTGGAATCGAAGGGGTCGAAGTGAATGCCGTAGCTGTTGGTGACGTCGAGCCCGATGGTGGTCCATCCCGAGTCATTGACTTTGCGGGAATACAACGCCGCCCAGGTTGCGCCCCCATCGCTGGTTCGCATCGTTCTACCGAGGTCGGTCCCGTAGGCAAGATTGGGATCCTGCTCCGCCACGGTCATGGCCAGGGGATTCTCGCCCCAACCCGGCCCGAAGCGCTCGGTGATCCAGGCATCGTGCACATTCTTGGCTGCGGTCTCGGCTTCCTTCCAAACCAATTGCCAGGCAGCGCCGGAGTTGGAAGTTTTCGCGACGCCGATCCATGTCTTTCCATCGAGTTCGAGGTGATCATAAGAGACGTAGGCGGTCTCAGCATGGTGCAAGCTGGTTGCGATCGCTCGGACTTTCGATCCCTGCCCGGGCAGATCAGACTTCCGCCAGGTTGCGCCCGCGTCGGTAGAAATAGAGATTCCCTGTTCGGAAGTGGTGTAAATGGTGGCCTCCGCACCTGATCCAAAGCCCAGGGAAATATCGGAGACCGTAGCCGGAAGCGGAAGGCTGCGCACCTCGGCTGCCTTCACGACCGCGATTGCGTGCGAGCCTGCCAAAAATAATGTGCGCGAATTCGCTGCCGAATGCGGATCCACCCAAATCCGGCGCGGCCTCACGGGCAAGTCGACCTGCTTTTGCCAATTCTTTCCAAAATCGCGCGACACGAAAAGAGCAGAATTCTCCTTGGTGCCGCCGGCCACATAAAGAACTTTCGAGTCGGTAGGGTCCACGGCCAGCGCAGCGATGGAACCCAATGGATCCGGATCCGCGAGGATGTCTTCGTCGGCATGATCCGAATTCATCTGGACGCCCTTCACGGCGGATGGGCTAGGGTAGACGAGATTCCACTTTTCTCCGCCGTCCGTACTGCGCCACAACGCTGTGGCATGCGCGTACATCGTTTTCGAATCCAGGGGGTCGAAGACAAAGAAGTTCACTACACCGCGCAGGTTAAACATGCGCCAGGTCTGGCCGCCATCGTGGGTAATGTAAGAACCGGTCATGTCGCAGGAGATCAGCACGGTGTTCACGTCATGCGGGCTAATGGTGGGATTGAACATGGCGCCGCCACCACCGGGACCAATTATTCGAAATCCGCCCGGACGATCCGCCGCCGTGCTGCTCAGGCAAAATGCCAGGAGAAGTGCAAAAAGAAAGTGAAGTTTCATCGGCTCCTGCTTGAATATGGCCTTGAATTCGGCTGCGGAGTTCTGCCGCACATGAAGTCGGAAAAGCGGCCGCCCCTCGATGGTTGTCGATGGAGCGGCCGTTTTCACGCAGGCAGCCACTGCTAGAAGGTAATCCTGAGCCTCAAACGAATGGTGCGGCGGTTGTCGATACCTTCCTGCGTGAAGGTGTTGATCAAGCGCCCAAAGTCGCCGTTGGTTGAGAAATCCGCGATGGTCGGCTTCAGGGTTGCGGGATTCACCCCTAGACTGAAGTCGCCCAGGTTGGAGAAGGGGCCCCCACCACCGCCGTAGTCGCTATCGGGCGAAAACAACGGGTGATTGAAAACATTGTTAATGTCGGCCCCGAATGTGGCGATTACACGCTCTCCGAAGTGAAAGTCCTTGTGGACACCCAAGTTGACGCCCCAAGTGCCTGGACCGCTCAGCATGTTGCGCTTGCCGAGTTGAGGATTGTCGAAGACATCGGCACCCACCGGCGGGAGTCCGAACGCATTCGGGTCCCAAATCTGGTTTCCGCTGCGGTGGTTGAAGTTCCCGGTCACTACCGGGCGGAACGAAGTGTTGTTGAAATCTCCTACCGCATCGACCGAGCTGACACCGACGTTTCCTGGCGCGACCGGCCCGCAATTGTCGCAGATCCAGTACGGAGTGAAACCCGTGCCCGTTTTGGCGAACATATTGAAGGTGGTCTGCCAACCGCCGAGGAGGGCGTCAGCCCAGGTTGAGAACGAGGATCCATATTTCTTTCCTTTTCCAACGGGTAAATCGAAGACCCCATAGGCCACAAAACGATTCTTGGGAACGAACCCTTCCTGCCCGTAGTCGTTGTTCGGCAAGAAGGGGTTATAGACGAGGCCACCCAAGCTGGAATTCCCCGTATCCAGGGCGGTCGATTTCTGGTCAAGGTAGGTGTAGGCCAGGTTCAGCAACAAGCCGTGGGAATAGCGCCGTTCCAACTGTGCCTGGAAGGCGTTGGAACGTCCGTGGCCAAAGTTTCCGTAGCTAGCCAAGTAATCCCCCAGACCCGGAAATGGCTGCCGTGCAAGGTCGGCAGGCGAATAATCGCAGTCGTCCCCCGGACTGCAGGGAGTAATGCCATCGCCGGTTGTCGTGCCGAACGGGTTGTCGCTGGGGTGAAGTTCGTTCAAGTCGGTTCCACCGATCAATCCGCTGAGAGTGCTTCCCAGGTAGGAGAGCCGGATTGAAGTATCCCGGACAATTTCCCGCTCGTAAGTAACGTTGTACTGCTGAATGCGGGGCTGGTGCAGACCAACGGGGACTGCATTGATGGAAGGCAAGCCACCGAAACCAGAAGCCACACGGCCTCCCGTGAAGGGACTGAACCCGTGGCTAAACCCTGGCCAGGGGTTCAGTTGTTGATCGGCGGGCAGCGGATCGCCATTTGCATCAGTGTTTCTCTTCGTCAAACCCTGATTGAAAGCATTGGTGGCGATTGGGTCGCGGATGCCCTGTGCAGCGGACGTCGGATAGTAGAACCCGTACCCGCCACGGATCACCGACTTGCTGCCTAAACGCAGGGCCATCCCGATTCGCGGCGCGAAGTTGTTCGTATCCGTGCGAACCAATCCGCGGCCGATCCCCAGTCCGGACTGGGAGGCCAGGACGACCGGGAGAAGATTAACGATGCGCGTATCTAGGAAGGGAATCGTTTTTTCAGAGGGAATGATGAAGCGTCCCCGGATTCCGGTGGAGGAATCGACGAAGTTGGGATCAAAGTTCACCATGAGGTCGCGATTTTCTACGAAGGGAGTGATTAACTCGTAGCGCAAACCAAGATTGACGGTCAGGTTGGGCGTGACTTTCCAGTCATCCTGGGCGAAGTAACCAGTCTCCCAGTTGTAAACGTCCATCGGGGGACGAGGCTCGTTAATGTAGGTCACGCTGCTGGGTCGCAGGCCCAACAAGAAAGCCGCGAATGGATCCACCGGGCCTGGGTTGGGAACGCCATCACCGGTATAGGTCATCGCCCCCCTTGGGTTGCCTCGATTCACGGCGAAGCCATCCACAGCGGCATTACGTACAAAGTCTGCACCCACCTTCAGGCTGTGCTTGCCAAAAACCCACGTGAGCGTGTCGCCAAAGGTCACGAGATCCTGATCCAGAGGCCGGTCAGTATTCCGGCCGCCATTTTGGAAAGTGGCAAATGTTCCACTGAAATTGATGGCGGTGTGGCCGAAGGTCTTCAATTCGTCAGGCCCCACGACTGCGCCGTAAGCGTCCACGTCGGACTGGTCGAACCCAACGCTGGATAAGAAACCGTTCAATGTGGTGTTGCTGTGCCGGCGAAGCTTCTGGCGGTTGAATCCGGCACGCGCCTCATTCACGATGCTGTTACTGAACATGCGCGTGTAGGAGAACGAAATGGTGTCATTCCGCCGATCATTTTGCGTCAGGCCCAGACCTGTATAAGGGGTCTGCACCAGCGTGTTCGCGATCGTCTGTCCGGCGGCGTTATAGACGACGTAGATATGATCTCTTTCGGTGAAGTCGTGATCGACGCGCAAGGTGCCCAGATCTTGCACGGCGCGGGTGGGAAGGATGGTGTGATAGCCGGGGATACGCCCGGTGTCACTCTCGATGGGAGCCGCCAGGCCGATTTGCGGAAAGTAGGTAGTAATGAGCGACTGCACCGTCGGATTCAGCAGTCGCGAGGGGATGCTGGTGAATTGCGTGCCGGCTCCGCCGACCGTGTTGTTAGCAATCTCCTGGGGTGTGAGCGTCACGCCGGCTGGGACATAAGGTTTCGAAGCATCGTCCAGCAGGGAGAAATCTCCAGTCCACAGGCTGGGGTGCGGCAAGGTACTGGAATTTACTTGCGCCGGTTGGACCGTCCAGTTTCTTTCATACGCAGCGAAGAACCAAGTTTTCTTCAGTCCCGGTACCGGACCACCGAAGGATCCACCGATGTCGGTGACGTTGAAGTAGGGATTCGGATACTTGCTTTGGAAGGGCGTGGGGGCAAATTCCGCCTTGCCGATCTGATCCTGTAGCGTCCAGGCGGCAAGTGCCGAGTTCTTATTGTTGTAGAAGGCCGAGCCATGATAGCCCGCTCCCCCACGCTTGGTGGTCACGCGAATATTCGCAATCCCCGCGTATTCTGCGCTGAAATCATTCGAGAGCACGTTGATGTCGCCCACCGCTTCTAAAGTCGGCTGGCTGCTGGTGGGCTCGCCAAAGATGCCGCCATTCGAGCGTTGCCCATCCAGCGAGAAATTGGCGCCATAGCTCTGCGCACCCAGGAACTTGAACGACCCGTCCGTTCCGGCTTGAGTGATGTTCGGGTTCAAATACAGAAAGGAATATACGTTGCGGCTATCGCGGGGAAGATCGATGACCGCGCGACTGGTGATGGTGTCGCTAATGGTTTGGTCGCCGGTATTAACGAGGGGCGCTTCCGCGGTAACTTCAATCGACTCGGTCGCTGACGCCACCTTGAGCACGGCGTCGGCGGAAACCACGTCGCTACCATTTATCTCGACGCCGTTAATCTGCGTGGTCCTCATCCCCGCTTGCGAGACCGAGACCTGATACCTGCCAGGGCTCAGACCAAAAACGCGATACTCACCTTGCGCGTTAGTTTTGGTCTCCCGTGGTCGGTTGGTGGCAAGATCGAGAATCACAACTTTCGCGTTGGGAACCACGGCGCCCGTGCCGTCGGTCACTAAGCCGGTAACGGTGCCCAGGTCCGTTCCTTGCCCGAATAGGAACTGAGCACTCCCGAGACCTGCTAACAGGATGAGTAAGGTTGCAATGGATTTCGCGGACTTCATAGCTACGCCCCTTCGCGAACAGTTTCTAACGCGAGCTTTTATCACAGTTAAATAGCAAAAGCAAAGAAAGAATAGAAAATAAGAAAATATGAGAAACCAAACGCAAGCATTCCGTTTTTGGAAAGTTCCAGATGCTTAGTCTCTTGAATTTCCCTCCGCCAGACGCCGCGTGGACCCGCGCCGATTTCAGCCTTCCGGCAAATGCAGGGCGAAGGTTTGAACGACGCGGCTGATCACGCCATCCTCGGATGGCGAATCGGGCCGGAGGCCTTCTTCCAGGCAACGAAAGAACGCCAGCAACTGGCCCGCAATTACGTCGATTACGGCGAAATTGTCGTCTCCCAGTTGCTGCAATCCCTTGCACTCCAACACCAGGTCACCCTCGCGCACCAGGTCGACTGGTACAACTTCACCAACCACGACCTTCAGCAAACCCAGCCCTTTTTGATCGAGTTCGCGAAGCAGGTCGCTTTGATAGGCTCGCAGCGTGGGCTCCGATGACAAGAAACAAACCACGAGCGTGTCTTCGTGCACATAGCTCATGGGACCGTGGCGCAACCCTAAATAGGTTTCAGACATGGTGGTTACACGGCCGCTCGTCATCTCGAGCATTTTGAGCGCGGCTTCGCGGGCCGCTCCAAAACGCGAGCCATCGCCCAGAAATACCGCGCGATTGAAGGGCGCTTTCGCGACCGCTGCGAGCTTGCCGAGATATTCGCGAATGAACGCGGAGGCGATTCCCGCCAGTTGCTCGCAGATTGCTTGATAACGTGCGCGCTGCTCCCTCAGTCCCAGGAAGCGCGCCGCCAGCACCAGGTTGGTGAAACTGCTGGTCATCACCAGTCCTCGATCGTTGGTCTGTTCATCCAGCACGATGACCGCGACTCGAGGATCTTGCTCGTAGGTTCTGGCCAGACTTCCGGCGTGGTTGCAGGTCAGTACCAAATGGCGGATTTCAGGCTGAGTTCTGAGCATCAAGGCGACCGTTCCGACGCTCTCCGGGCTGTCGCCCGACCGTGCCAAGGAGACCATTAGGCCCGGTCTGCCCGGCGGGATTGCACTGCCTCCGTTGGCCAGCACTGCTCCCCCGCCAATCGACTGGCTGACGATTCCAAGTTCATTTTGGAGGGCGCCGCGTACACAATCGCCCGCGTATTCGGAGCTGCCCGAACCGGTCAGGATTAAAGTGGAAATACCAGCTAGCGTGGCGCTCAAATCACTGGCCTTTTCACACATGAGCGCACAAGTTCGCTCCCACGTGGAGGGCTGCTGGCAGATCTCCCGCAGAGTATGAAAATATCCGAGGTCACGCTGTTGCTCCGGGCTCTTGCCTAGCAGTTCAGCCACTTTGGGCTGAGATTGCGACAGAGTACGCAGCCACTCTGGCTCAAGCAGGGACGTAGGGGACATAGGGCTACCTGCCTACCATTGGAAAATAACAGAAATATATAAAAAGCAAAAGAAAATATAAAACAAAACAGAACATCATCTGTATACTTCGCTCCGGCAAACGACTATGCGTCGCCGAGACTTGCTCAAAGCCGCCGTCGTGGTCCCGGCTGCCCTGGCCGCTCCTGCTGACGTGCCCGCGCATCTGTGGCAGAACTACGATTTCGGTTCGGGTCCTTCCGTCTCAGAGCGCCTCAACCAGGGGCCTTTCGACATTGACCAGGACCAAGGGTGGCAGACGGTTCTCTACACTACGCCATCGGATCGCCCGTTGCGCAACCCGGGACTTGGGCTGGTTGGTTACGCATGGGAGGAGAGCGGGCCGTCGCTCACGGCGCGTGCCGGGCGAGAAACGCTCGCGCAGCACGTCGAGAAGATTTCCAGCCTGTCTTTTGTCGATGTTCTCTACATCCGTTGCGATTGGCGAAATGTTCAGTCTCGCGCCGGCCGGCTGGATCTGGAACCGGTTTGGGAACTTGCATTGGATGCCGCGCAAAGGAAGGGACTTCGAGTTGCGTTCCGCGTTCAGCTTTCGAACACTTCGTTCCAGCCGGAACAAGTCGCCTTACCGGAGTTCCTGCGAGATCGCATACCGCTGGTTGCAATCGGAGACATCCCGGGAAAGGGCTCGGGCAAATACCGTGAGCCGCGTTACGACCATCCTGAATTCCAGAAAGCTTTCGCGGAATTGAATGACCTGTTGGCGGCGCGCTTTGAAGGGAATCCTCTAATTGAGTGGATGGATCTGATGCAGTACGGCTTCTGGGGCGAGGGGCACACCAGCAACTTCCCCAGCCCTTTCCCGGACCACCTGACGGCCGAGCGCACCTTCGTGGCGATGACCGCGCGGCAGCTTGAGACCTGGAAAAAGACGGCTTTGGCTGTTAACACGCAACCCGATATCAGCAATGTTGGCAACCGGGCAGTCATCGATATGGCGGTGCGCGCCGGCGCCTGGCTGCGCTCCGACAGCATCATCATCGAAGAACCGATTCAGATCGAGGAACTCGCTAACCGTCCACCTTGGCTGGCCGCCATTCTGGAAGACGGCTACTTTCGGCAATACGACGTGCAGAAGTTGAAACTCGATCCGGCGGGTATCAATGATCTGGAAAATTACATGCTGCACGTGCTCGACGTGAAAGCCAACTATTGGTCTCTCTGGACGGAAGCGGATAATCTGGCACGCTACAACGAAACTTATCCGCGAGGCTTTGAGCGCCTGCGGGCCAACATGGGCTACCGGCTACGGCCATCGTGGGTGTGGCAACGAAAGAGATACGGCACTTCGGAGCTGATCGTTTGTATTTCCAACCGGGGTGTCGCGAGCGTGCCGGGCGTGTTGTGGTTGCAGATCGAAAGCCCCGATCAGACATTCCGAATGCGAGGTGCCCTGGATGCCGGGCATCCCCATGGCGGCGGCCTTCGCCAGGCCTCCTTTCTGCTTCCCGCCGACTACCGCGGCAAGGTCCAGTTGTCAGCGCAGCTTGAAGTTCGTCTCGGCGTTACCAAGCCCGTGGCCTGGGCCTGCGAACAACCGGTGCATGCCGACGGCTCCATCACCGTGGAACTCAAAGGTGAAAACGACCGCGGTTGGCGAAAGGGAGTTTAGTTCACACCTTACATTGGGAGAACTTCCGCGTGAGAAACGCTCGGTGTGCATTGCTGGCGATCGCGATGTTACGGGTAGCTCCCGGACTGGTTCAGGGGAAAGTACCCCCCAGTGCCGCTCCGGGACCCGCCCGTCTGGAGCAGCTGGTCGAGGCCAACATTGTGGCAGTGCACGCCTATCAAATTCTGCTTGCGCGCAAGCAGCCGAATGTCGATCCGGCCTGCTGGGCGGCAAAGAACATGTCGGAATCACAACTCGAGGCGCTGGTCGCACATCAGGCCTCGTTGCTAAGTTCGCCCACGGCGGCTCGGGCGTGGGCGCTGGGAGCGCCCTCCGCCTTCGACCCGACAAGAGATCTGCAGCCATTACTTGGATTTGATCTTCCGATGCCTGGCAATCTCCCAGTCAACCTATTCACTGCGTATGTTCGCGAAAAAGCGCCCCACCATCGAAATGAAGAGATTCGCTCGATTGCGAATCTTTACCAGACCGTACTGGAAGTAGAGCGCGATGGCGACCGTCTGCAGGACCTTTATGCCTTCTACATCGTCCTCGGCCTGCCGGTATACATTGCGCAACTCGGACTTCCCGGCTCGGACGAAGATTTTCTGTCGACTGGGCGTCTTCTGGAAGGACGCGCTTGTGCTTCGCCGGTCGGCCTGAGCGCTGCGGAATGGCAGATTGCTGGAAGAAAACTTTGGAACTGGGGAGAAAAGAATCTTCATGTCCGCGACGCCCAGGTGCTGGGCGATGAATTGCTATCCGAGCCGGATGTCAAAGCGCTGCAACCACAGATGAAGGCGCTTCCTGCACAACGTATCGCCGTGATTGGGCACTCGTTCACCATGGATCTGCATTGGGCTTCCCCTTCGGCCTTCGTACCGATCGTCACTGCGATGTTTGCCCGTGAGAATCCCGGCGTGCAATTTCGTCAATTTCAAGCGGGCGAGTTGACCTCGTCGCGCGCGTTGAAGAATTTCTACCAGGATGCACTTGCATGGCGGCCGGACACGGCGCTTCTGGTCGTCATCAACCGCACGGATCAGGACCTTACCGATCTACGCACGATGGGTCAGGGATTCAAGGCCGCAGGGGCGCGGGTCGTGATGTTCGACGATGTGCACGATCCGGATTCAGCAGATCCAGAGAAGCGCAAGCAGGAGGTGGACATTGCGCATGCGGCCGGGATCAAAATCGTGAAGGTGAGCCCGATCTTAGCCGCATCCCCTGACCGTAGCCGGTTTCTATGCCTGGATCACATTCACATGACCGAGCCCTACCATCGTTTAATGGCCAAACAATGGCTTAAGACAATCCTTGGGGTACCCCTCTCCGGAAGTGGACAGTAGGCTGCCCGACCGCTTCATTGTTCCGTAGAAAATTGCTATTTGGAAATCCACACCCTGGCCGTGGGGCCGCGTTTTCTCAGGATGCCGAAGCGAGGGTTGCGGGATTCAGCAACGCGGCGGAATGCATATCCAGATAAACGGTTGTGCCCGGATGAGTTCGCAAGATGGATGCCGGGGCGATTGGGTTGATTTCTCCATCGAAACACGCTTTGACCGCTTTGGCTTTTCGGTCATCGGGCACAATACACACAATCTTTTTCGCCTTCAAAATTTGGCGGATGCTCATGGAAATCGCACGTCGCGGCACGTCTTCGAGAGTTGCGAACCATCCTTCGCCAAGTTGCTGGCGGCGGCAAGCCTCATCCAATGTGACAATCAGATAAGGGTCTTCCGTTTCGAAATCGGCAGGCGGGTCATTGAACGCCAGATGGCCGTTCTCTCCGATGCCGACAAATGCCACATCGATCGGCGCAGACAATAGCGCCTGGCTGGTGTGGCGAATGACATCGGCGGGATTCTGTTCTCCGCTGAGCAAGAAGTAGTGCGTAATTCCTGTTTTCTGAATCAGGCGCTCCTGAAGGAACCGACAAAAACTGGCGGGATGGGATGCGGGCAAACCGATGTACTCGTCGAGATGGAACATCTCTACCCGACTCCAGTCGATTCCCGGAAGACTGGTAAGAGCCTCAAGAAACTCAAACTGCGCGGCCCCGGTCGCGGCGATCAGCCGCGCCTTCCCCTGACCCTTTATGGCATCACGCAGGATTGAGGCAGCCTGATCCGCCGCGACCTTGGCCATCTCACGCTTGTCGTTGAAACATTTGATCACCACGTGGACATGCACTCCTTTTCAGGATCTGGCAGGAGCCAGATTTCCAGCATTCTGCCCTGCCATCTTTGCCAACTCTAAACACAGTTTCACGGAAGGAAATACGTCTTCAATCGACGGACGCGGACCCTTGTTGTGGATCAGCGCGCCAATGAATTCCGCGGCTTCGTCATAGCATCCGCTCAGCACATCTTCCGGCGTGCCCTCGGCGGTCTCTTCGATCACCATGCGATTTTCTCGATAGCAGCGCCAGGCCCTGCGTGGACCGAACGGACAAGTGATCATGGTGCGAAAACCTTCGCCCATCAATTCGTAGGTCTCCTCCAGTACTCCTGCGGTGGGCAGCACATCGATACGACCGGAAACGCCATTCTCGAATTGCAGATCGATCCCATACCAGGCGGCGAATTCGCCTGTTCTTCGCAAGCTTCGGACGTCTGCTGCAGCCACATGGCCGGCGATATGGCGCAGGGCGTCCACCGCATGGACGGCGGTAGTCCAGAGAAATTCAGGCTCATTGCGGGCATGCCGTGTGAGAGTACATCGCACATAACGGAGAGATCCGCCGGTGCCGACATATTCAATAGCACGGTTGAGGAACGGCATAAACCGCCGGTTCACGGAGACCATGTTGGGCGTGCGAGTCGCTTGGGCCGTTTTGAGCAAGGCGGTCACGTCCGCAAGTGAGCCGCCTAGCGGCTTCTCGACGACGCATGGCATCCCGAACTCCAGCAGCTTGATGCCAACCTCGGGGATCTTCTCCACCGGCACCACCGCGATGCAGCCGTCAAGTTTCTCTCGCGCGAGCATTTCGTCCACCTCGCGATAGGCACTTACAAATCCGTACTGGCGGCGGAAGAACTGCGCTCGCTCCAGGTTCAGATCGCACGCTGCAGTCAATTCGATGTCAGAGGGATGGGCTGACTTGTATCGGGCAAGCGGGGTGGCATGCCCGCTCTCCGAATGTTCCCCGCATCCAATTAGGCCTAAACGGATCATGGAATCAAACTGTTCTAGTCACGTCGTGAAGCGACCGGCACAGCGGTCCGGTACACCCTTGATCTTTCATCCACCGGAGCCTTGCCTCGCACCAAATACAGAGATCCACCCACCGACAGAGTAAGGGCTGAGAACCACAAAACCGTGGTTCTATGTTCCGGAGGCGCAACCAGCAGAAGGAACAAGCTCAGCAACCCGAGGCAGGATATCGTGCGGCTCAGAAAGCGAAATACCGGTGCGGTGAAGTCCGGAGTATCTTTCAACTCCTCTGCTACATCGATCGGAGTGTTCAGGTTCTTGAAGAGCCGTGCTCGTTCCGGGGTGTCCCCGCGGTCGAACAGCATACTGACGAAAAATATTCCGAAGGAAGCGGGAATAATGTACGCAACCTGCTGAATCAGCGACCAGTGATACACAAACGCCCCCAGGATTCCAAGAACCAGTCCAACCGAGAAGGAAGCGAGGCCGGACCAGGGCGGCGTCCGGCGGATGGCCAGACCAAGCAGGGCAGGGGGACCGTAGGCCAAGGAGATCAGCGTATTGAACGTGAGCATTACCTGAAAGACGCTTCGCCCGCTGGCCGCCATCAGCACCGCGATCACCGTCGTGGCGGCGCCTACTGCAAATGTAGCGATCCATCCGACCAGCAATAATTCGTGATCCCCAGCATCCTTGCGGAGCAGTGCCTGGTAGAGATCCTTGGAGAGAATCGCCGACTTGAGATTAAATTGAGCGGACAAGTTCGCCATCGTGGAGCTGAACATGGCCGCCAGCATTACGCCAATCAGACCATGGGGCAACAAGGTTAGACTGGCGACCGCGTAGGCGCCCTCGCTGGGGTTGGCCAGCGATGGCCAAAGGGCGTGCAGGTCAGGGTAAATCGCGCGCATAGCCATCGGCGGAATGAACCAGAGGAACGCGCCGGCAAAAAACAAGCCGCAACATAGGAGCGCTACTTTTCGCGCGGACGCTTCCGTATCCACGCTGAAGTACCGTTGCGCCATGGCGCTGGTGTTGTATCCGAACGAGACCATGATGGTCCAGGACACCAGGTAGATCCATCCAAACTCCCCCGAAACATGCAGCGTCTTCATCTCGGGCGGCAGGGAGTGAAACAGCCCCGAGACCCCTCCGACGCGAGCCAGAGAAGTGATGACCAGAACCAGGCAAAACGGCATGAGGATCGACGCTTGCAGAAAATCAGTGACGACCACCGCCCAGAGCCCGCCAATCACACAATAGAAGACGATGATGGATCCCGCACCCAGGATGGTCCACGTTACCGGAAAACCGCACGCCGACGAGACAAACAGGCTGAGTCCGTAAAGCATGCTGGCGCTCGTGAACAATTGAAAAACAATGGTGGTCCAGGAGAAGGTCTGGTGGGTAGTTCGGTTGAAACGGCCGGCCAGATATTCCATCACAGTGGTAATCCGGCTACGTCGCCAGCGCACGGCGAAGACAAAATACCCGAGCAGAAAACTGAGTGCATTGCCGACGTACAAGCCGATGGCCGCGATGCCCGCCCGGTAAGCTACTCCAGCGGCACCGGTGAAGGTCCAGGCGCTGAAGCCCGACATGAAACAACTCAGGCCCGCAACGAGCCAGGGAACCCGGCTTCCCCCGCGGAAGTATTCAGCGGCACCGCGATTGAAGCGCATTACGTAGACACCAACCAGCACCATCAGCAGTGCGTACAGACCGATCACCACATAGTCGATGGTGTTAACGCTGGTCATGTCGGGCGCGACGCGCCTTCCCTCTTATACTTTGTTCCGGCAGAAAAGAGAAGCTAATAGATACCAAACGAAAGCAAAAATCGACGATGGATGTTACACTGGCCGCGATGCAGCGCCCGAACCTTGTTGTTTGTGCCGGGAAGGAGCTTTTCAGTTCTTTCTTCTCATCCCGTCTGCAGGCCCGCTTGTCCCGCCAGTTTCGGTGGCAACAGGAGGGCGCGCGCCGAATGAGTCCCGTTCTACGCCGGAAGCTGGCGACTGCGCAGGCACTGATCACCACCTGGGACGGCCCCAATTTTTCCGAAGAATTGCCCCTGCTGGCGCCAAAACTAAGGATCATTGGACACTGCGGAGGCGAGGTGAAATCGCGCTTCGCCCGGTCGCTTTTCGATGACTTGACCATCACGACAGCGCCTGTGCCCATGGCACGCGCGACCGCCGAACTGGGCGCGGCCTTGCTTCTTTACGCGGCCCGCAATGTGGACTTCTACCGCGAGCAGCTACGGGCACGGTCCAATCGCATTTATGACAACCTGCACCTTCAGGGCACGCCGGAATCGGTCATCGGGCGGGAAGTCGCCATGATCGGTTTCGGTCGAATTGGCCGAGCCCTCGTGGATATGTTGCGCGGTTTCGACTTGCAATGGCTGGTGTATGACCCCTATGTGCCGAAGTCGCTCGCCAACCGGTATCCGATTCGGTTTACCGGCTTGCCTGCACTATTGCCGCGAGCCCCGCTCCTTGTGCTCACCGCGGCGCTGACGGATGAAACTCGCGGTCTTCTCAATGGCCCTCGACTCGCGCAACTGCCGGATGGCGCCGTAGTGATTAACATCGCACGCGGAGGTTTGATCGAACTCGCCGCTCTCACCAGAGAAGTAAAACGCAAGCGCCTGCGCTGTGCGCTGGACGTCACTGATCCGCTCGAACCGCTTCCGGTCGGGCACCCGCTGCGTAGTCTGCCGGGAGCGATCGTCACTCCGCACATAGCAGGCAGCAACCGGCACGTTCGCCACGAGATGACAAAGGTGGTGCTGGATGACCTGGAAAGCTTTTTCAGCGGCCACAAGGTGAAGAACCGGGTAACTTCCACCATGCTCGACCGGATGACGTAATCATGAGAATGTCGTTCTCCACTCTGTCTTGCCCGGACTGGACGATGCCACAGATCATTGCCATCGCATCGGAAGCCGGCTACGACGGCATTGAATTGCGCATGGTCGAGAACGAAGACTCGCTTTGGAAGCTACCTGCTTTTCGAGGAGCGGAGTTGGCCGCCACAAAACGCGCCTTGTCCGACCAGGCTCTGGCGATTTCATGTGTGGATACCAGTTGCCGTTTTCATTTCCCCGATGCCAAGGAGCGCGCGCACTGGATCGAGGAAGGTGTGCGCATGGCGGACCTGGCCGCTGCGCTGGGTGCGCCGGGAATTCGAGTCTTCGGAGATACGATCCAGCCGGGTGCGGATCGGGTGTCCACGCGCGACTGGATTGCCGATTCCATTTTCCAGCTTGCCAGCAGGATCGCTCCAAAGGGAGTCGGGGTCTGGCTGGAGACGCACGGCGATTTCGCCAGCGCGTCTGAGACCACGGCCATTCTTGCGAGAGCCGGCCATCCCCAAGTCGGAGTGGTCTGGGATCCGGCAAATTGTTTCCTTGAGTCTGGCGAGCAACCGCATGCAGGCGCAACCAGGCTGGGAATAAAGATTCAGCATGTGCATATCAAGGACTCGCGTCGAAATCAGAATGGCTGGAAGCCCGTCCTGACCGGGGAGGGGAATTTTTCGCTGTCCGATGTGCGAGCCGCGGTTTGCCAACTGGGATTCAGTGGCTTCGTGTCATTCGAGTGGGAAAAGCAGTGGCATCCGGAGATTCCTGATGCAAGTATCGCCCTCCCCCATTTCGCACAGTGGTTTCGGGAGAATTGGGAGTGATGAACGGAGCCGGCCATGTGGTTTCGCGCAAGCTGCAGGCGAGCGACCTTCCGGCGGCCGAGCAATTATCGGCGGATGCGGGCTGGAACCAGACGAGAGAGGATTGGCAACGGTTGATCGATCTGGCTCCTGAGGGCTGTCTGGCGATCGAGGTCGAAGGCGAGCTTGCTGCAACCACGACGCTGCTGTGCTACGGAAAGCGCCTGGCATGGGTCGGCATGGTACTGACAAAATTGCCGTACCGCGGACGCGGGTTTGCCCGACGTTTGCTGACGGACGCGTTAACGCTTGCCGATCGCTTGGGGATTGAAACCGTGAAACTGGACGCAACGGATCAGGGTCAGCCCCTTTACGAAAAGCTCGGATTCCGTGGCGAACAGGCCGTGGAACGTTGGACACGGCAGGCCTCGTCTGACGGCCCGGGACCGAAGAGTCTTCTTGCCGCGGCGGCGGGGGACTGGCACGAGGCGGACCGCAGGGCATCCGGCGCGGACCGTTCCCAGTTACTGGACATGCTCGCGGCGCGCAATCCACCGCTCTCGATTGGGAGCTCGTACTTGCTGACACGGCCGGGGCGCGTGACGCGCTACCTGGGCCCCTGTGTGGCCGATGATCCGCGCAGCGCTCAGGCTCTGATACAGGGGGCTGTACAAAATTCGGGCGGAGACGGATGGTCTTGGGACCTGCTGCGCGAGAATGTGCATGCCGTCGCTATCGCCGGGGAGCTTTCGTTCGCGCCGAAGCGGCGCCTGTTGCGGATGGTTCGGGGCAAGGACTTGCGCGCACCGGATGAGGCGATCTACGCCATCGCTGGCTTTGAACTGGGATGACGATGCAGATTCAGAACCTGGCAGACTTGGAAGAACGGCTCTCTCGTCCAGACGACGCCGATGCATCGGCGATGGCCGCGTTGGATGGTGATCTCTTGATTTTGGGGGTTGGCGGCAAGATGGGGCCGAGCCTTGCCAAGTTAGCGCGCCGCGCCGCGAATAAGGCTGGAACCGGGAAGCGCATCGTCGCCGTAGCCCGATTCAGTAACAGCAACCTGCTGGCCGAATTGGGAGCCGAGGGAATTGAGACGATCACGAGCAATCTGCTCGAACCCGGAGCCCTAAACCGTCTTCCGGAAATTTCGAACGTCGTTTTCATGGCGGCCCGAAAATTCGGCACGGACGGAGAAGCGTACCTGACTTGGGCGATGAACACATATTTGCCCGGCTTGGTGGCTGAACGGTATCGTCACTCTCGCATCGTTGCCTTTTCGACGGGCAACGTTTACCCGCTCCGTTCGCGGACGGAAGGTGGAGCGGTGGAGTCGACACCGGTCAGTCCAGTTGGCGAGTATGCGCAGTCCGCACTGGGGCGTGAGCGAATGTTCGAATATGGCTCGGCACGGTGGGGAACGCTCGCGACCATCCTGCGTCTCAATTACGCCGTCGAACTGCGTTATGGCGTTCTGGTCGATATCGGGCGAGCCGTGTTTGAGCGGCGTCCTGTTTCCTTGAGCATGCCCTTCGTCAATGTCATCTGGCAACGGGACGCAAACGCCTGGTGCCTGCGCTCCTTCGCTCACTGCCAGTCGCCACCTTTGATATTGAACATCACCGGGGCCGAGACTCTTTTGGTCCGTGATATCGCGATGGAATTCGGCAAGCATTTCGAAATCCAACCGACCTTTCTCTCCGACGAAGAAGGACCCACCGCTCTGCTCAGTGATGCTACGCAGGCAGTCGCGCTCTTCGGCCGGCCCAGTGTGAGTCCCGCCGAACTGATCGAATGCACGGCACAATGGCTCAGGCAAGGCGGCGTGATGTTGAACAAGCCCACGCACTTCCAGACGCGCGATGGGAAATTCTGATGCAACTGCGCCAGAAACTCCGCTCAGGTCGCGTAATACCGGCCCATCCCCTCGCGCTCAACAGCAACCGCAAGTTAGACGAGCGCAGGCAGCGGGCTCTGACGCGCTACTATCTCGCTGCCGGCGCTGGCGGGATCGCAGTCGGAGTACACACTACCCAGTTTGCGATCCGCAACCCAAAGGTTGGACTGCTGGAACCCGTGCTCACCATCGCGAACGAAGAAAGCCGCAACCGTGATGTGGTGAAAATCGCTGGCGTGTGCGGAAAGCGCAACCAGGCCTTGGCCGAGGCGAAACTGGCCGCGCGACTGGGGTACGACGTAGCCCTCTTGAGTCTTGCCGATCTGCGCGACGGCAGCATTCCCGAACTCATCGAACATGCGAAATCCATCGCTTCCGTGATTCCGATCATGGGGTTCTACCTGCAACCTTCAGTCGGAGGTCGGCTACTGCCCTACGAATTCTGGCGGCATTTTTTCGAAATCGAGAACGTGGTGGCAGTCAAGATTGCGCCCTTCAATCGCTATCAGACGCTCGACGTGGTACGCGCGCTGGCGCGGTCGGACCGCGCGCACGAGATTGCGCTGTACACCGGGAACGACGACAACATCCTGAACGACCTGTTGACGCCGTTCGATTTCGGTACGAAGCAGATTCGGATGGTCGGCGGGTTATTGGGCCATTGGGCGGTATGGACAAAGACGGCGGTGTCTCACCTGGATCTTGCGAAGAACAGTTCTAAAACTGTGTCAAGCGAGATGCTGACCCTGGCAGCTCAGATCACCGACGCCAACGCTGCACTCTTCGATCCCGCAAATCAGTTTCGCGGATGCATTCCCGGTATCCATGAGATCCTGCGTCGCCAGGGGCTTCTCGAAGGACGTTGGTGTCTTGACCCAGACGAGGAACTTTCTGCTGGGCAAATGGAAGAAATTGATCGGGTGTGTCGCTCGTATCCGCATTTGCAAGATGACATGTTCGTGCAGGAGCATCTTGATGACTGGCTTCGTTAAGACTCTGGTCATAGTGCTGCTGGGGGCTGCTCCAGCGCTTTCCGCGACAGATAGGGCCGTTGTGAAGAGCACGTATGCTGACGAAGACGCTGCCTTGCAACTGGATCCGGCTTCGCGGTTCTGGAGCACATCTCCCTCCCTATATATAGAGAAGGATTTATTCGGCAAAACCGTCCCGCGTTACCGAACTGAGATCCGGACACGCTGGACGAAGCACAACCTCTATTTTCTGTTCGTCTGTCCCTACGAAGAACTGCATCTAAAACCCGCGCCAAACACAACCCAGGAAACCAACGAACTTTGGAACTGGGATGTCGCCGAGGTATTTATTGGGGCGGATTTCAGCGACATCAAACACTACAAGGAATTCGAAGTTTCCCCGCAAGGAGAATGGATCGACCTGGATGTGAATCTGCACAATCCTCACCACGAGGATGGCTGGACGTGGAATTCAGGTTTTCAGGTGCTGGCCAAGATCGATCAGCAAAAACATGTCTGGTACGCCGGCATGCGTATCCCATGGTCAGCGATTGACACGCGGCCCCCTGCGCGCGGGAACACGTTGCGCCTGAACTTGTTCCGCAGCCAAGGTCCGCCGGAGCATGCGCACGAAATCACCTGGCAGCCGCCGCTCAGCAAAACATTCCACGTTCCCGAACGTTTCGGCCTGCTCAAACTGGTGCAAGAAGAACATTGAACCTGCTTCGCGGCCGCATGTTCCGGCGTGCTCGGACCTTAAAACGCCAGCAGTTGCTGATGCAGGAAGACCAGGCCGGCGGCGCCGAGTACGCCTCCGTAGCCCATCACACTCTGAAAGACGATCGGCACCTCGCGACCGAGCATGCGGTGCGTGTGCTGCGCAAGTGCCGAACGCAACGGAACTAGCAATTGGTCACCCGCTGTGGCGATGTTGCCACCCAGAATGAGCACCTCAGGATCGAAGATGTGCAACAGACTCACGACCGCGGCGATCAAATACTCAAGCGCTCGATCCAGTACACGACGGGCGCTTTCGTCTCCCTTGGCAGCAGCTTGAAAGATGGCTTCCGTGCTGGGCGTCTGGCCTTCGCTGCCGACACAAAGCGTGGCCGCAGCCGCGCGATGCAGGTGTGCGAAATAATCCGCTTCAATCGCCCGCGAAGAAAATCGCGTCTCCAGGCAACCATGATTTCCGCAGATGCAGAGTCCACCGTGAAGATCGATGGTCATGTGGCCGAAGTGCCCAGCGATCCCGGCGGCTCCATGCAAGATCACTCCGTCCACCATGGCGGCGCCGCCAACTCCCGTCCCCAGGGTCAGCATGACCACGTTCCGCTTGCTTCGTGCCGCACCCCAGAGCACTTCGGCCACCAGTGCTGTGCGTGCATCATTGTCGGCTCGCACCGGCAGATCGCTGCCGACCAGGTCTTTCAGAACGCTTCCCTCGAGAAAATGCAGATCGCCGGGCAGGCGATCGATCCGGGAAGATTCAGAATCAATAATTCCCTTGCAGCCGATTCCGATTCCCCGGAGTGGCGTTTTCGCCCGCTGCAACGCGGAATGCACGAAACGGTGCAGGGCCTCACGAGTGCGCGGCGAGGGCGACTGAAAACGCTCCAGAAGATTTCCGGTTAGGCTGACAATCGCGGCCTTCATCCCGGTTCCGCCGATGTCGACGCCCAGCGCCAGGGGAGTTTCATCCGTGCTGGGACCGGTTTGGCTCACGATGATTGTGCATTATACGCACACTATGCAATCCTACGGAGCGCACGCAGCCGTATCAGAATGCTGCCGGTGCTCCATCTCGACTTAAGGGGAGAGGATCATGGAGAAGCGTGCAGATGCGGGCCGTCCTGCTAAGGAAACACCCACGGCTGCCTTGGAATTTTACGACCACGCCCTGACGCTGCTTGAGAAGTTGAAGCGCACCGAGAGTACGGCTATTCAACAAGCAGCCGATCTTTGTGCGGATCGCATCGCGCGCGGGGGCCTGGTCTTCTTATTTGGCAACGGTCATTCCCGCATGCTCTGCGAAGAGATGACCCCCCGACAAGGATGCTTTCCCGGTTTTGTGGCACTGGTTGAATTGGCCCTATCGAATCAAGCGGCCATCATTGGCGCCAATGGACTACGGGGACCGCTCTATCTGGAGAATTATGAAGGCTACGCCGAGCAAATCCTGCGCGGTTTTCATTTCGGACCGGATGACGCTTTCATCGTAATTTCAACCAGCGGAATCCGGCCGGTCGTGGTCGAAATAGCCATGGGGGCTCAGCAACGCGGACTGCCGGTGATTGCGATCGTCTCAAAAACACACTGCGAGCAGACGGAGGCAGTACATTCCTCCGGCAAGAAACTCCCGGATTGCGCGGACATTGTGATCGACAATCACTGCCCTCCGGGAGATTGCGTGCTGCATTTGACCGGCCTCGATTGGGCGACGGGCCCCGTTTCAACGGTCACGGGCGCGATGATCATCAACATGATTCGCTGCGCCACGGCGGAGGGCCTGCTGCGCCGGGGAAAGGTTCCGACTCTTCTACCCAGTCACCAATTTGTCGGAAATACGAAATCGGAAGAACAACTGGAAGCGTTCTACGAAGCCTATCGCAAAAGTCTTGCCCATCTCTTTGAGTGACTGGCGGGCGGACGACTACGCCGTACTGAAAAGAGTATCCATCGAGATTGCGTGAGCAAGGAGGCTGTTTATGCGTGTTCTTCACCAAGGTGTGTTGATTCTCATATTCGCAGGCCTGGTGGTGTTGGTACCCTCCGCGTACGCTGCTGAGTCATACGCCGTGACGACCGAACACGACGTTTCCGCGCGAATGCGCGATGGCACGATTCTCCACGCAGACGTTTATCGGCCGAAAGCCGACGGAACTTTCCCCGTTCTTCTGGAGCGTACGCCCTATGACAAGAGGGGTTCGGCCGACTTCGGTGTGAAGGCCGCGGCCCGCGGTTACGTCGTTATCGTTCAAGACGTTCGTGGACGCTACACGTCCGAAGGCGAGTGGTATCCCTTCAAGCACGAATCGAACGACGGGTTCGACACGGTGGAATGGGCCGCCACCTTGCCATACTCCAATGGCAAGATCGGAATGTTTGGCGGCTCCTACGTGGGCGCGACGCAAATGCTGACCGCCATCGCGCACCCGCCACACCTTGCCGGAATCTGTCCTGTGGTCACCGCGAGCAACTATCACGACGGATGGACCTATCAAGGTGGAGCCTTTGAGCAATGGTTCAATGAATCGTGGACCTCAGGTTTGGCGCAGGACACGCTCAGTCGCTCGGTGCGGAAGAACACGAATGCGCTGAACGGGATGTGGAAGCTTCCGCTCACAGGCTATCCCCTCTTCGAATTGCCGCAAGCATCCTCCGATTCCGATTTGACGCGCTCGCTGGCTCCCTACTTCCACGATTGGCTCGCTCATCCCAACTACGACGAGTACTGGAAGCGCGTCTCAATCGAGGAACACTTTGCCGACATCCAAGTCCCCATGCTGACGATAGCGGCCTGGTACGACATTTTTCTAGGCGGGTCGCTGCGCAACTACACCGGAGTCAAACTGCACGGCGGAAACGATGCGGCACGGCTGGGCCAGAGATTGCTGGTGACGATCGGTGGACACGCCGGGTCAGGCCGCAAGATTGGAGATGTTGACTTTGGTCCTTCCGCCGAAGGTGACGAAGACGTCACCACCTTGGATTGGTATGACTATCTTTTTAAGAAGGCCTCGAACCAGTTTGCGGCAAGGCCGGTGAAAATTTTTGTGATGGGCACCAACCAGTGGCGTGATGAAGAAGATTGGCCTTTATCCCGTGCCCGGGAGACGAAATATTTTCTGCATTCCGCGGGCAAAGCCAATTCCATGAGCGGTGACGGAACCCTTACGAACGTGACACCTCGCTCCGAATCGCCGGACCGCTACACGTACGATCCCGCGAACCCTGCGCCCACAATTGGCGGACCCTTGTGCTGCGATTCTGACCATCTGAAGCCTGGCCCTCGCGATCAGCGGGCGGTCGAAGCGCGTGACGATGTGCTGGTGTATTCCACGCCGGCGTTGGCTCAGGACCTCGAGGTCACTGGGCCCGTCAGACTCGAGCTCTTCGCAAGCTCTTCGGCGGTAGACACCGATTTCACCGCCAAACTGGTGGACGTTTGGCCTGACGGCTTGGCGCAGAACCTGACTGAAGGCATCGTTCGCGGCCGCTACCGTGATTCTCAAGAGCAGCCCGTATTGATGAATCCGAGCCAGACGTACAAGCTCTCGCTGGACCTGTGGTCAACCAGCAATGTGTTTCGCAAAGGACACCGGCTGCGACTGGAGGTCAGTAGCAGCAATTTCCCGCGTTTCGACAGAAATCTCAATACCGGGGAAGACAATGCGTCCGCGCGCAAGGGTGTGTCCGCGACGAATAGCGTCTTTCACGACGCGGACCATCCGTCTGCCCTGATCTTGCCGATTGTGCCAACACCGTGACATGCGGCCTGCGGCTGAGTTTGCAAAGCGAAGGAACGTGAAGAAACTATCCGGCGCTGTCAGTGAATGTACGCTCCCCCCGGGAGCAAGTACTGGATCGGCCACAACTCGGTCTGCTGCTCCACGATTTCAGACCACTTGATGATTGGAATATCCGGCTGGTTGGATAGTTTGATACTCGGAAGCGTTTCGGCAACCGCACTCGCCAGTGTGGAAGCGCTGCCCGTTCCGGTGACCCTCATGTCGGCATGAGGATCGATTTCCGTCTTCACGAAGCGAAGGGTGATCTCCACATCCTCGATC
>Ga0307471_100000301_pt1 | contig 24876 bp, 23 predicted proteins | sample atmos_gasesAM3C__2_FD_204566 | JGI IMG/M metagenome (GOLD analysis project Ga0307471, IMG submission 204566) | Hardwood forest soil microbial communities from Morgan-Monroe State Forest, Indiana, United States - atmos_gasesAM3C_515 | ecosystem: Environmental > Terrestrial > Soil > Temperate...
AGTGGGTGCGCAAGGGCGGGGATTACGATAAGCCCATGGTTTCCGTGCCGGGGACGTCTTCCGCTTCCGGGAACGATTAACCCCACAAGATGGCAAGCGAAAGAAGACTGCGAATCAAGACGCTGGTCATGGTCTTGACAATGGTGGTGTGCGCCAATGCCGGGGACTTGATGCTGAAACGCGGGATGTCGCAGATCGGCGCGGTGCAACTGACGGCTTCGGGACTCGCTCAAGCCTTCAGGCTGACGGTGACGAACGGAACGATCTGGATGGGAATCCTTTTTCTAACCGGCTTCATGCTGAGTTACATGATCGTGCTGAGCTGGGCGGATTACAGCTACGTGATGCCGGCGGGCGCGTTTGGATATGCGTTACTCACGTTCCTGGCGGTCGTTTTCTTGCACGAATCCGTTTCGCCGCGACGCTGGGTGGGGGTCGTCCTGATCTGCGCGGGCGTGATGTTGGTGGGTCAGACGAAACCGCGGACAACTGCTCTAGCCAGCGAGGCTGTGGCTTAATGCGCGTCATGCTGGCACTGGCAGTCCTGATTCTTGGAAGCACGGGAGGAGAGATCGCCATAACGCACGGCATGAAGGCCACTGGCGAGCCCGCCAGATTGCGGCCGCTTGAGTTGCTGAAATTCATAGGGCGGGCTGTGCGCAATGGATGGTTCTGGATGGGCGTGCCGCTGATGGCGCTGTCATTCTATTCGCTGCTCGTTTTGCTCTCCTGGGAGCCCATCAGTTTGGTTATTCCCGCATCGGCGCTCAGCTATGTTGTCGGAACACTCGGTGCCAAGTACATTCTGGGCGAGCAAGTGAGCGCGGCGCGATGGGCGGGCGTGGTGCTGGTCTGCGCCGGCGTGGCGCTCGTAGCGGCGGGCTGACCATTAGCTAACTCCCAATTTAAATACTCAACAAAAAGCAAGAAGTCGTGATATTGTGCGGCAAACGGGTTGTCGCCGGCAGGGATTCCAGGTATGGCCTGCGGCAACTTAACGAAATGTCCCGGCATCTGATTCCGCAAGTAAGTTTGTAGATCAAGATTCCTGTTTGACGGACGGGATCTCATCGCTTCGTTTTCGACGAGCGATTGGGACTTGGGGCGACTGGAATGCTGTTACATATCCTTTATAAGATCGCGCTCGTCCTAGCGGCCGCGCCACTGGCTTATTACGTTCTCTCGTTGTACTGCGTTATTGGTTATTTTCGCGGGCTGCAGAGATCGCCCTCTCCTTCACCGGAATCTTCGTATTCTCCGCCCGTAAGTATTCTCAAGCCCGTGCGCGGAGTGGACTGCGAAGCTTACGAGAATTTCGCCAGCTATTGCCTGCTGGACTATCCGGAATACGAGATCATCTTTGCAGTGGCGGATTCAGACGACCCCGCCGTGCCCGTGATCGAAAAATTGCAAACTGATTTTCCAAGTTGCTCCATCCGGCTGATTAAGGGAGCGGAGCGAATTGGAGCAAACAGCAAGGTAAACAGCTTGTGCCGGCTGGTGGAGGAAGCGAAATACGATCTCGTGGTGATGAGCGATAGCGATGTGCGCGTCGACACGGATTACCTGAGGACAGTTGTGCCGCCATTTGCCGATCCCCAAGTTGGCGCCGTCACCGCTTTTTGCAGATGCATTACGAATGGCAGCGTGGCGGCAGATTTGGATGCCCTTGGGATGTACCTGGACTCCGTTCCCGGAGCCCTTGCGGCGCGAATGCTCGAACGGAAGATGCAATTCGCTTTCGGTTGGACGATGGCGACAACCAAGAGACACCTGTCGGAGATTGGCGGCTGGGAAGCCATGGCGAATCATCATTCCGACGACTTTGAGCTAGGGAACCGCATCGCGCACCGTGGCTATAAAGTGGAATTGATGCGCAAGGCGGTATGGATGGTGTTCCCGAAAGAGACGATCGAGCAGTATTTTCTGCACGAATTGCGTTGGTCCATAGGTTTGAAGAACGTGCGTCCCACCGCCTACGGGTGGCTGTTGCTGACCCACGGGTTGCCTTGGGCGTTCTTGGCGGCTGCGCTCGCGGCCAGCGCAGGATGGTGGGGTATTGCTGCCGCGCATATCATCACTTACTTATCGCTGCGCCTTGGTCTGGCTTGGACGACCGGGGCTTGGGGGCTCGGCGATCGTGGAACACCGAAAAGACTCTGGCTGGTTCCATTGCGGGACGTTATTACCTTCATAGTTTGGGCATCTGGATTCTTTTTGAAAAAAATCACGTGGCGCGGCCTGGCATACGAGGTTAGGAACGGAAAGCTTTTTCCTTTGCCGAGCTCAGACCTGAAGACGGATGGCGCTGGGGCCGTTGCAAGTTCCAGAATCGCGAGTTCAAGAAGCATTTCTTGACACACGGCAGTCGTGGTTTCGCGGAAACTCCGATCGCCCACGATCATTCCGCCTCGGGCGCCTGGAGTTCCATTTTGTGACTGTTATTACCCTTCCTTCTTCCTCAGAAGAAAACGAGCCAGGTGAATTTCCTGCAGACAGACAACCTGTTAGAGTTGCGAGTCAGCCCGAGACAGATGAATAGTCGCTTCAAGTGATAGGAAAATACGCGTGAGGGCACATTTTGATCTGTGGCGAGATGTGGTGTTGGTGCTGGCGACCGTTCCTCTGGTTTACTATGCCCTCTCGACGGTAGCGGCGCTGCGGTTCTTCAAGCGTGAGCGCGTGCGAATCCTGCCAAATTACACTCCGTCCGTTAGCGTGCTCAAGCCGGTGCGTGGCGTGGACTTCGGCTCGTACGAAAACTTCGCAAGTTTTTGCCGCCAAGAATACGCTGACTACGAAGTTTTGTTTGCGGTGAACGACGACACAGATCCGGTATTGCCGGTCGTTCGGCGAATCATCGCTGAGTTTCCGGAACGAAAGATTCGTTTGCTCGTCGGCGCGGAGCATCTTGGCGCAAACCGCAAGGTAAACAAGCTGGCGCGGCTCGCGCGAGAAGCGCAACACGATGTATTGGTCCTGACCGATGGCGATGTGCGCGTAGGACCGCGCTTTTTGCGCGAAGTTGTCGCGCGGCTTGCGGACCTTAAAGTTGGCGCGGTGACTTGCTTTTACCGCGGCATCGCCGACAAAAATCTCGGCGCGGAGATCGAAGCCGCCGGCGCTTCGAGCGATTTTTTCGCCGGCGTTCTGATGGCTGAATGGACGGAAGGAATCACTTTCGCTCTCGGGGCTTCCATCGCGACAACCAGGGAATGGCTCGGGAAAATGGGCGGGTTCGAGGCCATAGCCGACACACTCGCGGACGATTATGAACTCGGAAACCGAATCGCCAAAGCGGGCGGCGAAGTCGTCTTGTCCCGAGAAGCCGTCTGGACCATGTATCCGGCGCAGACGTTTCGCGGCTTTTGGGACCATCAAGTGCGCTGGGCGCGAACGGTGCGACTGTGCCGCCCGGTGTCCTACATGGGGCTTCTATTTACGCAAGGGCTTCCCTGGGTTGCGCTTGCCGCGTTCGTTGCGCCGACGAGGTGGCTCGCGATCGTCTATCTGCTTGGGTACTTGACCCTGCGTTTTGCGATGGCCTGGACCGTGGGTATTTGGGGAATCGGAGACGAAGTCCTGCGCCGCAAGTTGTGGCTGGTACCGCTGCGAGATGCAATCCATTTCGTGACCTGGCTGGCGAGTTTCGGCTCGAATCACATTCGGTGGGGCAACGTCGAATATGTAATTCGCCAGGGCCGCATGTTGCCCATTTCCGGCAACGGGAGCTCACCGGCAAAGGCTGCGCGTGACGCTTCGGGATCGTGAATCTGTGCCTGCGCTGTTGAGGTTGCAGGATTCATGACAGGCTTCATAGCAGGCTTGTGCCCCATTGCCCGTCTCAGTAAAATGTTTCGTCATCGCTTCCCGCTACTTTTCTTTCTTTTGAGCCACACCGGAGCCATACCGCATGGGGCAGCACTACGACGTGATCGTCATCGGCGGCGGCCACAACGGCCTGGTCAACGCCGCGTATCTTGCCAAAGCAGGAAAGAAAGTCGTTGTCCTCGAACGCCGTCACGTTCTTGGCGGTGCTGCCGTCACTGAAGAAATTTTCCCCGGTTTTCTTTTCTCCGAATGTTCCTACGTCGTATCGCTTCTCCGCCCGGAAATCATTCGCGAACTTGATCTTCCCCGCCACGGCCTGGAGATTCTTCCGCTCGACGGCACCTTCTCTCCTATGCCCAGCGGCGACTACCTTTGGCGGGTGAACGACCACGCCAAATCCATCCGCGACATTCGCCGCCACTCTCGCCTGGACGCCGAAGCCTATGACGAATTCTCGAAGATGATGACGCCCATGTGCCGCTTCGTGAAGCCCCTGCTCTCGATGGTTCCTCCGGACCCAACGACTCTTAATCCCAAAGACCTCAAGCAACTGCACTTCCTCCTCCAGCGCTTTCGCGAACTCTCTTCCGACGAGCGCTACACGCTGGTCCAGCTCATGACCATGAGCTCGGCCGATTTTCTCGACCAGTGGTTCGAAACCGACGTCCTCAAAGCCACCATGTCCGCCTCCGGCATCATCGGCACGTTTCTTGGGATTCGCTCGCCCGGCACTGCCTACGTCCTCCTTCATCACTACATGGGAGAAATCGACGGCGCATTTCGTTCCTGGGGCTTCAGCCGCGGCGGCACGGGAGCCATTTCAAACGCCATCGCCGATGCCGCCCGCGAAGCGGGTGTTGAAATCCGCACCAAATCTCCTGTCGCGAAAATTCTCACCAAAAACGGCCGTGCCTGTGGCGTTGCTCTTCAGGATGGTGGAGAACTCTCCGCTCACATCGTCTCCTCCAGCGTCGATCCGCATCTCACCTTCGAAAAATTTCTCGAACCCAGCGAGCTCCCCGGCGACTTTCTCGAAGGCGTACGGCGTTACAAATTTCGCGGCTCTTCCGGCAAAGTTAATCTCGCTCTCGACGCTCTTCCCAATTTCAAATGCCTTCCCGGCCCTGGCGCGCATCTCCGCGGCGCCATCTCCATTTCTCCCAGCATGGAGTACATGGAGCGCGCCTACGACGACGCCAAGTACGGCCACTACTCACGTCGCCCCTACATCGACATGGTCATCCCTAGCCTCACCGACCCGAGCGTCGCGCCTCCCGGCAAGCAGGTGCTCTCCTGCTTCGTGCAATACGCGCCCTACAAACTTGCCGGAGGCAACTGGGACGAGCAGCGTGAAGCCTTCGGCGACAACGTCATCAACACGATCGCCGAGTACGCACCCAATATCAAAGACATCATCATCGGCCGCCAGATTCTCACGCCGCTGGATCTCGAGCGTGAGTTCGGCCTCACGCAAGGCAACATCTTTCAAGGCGAACTTTCCCTCGAGCAGCTTTTCTTCCTTCGTCCCGTCGCCGGATGGGCCTACTACCGCACGCCCATCCACAACCTTTATATGTGCGGCTCCGCGACGCACCCGGGCGGCGGCATCATGGGCGCGAACGGCCGCATCGCCAGCCAGGTCATTTTGAAGGAATGGCCGCTTGCTTCGCGCGCCCGCTGGACAAAGTCCGCTTCCTCGCGCTCCACCGCCGCCGCGTCCAAGGCGGCTAGCTAATCATGCCCCTCGGACAGCGTGTTGTTCTCATCGGCGGGGGGCACAACGCTCTCATCACGGCTTTTTATCTTGCCAAGGGTGGTTTCAAACCGCTCGTCCTCGAACGCCGCGAAATAGTCGGCGGTGGCGCCGTCACCGAGGAATTTCATCCCGGCTTCAAAGCCTCCACGCTCGCGCATACCCTTGGCCCGCTTCGCACGGAAATCGCGCGCGATATGCAAATCGAAAAATTCGCTTACGAAATACTCTATCCTGGCCCGCGGGTCTTCGCCCCCCACCCCGATGGCAGTTCGCTTCTTTTCTGGAACGACAACGCCAAGACCGCTCGCGGCATCGCAAGTATTTCCGCCAAGGACTCCGTCAAGTACATTGAATTTGCCGACGCCCTCGACCATCTCACGGGAGTTCTCGACCAGCTTGTTTCCATCACTCCTCCGGCCATCGACAAGCCCACACCTGTAGACCTCTGGAATCTCCTGAAGACCGGCCGCAACGTGCGCATGCTGCGCAAGAAGGGAATCTTCGATTTGCTTCGCTGGGGCCCCATGGCCGTGGCTGACTTCGTCTCCGAATTCTTCGAAACTGAACTCATTCGCGCCGTCGTCGCCGCGCGCGGCATTTTTGGCACGGCTCTTGGTCCTTGGTCCGCGGGCTCGACCGCCGTCCTTCTACTGCGTGCCGCTTCCGATACCCATCCTGTCGGCACGGCTGCATTTCCCCGTGGCGGCCTTGGAAATTTCTCGCGCGCCCTCGCCGAATCCGCAAAACAGGCCGGCGCCGAAATTCGCACCGACGCCGAAGTCCAGCACATCCGCATCAATGACAGCGCCGTCACCGGTGTCGTGCTCTCCGGCGGAGAGGAAATCGCCGTCGAAGCCATCGTCTCTGGCGTCGATCCCAAGCGCACGTTCTTCCATTTCATCGATCCTTCTCAGCTCGATCCCACCTTCGCCAACCGCATCAAGAATTTTCGTTCGAATGGCACGGTCGCAAAGGTCCATCTGGCCCTCGGCGCTCTCCCCTCTTTTTCCGCGCTCGATCCCACCGAGGGCTTTCTCGAAGCGCTCTCCGGCCGCATCCACATCGGCCCGGAAATCGATTATCTCGAGCGGGCCTTTGACGCCTCCAAGTACGGCGAATTTTCGAAAGCTCCTTATCTCGACGTCACCATTCCGACGATCCTCGATCCCGAACTCGCCCCCGAAGGCAAGCATGTCCTCTCCGCGTGCGTGCAGTTTGCTCCTTACAAACTCAGGGAAGGGAATTGGGATCTGTCCCGTCGCGAACTAGGCGCAACCGTCATTCGGACTCTCGCCGCCTATGCGCCGAATCTTCCCAGCCTCGTGGAAGGCATGCAGGTCATCACGCCCAAGGACCTCGAAACATCTTACGGTTTTACCGGCGGCCACATTTTTCATGGTGAGCTCGCACTTGACCAGCTCTTCACCATGCGGCCGGTTCTCGACTGGGCGCGCTACAAAACGCCTATCCGCGGCCTTTTTCTTTGCGGCTCCGGCACGCATCCAGGCAACGGTCTCACCGGCTCGAGCGGCGCCAACGCCGCCCGCGAAATCATCCACGCCCTCCGCTAATCTTGGACTGCGGGAGCTTGCTCCCGCTTTTCTGTCGGTGCTCTTATGCTCCCCTGTGAAGTCGCGAGTGACGGATACTGGGAACCGCGCATCGTACTTGGAGGCCTCCATAGGGGAGGCGCAGAAATAAGACAGCGAGGTGACCACCATGACTTCTTACGGCGGAAAAGAACTGGCCAGCGCGTTTCGCACGGTACGCAAGAACACCATTCAGGTTGCGGAGGACATTCCGGAGTCGAAGTACGATTTCGTGGCTGCTCCCGAGGTGCGCTCCGTGGGGCGCATGCTGACGCACATCGCGATCGGTCCGCGAATATTTCAAGAGGTGCACAAAAAGGGCTTGACCACTCTAGTGGGCTTCGACTTCTTCGGAGCGCTTGATCGGTTCAACGCCGAAGAAGCCAAGAACAGGTCTAAGGCCGAGATCCTCGAACTGCTGCGAACGGAGGGAGAGCAGTTCGCGGCGTGGATGGAAACGCTGACGCTGGAGTTCCTCGCGGAGATGGTGATCGAGCCGGACGGAAAAACGCAGAAGTCGCGTTTCGAGCGGCTGCTTGGCACGAAGGAGCATGAGATGCACCATCGCGCGCAATTGATGTTGATCCAGCGGCAACTGGGCATCGTGCCGCACCTGACGCGCCAGTTCAACGAGAGGGTTGCCCAAATGCGCGCCGCCCGTGCCTGAGCGGTCCCGCCCCAACGCTTGCAAGCCGAACCCAGGTGTCCCCAAAGACGCCCATCCGCAGACTCTTTCCTTGCTTTTTGTAGGGGCGCAGCATGCTGCGCCCCTAACACTTCATCGCTGGCAATGACAATTGTCTACAAGTGAGGCCGCACCTTCTTCGCTGTGTCGGAGGTTGCCGTAGCCGGAGCAGCCCGCCGCGTCGGCTTTACAAGCGTCGTACCCTGTACGTTGGTGAAAGGCGCCGTCGCCGCGAACGTCGGCAAGTTATGAGCGCGCACTTGTGTTACTGCCTCGAACCCAGACGCCAGCTTGATCAGTGTGGGTTCACTGAAGGCCGTCCCGAAGAAGCTGATTCCCAGTGGAACACCGTATTGTGTGCAGTTTGTTGTCTGTGTGGGTGATGCGCAGAGCTTAGGGAAGCCTGCGGGCACCTGTACGATGGGGTATCCCGGCGAGGCTGCCAAACCTGACGTTCCGAAGATGAAATGATCACCGAAGAGCAGGTCGGTTGCCCACGCTGGGTTGTCCGTCGCTGAGACCACCGCGTCGAGATTGTACGTGCTCAGCGCCAGGTCGATGCCATTGGCGCCGACGTCGTGGCCGTTCTGCAGCGCCATGTTATAAGAAACTCCCTTGGGGAAGGTGTTGTCCGGAGGCAGCGTGGCGAATCGCGGGTCGACGTAGTTGGGATCGGGTTTGATGGTCTCCGCCAAGTCGAAGATGTCCTGATTGAAGAACGGCATCTCCGTATCCGCGTGCGCATTGTTGAAATCAATGGCGCTCTGCAGCGTCCCTCCCGCCACCGGCACGCCCACGCGCGTCTTGAAATAGTTGGCCACGTCAAATTTGAAGTCGTACAGCAGGACGAAGAATTCACCGTCCGCCGGAGGGAAGGTGAACCCAACATTGCCGGGAACCACGTCCAGGTCGATGATGGTTGCGCCTGCGTTCTCAAGGGCCGCCACTGCTTCTTCGAATGCGTCCAGCACCGGTTGCGGCGTCGATACATTGGTGAAACCACTCAATCCTGCGCGTGTCACTCCGAGCCTTGTGCCTTGCAGCCCGTCCGGGTTCAGGAACTTCGTGTAGTCGGTGGGAATCGTGGGGCGTGTCTTGCCAGTTCCTTGCCAGCCTAACGGCACGCTGCCGGTTGCTGGATCAAGTCCATCGAACGTGCGGCTCTGAATCGCGCTCAATGCCGCCGCCGCATCGGCCACCGTCCGTGCATGCGGACCTACTGTGTCCTGCGTGTGCGAAATGGGCACCACCCCAGCGCGGCTTGTGAGTCCTACCGTGGGCTTGATCGCGACGACACCGTTGGCGTTGCCGGGGCATACGATGCTGCCGTCCGTCTCACTGCCGAAGGAAACGGCGGCGAAGTTCGCCGATGCCGCCGCGCCCGACCCGGAACTGGAGCCGCAGGGGTTACGGTCGATACCGTACGGGTTGTGCGTCTGACCGCCGCGGCCCGACCAGCCGCTGATTGATTCGAAGGACCGGAAGTTCGCCCATTCCGACAAGTTCGTCTTGCCCAGAATTACCGCGCCGCCGGCGCGAAGGTTTGCCGCCACCGTGGAATCCCGCAACGCCGGCGTGCCCACGAGCGCGAACGATCCCGCGCTGGTCTGCATCTTGTCGTGGGTGCCGATGTTGTCCTTGAGCAGAACCGGGATGCCATGGAGAGGCCCGAGAACTACGCCGCGTCTGCGCAGCGCGTCCATTTGCTTGGCGATCGAAATAGCGTCTGGGTTGAGCTCAATTACCGCGTTCACCCCAGGGCCATTCTGATCCAACGCCAGGATGCGGCTGATATATTCCTGTGTCAGTTGCTCCGAGGTTAGCTTGCCGGACGCCATCTCCGCTTGGAGTTGGGCCACCGTAGCTTCGTTGTGCTCCGTGGGTACCGAGGTCTGTGAAAGGCCCTGCCCGAACGCTGAAGTCGGCGCCAGCAGAGCTGCGAACAGTAAAATACGTATTGCGGGAGTGTTCATCTTTTTCCTCCTGGGAGCCTCGGCAGCGGACTGGTGGCGCGATATCAGAATGCGGCCGGTAGGCTTTTCGAAGGGGACAAAGTAGCCCTCTGCCCGTGCGAAGTCAATCAGGAGTTCTATCAGGAGTTCTATTGATGAGCTGGACTCAGTTTTGCGGGCGGTTATTCGGCCGACATACGCTCTTGGTTCGTCCGACCGCAGTGGCCGCCCTCCGCGCGTGTTTCGCCCCTTGCCCATAACCCGCATTCCGTCTATTGTTTCCCGGCGCAACCCGATGACCACCATCGACCGCGACAAATTGAAGGTTCTCCAAAAAGCGGAAGAATCCCGCTTTCTTGCTGATCACCCTAAGTCCGCGACTCTCTACCAGCGCGCCCAGGACTTCCTCCTCGGCGGCGTCCCTATGAACTGGATGAAAAAGTGGGCCGGAGCCTTCCCTGTCTTCGTAGAATCCGCCAAAGGCGCGCACTTCACAGACGTGGACGGACATGACTACATTGACCTCTGCCTCGGGGACACTGGCGCTATGACCGGACACTCTCCCGATGTCGTCGCCGAAGCCGTCGCCCGCCGCGCCAAGGAAGGCATCACCCTGATGCTTCCCACCGAAGACGCGCTCTGGGTCGGAGAAGATCTCCAGCGCCGCTTCGGCCTCCCATACTGGCAATTCACGCTAACCGCCACGGACGCCAATCGTTTCGCTATTCGAATCGCCCGCGAAATCACGCAGCGCTCGAAAATCCTCGTCTTCCACTACTGCTACCACGGCACCGTTGACGAATCCTTTGCCTCACTCCACGACGGAGTCGTTGGGCCGCGCCGTGGCAATATCGGCCCGCCCGTCAATCCCGCCGAAACCACCCGCGTCGTCGAATTCAACGATCTTAGCACCCTCGAAGACGCGCTCAATCATCACGACGTTGCCTGCATCCTCGCCGAACCCGCCATGACCAACGTCGGCATTATTCTCCCTGACGACGGATACTGGTCCGCCGCGCGGGAGCTCGCTCGCCGCTACGGCTCGCTCCTCATCGCCGATGAGACTCACACCATCTGCGCCGGCCCCGGCGGCTGCACCGCAGAATGGAAGCTCGATCCCGATATGCTCGTCTTCGGCAAAGCCATCGGCAGCGGCATCCCTGCCGCCAGCTTCGGTGTTTCCGAAGAAGTCGCCCAGCGCATTTCTGTGCGCATTCATCTTGAAGATTGTGATGTCGGCGGCATCGGCGGAACGCTCGCAGGCAACGCGCTTTCGCTGGCTGCCATGCGCGCCACGCTCGAACACATCCTCACGCCAGCCGCATTCGCACGCATGATTCCGCTCGCCAAGCGTTTCAACGACGGTGTAGCCAATGAAATTTGCGCGCACGCTCTACCCTGGAACGTAATCCAACTCGGCGCCCGCGCCGAATACACTTTCACCGCCAAGCCCCCGCGCAACGGCGGCGAATCCGCTGCTGCCGCTGATTTCGAGCTCGAACGCTTTCTCCACCTCTACGCCCTCAACCGCGGCGTGCTGCTAACGCCGTTCCACAACATGGCCCTCTTGTCCCCCGCCACCACCGAATCCGACATCGACGCCCACACCAAAATCTTCGCCTCCGCCGCCGCCGAACTCACCTCTTAACTGCCGCCCAACTCGATTCGGGGCGCGTTTTTTTCTTGTAGGGGCGAGGCTTGCCCCGCCCGGCTGTCCGCCTTAATCTTCTACTTGGCCGCACGTCATGTAGAATATTCGCGACTCAAACAAGAAGGGTGATCCTCATGTCCGATTACTTACTTAAAACCGAACCTTCCGACTACTCATTCGCCGATCTTCAGCGTGACAAGGTCACTGTGTGGGACGGCGTACACAATCCCGTGGCTCTGAGGAATCTTGGCGCGATGAAACCGGGGGACAGGCTGATCATCTACGAAACCGGCGAACACAAATCGGCCGTCGGCACTGCCACTGCCCTTTCTGTCGACATCTCCAATCCGAAGAATCCGGCCGTCAAGCTCAAAGCCGGAAAACCGCTTGCCAAGACAGTCTCTCTCGCGCAAATCAAATCCAATAAGCTCTTTGCCGATTCTCCACTCGTCCGCCAGGGCCGCCTTTCCGTCGTGCCACTCACCGAAGCTCAATACAGGTTTCTAACGGACGACTGATTCTCTAAACCCGCGTATGATGCGGAGCGAACTTAAGAATTCACGAGGTTTCACCGTATGAAACGCTCCATTTTTATTCTGCTCTTTTTCGCCGCCGCTCCTCTTCTCGCACAGCAACCGCCCGAAATCCGCTTCCACTCCGTCCCAGACTTCCTGAAACTTCCGGCAGATATCTACCTCGGCGAAACCACTGGGGTTGCTGTCAATTCGAAGGGCCATGTTTTCGTCTTCTCGCGCGGGAACACGACCGGACCTGCGTACGCCGCGGCTGCCGCGCAGCTCCTCGAATTCGCTCCAGACGGAAAATTCCTCCGCGAAATCGGCCACCATCTTTATGCCTGGTCCTTCGCCCACACCGTCAAAGTCGATAAGGACGACAACATATGGGTCACGGACAAGGGCTCCGACATGGTGATCAAATTCAATCCCGATGGCCGCGTCGTCATGGTCTTTGGCCGCAAGCAGGAGGCTTCCGACGAAGGCACCGAGCCGCTCAAGCACGTCAAGCCGCCGCTTCCCCCCATTGATGGGATGTTCCGCCAAGTCACCGACGTCGCTTGGGATTCTGCCGGCAATACCTACATCAGCGATGGCTACGTCAATTCCCGCATCGCCAAAGTCGACAAGGACGGCAACTGGCTCAAATCCTGGGGCGAGCCCGGCGATCAGCCAGGCCAGTTCAACGTCCCTCACAGCATCGCGGTCGATGCCCAGAACAACATTTACGTTGCCGACCGCGGCAATCGCCGCATCCAGGTCTTCAATACCGATGGAAAGTTTCTCCGCCAATTCACCATCGACGTTCCTGCTCCAGCCGATGCTCGCCCCGCGATCGGCAACAAGTCCACATCAACAACCGGCACCATGTCCTCCGGCTCGCCTTGGACTCTCTGCATCACGCCTGGCCCAAATCAAGTTCTATACACTTCCGACGCTTTTCCCGGCCGCATCTACAAACTTTCGCTAGAGGGAAAAGTTCTCGGCATTCTCGGCAAATCCGGCAAGCAGCTCGGCCAATTTGGATGGATTCACGAAATCGCCTGCCCCTCCGCGGACGAACTCTACCTCGCCGAGCTCTTGAACTGGCGTATCCAGAAACTCATTCTCGAACCGACTCATTAGAATTGTGCCCCATAGACACTTTGGAGGTTGGCTGCGCCACAAGGCGCAGATTCAGGCGCGCTGCTTGTCGGGCAGTTTGAGGGCGCAGTAGAATATATGCTTGCAGCGCAAGGAGGGACCCACCATGGCTACAGCTGAACAGGTTGTCCACGTTTCCGAATTTACAAACGAACCGTTTATTGATTTTACGAAGGCGGAAAACCGCTCGCGCATGCAAGAGGCGCTGAAGAAAGTGAAGGCGGAGTTTGGGCGCGAATACCCGATGTGGCTTAACGGGAAGAAAGTAACCACGGTGGAGAAGCGCACGTCCACGAATCCTTCGCACCCCCTGGAAATCATTGGCGTTTTCCAGAATGCCACGGCGGACATGGCGCGGCAGGCGGTGGAGGACGCGCACAAATACTTTGATACATGGAAGAAAGTTTCGCCGCAGGAACGGGCGAAGTGTCTTTTTCGCGCGGCGCAAATCGTGCGCGAGCGGAAGTACGAGCTGAGTGCCCTGGTGTGCTACGAAGTGGGGAAGACGTGGGTGGAAGCGGACGCGGACATCGCGGAGACGATTGACTTCCTGGAATACTACGGGCGCGAAATGCTGCGATTGGGAGTGCCGCAAAAACTGACGCCCATGCGCGGGGAGCGCAATTACCTGGTCTATATTCCGCTAGGCGTGGGCGTGATCATTCCGCCGTGGAACTTTCCGTGCGCGATTATGGCGGGGCTGGTCAGCGCGTCGCTGGTGACGGGAAACACGGTGGTGCTCAAGCCGGCCAGCGATTCGCCGGCGATCGCGGCGAAATTTGTCGACATTCTCTTTGAGGCGGGCGTTCCGAAAGAAGCAGTGAACTTCATCACCGGACCGGGCGGCGCGGTTGGAGACACGCTGGTCACGCATCCGAAGACGCGCTACATCGCGTTTACGGGATCGAAGGAAGTAGGGCTGCGAATCAGCGAACTGGCGGGGAAGGCCGTTCCGGGGCAGATGTGGATTAAACGCACCGTGCTGGAAATGGGGGGGAAAGACGGCATCGTGGTGGACGAAGAGGCGGACATTGACGCGGCGGTGGAAGGTACGGTGCAGGCGGCGTTTGGATACCAAGGACAGAAATGTTCGGCGTGCTCGCGCGCGATCGTCTCCGAGAAAATTTACGACACGTTCGTCGAGAAACTGGTGGAGCGCACGAAGAAAATTGCGGTCGGACCCAGCGACGATCCGAACAATTACATGGGGCCAGTGGTGAGCCAGTCGGCGATGAAAACGATTCTGGATTACATTGAAGTCGGAAAGAAGGAAGGGAAGCTGCTAACCGGCGGGAAGCGCGCGGCTGGCGACGGCTACTTCATCGAGCCGACGATTGTTGCGAATGTCGATCCGAAGGCGCGGCTGGCACAGGAGGAAGTGTTCGGGCCGGTGCTGGCGGTGATAAAGGCGAAAAATTACGACCAGGCGCTGGAAATCGCGAACAATACGGAGTTCGGGTTGACCGGCGCGGTGTATTCGAAGAATCCGGAGAAAATCAAAAAGGCCGAGGAGACGTTTCACGTCGGCAATCTTTATCTGAACCGGAAGTGCACGGGGGCGATGGTCGGCGCGCATCCGTTCGGCGGATTTAATATGTCGGGAACGGATTCGAAGACGGGCGGAAAAGATTATTTGCTGCTGTTCATGCAAGCCAAGGCCATCGCGGAAAAAGTGAGCTAAGAGTCTTTTGCCGTGCCCGCGTCGGCGCGTTGCGTTACCCACTTCAAAACACGAAACACGGGATAACTCAGCACCAGCATGGCCAGCGCGAGCGGCGCATTTTCCCGGTCCGTGGCGATCGAAGCAATCAGAAACAAAATGGAGGCGGCCAAGGCGATTCCTGTCGTCCAGGGGTAACCCCACGCGCGATACGCGCGATTCATCTGCGGCTCGCGTTTGCGCAGCACAAAAAGCGACGCATAGGTGAGCGTGTAATTGGCCACGAAGAAGAACGACAGCATCGCAATCACGCGCTCGAACGATCCGAGGACGAAAAGCAAGCTGACGATGGTGCTGAGGAGCAGCGAAAGAGCGGGCGTGCCGCCAGGGTTCACGCGCGCTACGCGGCGAAAAAAGAGACCATCGCAGCTCATGGCATGGAGCGTGCGCGAGGAGAACAAAAGATTAGAGTTGATGTTGCTCAGCATCGAAATGATCATGATCGAGCGGATGGTAGGATCGCCTAATCTGCCGAAGACGCGGTCGGCGACAGTGCCCAAAACAAAATTGTTGCCGGCAATCTCATTCATGGGGAGAACGTAGAGGGCCACGAGATTCAAGAGGAGATATATTCCCATCACGCAAAAGACACTGCCAAAGATGGCCCGCGGAATGTCGCGGCCAGGATTGCGCACTTCTTCGCCAAAATAGATGACACCGTCCCAACCATCGATGGTGAAGACGACGGCTTGCAATCCGAGAACGAGGGCGACGGCGAGAGGCCACCCGGCGGGCGTGGAGGGCAGAGAGGCGGCTGAAGCGGGAACGGCGGCTCGCGCGTGCGCGCCCAGAATGAAGCAGGCGGCCACAAGAATCATCAGGGCGGCGGTTTTCATCACTGCGGTGATGAGTTGCGCGCGACTGCCCCAGCGGACGCCACGCCATTGCAGGATGCCAAATCCGAGGACGATGGCGGCGGCGATCAGCTTTTCGTGGCCGGCAAGTACGGGAAAGAGATGGCCGCTGTACTCGGCGATGACAATGGCGACGGCGGCGGTGCCGCACGTGGAAAGCCAGTCGCTCCATCCGACGATGAAGCCGGCATAGTCGCCCAAAGCGCGGCGAGAAAAATTGTATTGGCCACCACTGCGGGGAATCGCCGCGCTGAGTTCGGCCATCGAAGAGGCCCCGAAAAGCGCGTAAAGTCCTCCGGCAATCCACACACTGATAAACAGCCAGGGGTTCGGAAGAATCTTCGCAATTTCGCCCGGCGTTCGAACGATTCCGGCGGCAATCGCGTTTCCGACAGCCACTGCCATGCCGAACCACATGCCGAGAATCTGGAGAAGACGGCCGCGGCTGGCCACAGGTGTCGTGCTAGCGATGGAAGAGGCGCCGGATGTTTCTGACAATGTGAGGTCTCGAGGGAATCGCGAAACGCAGCCATCATATCGGGGAGATGAGAAAAAGCAAGGTGGAAGTAGAGAGTTCAAATGTGAAGTGATTTCGAGCGGTGTTAGCGCCGAGCGCCGACCAGATTCCACTTGCCCCACGCGAAAGATTCATGCACGGGGACGAAATGGGCGCGGGCAATTTTCTGAATGAGTTCGGGCTGGCCGAGCCATTGCTCGTAGGTGCGGCGTTCGAATTGAATCATGGTGGCTAGGGCGTCTATGCGGTTGGAAAGGCGCCGGGCGACGGGATTTTCAGAGACGGCGTGCACGAATCGCAGAAAGGGAGTCAGCCAGGGTTCGACGAGAACGACGCAACCGTCGTTTCGGAGGACCCGCTGCATCTCTGAGAAAGTCTGCTCGAGATCGTCAGGCAGCGCGGACAGATGGTGCAGGCCACCCTGGACGATGAGGACGTCCTTACTGCCGGCGGCGAAAGGAAGCTTGCGGCAATCGGCGACAAAACACTTCGCGGGCCCGCGATATTGAGCGACCAGACGGGGCGACAGGTCCACGCCTTCGATGCGAGTGAAACCGAGACGCTCGAGAGCAATCAAACCGTTTCCGCGTCCGCAAAAAAGCTCCACAATTTCGGCGCTGCGTGGCCATTGAGTGGCGCCCAAGCGATTGAGGCGGGCGATAAACTTCCGGATTTCCTGCTGCGGTGTCTCGAAACGCAGATAGGCGGCTTCCCAAGGATCGGACAAGGGTGCTTTCGGAGCATCTGTGTTCAGGCCATCAGTCCTGTTTTCCATTTGCAGCGATTCGCCAAGTACTTTACCCCAACTCGGTCATCACGAAACAGAGGTGGAACCGTCGGAAATACCCCCCAAAGCACTGAAGGTGTCGATTTCATGGCCGCTCATTCGACATTTAGGTAGAGCCAAGAAGAAGGGAAAGACGGGAGGCGGCCATGAAAGGACAAGACAAACAATCTCAAAACTGGAAACGAATCGTGGGGACGGGCATTGCGGCGGTCGTGCTGGGCGGCTTGTTTTGCAGCATTTGTGGGGCGGCGGAACTGGGATGCAGCGTACATTACGAAACTGCATGGATTGCGGTGGCAGTATTGCGTCACGTCGTTCTGGCGTGCCGGCAATTGGCACCGGCGTATCTATGTGAGAATTCAAGATGTTGCGAACAGTTGTTCCAAATTGTGACATCGGCATGGCCGCTGTTTTGGGTCATTGCCGGCTAGGTGCTATTGGAAGATCCATGTATATCTAAGCGTGGTTCGGGAGCCCTTAACAATTTCTTTCAAAAAAGTTACCGTACCTGTCGATCTGGCGACACCTCGTTCGACGTGAAAGTGGAGCCCAGGTTCAGCCGGTCGAGACGGGCAGGAAGCCCGGGTCCTGAACCCAAAACGAGAAGGAGGCACGACGATGCGATTCATGATGCTGATGATCCCGAAAGGATATGGGAAAGCCCAGCCGGGCGCCATGCCAGACGCCAAGGCCGTCGCCGCGATGATGAAGTATAACGAATCGCTGCAGAAGGCCGGCATCTTGTTGGCACTGGATGGCCTGCACCCGCCCTCGATGGGCGCGCGTGTCTCGTTTTCTGGAGGGAAGCCCCAGGTAAGCGACGGGCCGTTTGCCGAGGCGAAGGAGGTTGTCGGCGGGTATTGGATGATCCAGGTGAAGTCGAAGGAAGAAGCAATCGAATGGGCCAAGCGGTGCCCCGGTTCGGAGAATGAAGTGATTGAAATTCGACAAGTGCAGGAGTTCACGGACTTCCCAACGGATGTTCAGAAGGCGGCAGCCGGATTTCCGGAGATGCAGGGGCAAGCCAAGCAGAAAAAGGGGTCTTGACTTGGAAAAAATAATGTCCAGATCGTGTCGATTTCGAAGAGTGTCACTCGCCGTACAATAGAGCGGGAGTTGACGCCCGCTCATGAATCAGCAGCAACCGAAGGCAGAACTTAACAATACGAATACAAGGAGAAATGATCATGAAATTCTTGAGCCTCTATAAGAGCGTGGAAAGGGGCGTTCCTCCTTCACAAGAGGAAATGTCCAAGATGGGGAAACTGATCGAAGAAGGCATGAAAGCCGGCTGGTTGCTGGGGACTGAAGGCTGCCTCCCTAGCGCCCTGGGTGCGCGCGTCCGCTATTCCGACGGCAAGCATACGGTGACCGACGGGCCGTTCACGGAGTCCAAGGAGGTCATCGGCGGCTTCGCGATCCTCCAGGCAAATTCCAAGGAAGAAGTCATCAAATTGGCCAAGGATTTCCTGGAAGTAGTCGGTGGCGGCGAGTGTGAGCTTCGCCAAATATACGAAGCGAACGCTTGCCCTCAGCCAGCCGCAAAATCTCAAGCGGTGTGAGTTCTCGCCGAGGGCTGTGGATTCTGTGGGCCTCAGGTCAACATTGCGGTAGAACCAGAGATGCCCTCCGGTCAAGACTGGCTGGGGTGCAACTCTGGAGTAAAAACACACACAGGAGAGGTGTCACCATGCGATTCATGATGCTGGTTAAACAGGCTCAAAACTCTGGCCCGCCGCCCAAGGGGTTCATGGATGAGATGGCGAAGCTTGGCGAAGAGGCTGTCAAAGGCGGCACGATGGTCCTAAGCGGCGGATTGGCCCCCACTGCAGCGAGCACACGCGTTCGTCTTTCTAAAGGCCAGATAACCGCGATCGACGGGCCCTTCGCCGAGGCCAAGGAAGTCGTCGGCGGGTTTGCGGTTCTTGAGTTCCAGTCAAAAAAAGAAGCGCTCGAGTCGGCGAAGCATTTCATGGAGCTACACAAGAAACACTGGCCGGGTTGGGAAGGCGAAACTGAAGTTCGCCAAGTGCTAGACCCAGAGGACTTCGCTCCCAAAGCATAGAAGTTCTCGGGTAAAGGGACGTATAGCCGCAGCGCGCGCAGACTTGCACGGGCGGATTGAAGATGGTGTGATGGGTAGCCGTGACGGTTACCGATATTCATCGCACCATAGACGCGGTCTGGCGGATCGAGTCGGCCAGGATCATCGCGGGCCTTGCCCGGATCGTCCGAGACGTGGGTTTGGCTGAAGAACTCGCACAGGACGCCCTCGTCGCAGCGCTCGAGCAGTGGCCGGAATCTGGTCTTCCGGACAATCCGGGCGCCTGGCTTATGGCCACTGCCAAACATCGCGCCATCGATCACTTTCGCCGGAATAAGCTCCTCGAGCGCAAGCATGAGGAGCTCGGCCGCGAGCTCGAGATCCGGCAGGAGGCCGCCGTGGCGGACTTCGACGCGGCAATAGACGATGACATCGGCGATCACCTCCTTCGTCTGGTATTCACAGCTTGCCATCCAGTGCTCTCGTCGGAGGCGCGCGTTGCGCTCACGCTGCGTTTGCTGGGAGGTTTGACGACCGACGAAATTGCTCGCGCATTTCTGGTGCCGGAGCCTACCGTTGCCCAGCGAATCGTGCGTGCAAAGAGGACTCTCGCCGAGGCTCGCGTGCCCTTCGAGGTGCCTCGCGGGACCGAGCTCGCTACTCGTTTGTCGTCCGTGTTGGAAGTGATCTACCTCATTTTTAACGAAGGCTATTTGGCGACGGCCGGCGAGAACTGGACGCGGCCGGCGCTGTGCGAGGATGCGCTGCGCCTCGGGCGTATCTTGGCGGAGCTTGTTCCGAACGAGCCGGAAGTCCACGGCCTGGTCTCGCTCATGGAGATTCAGGCCTCGCGCTCTGCCGCGCGGGTTGGCCGGTCTGGGGAACCTATCCTGCTCCTGGATCAGAACCGCGGGCAATGGGATCAACTACTCATCCATCGTGGTCTCGCGGCGCTCGAGCGTGCCGAGCAGCTCGGCGGTACGACGGGCACGTACGCGATGCAAGCAGCCATCGCGGCGTGCCATGCGCGCGCGCGTACCGCCGCAGAAACGGATTGGAAACGCATCGCGGCGCTCTACGACTCGCTCGCCCGACTCATGCCTTCGCCAATCGTTGAGCTGAATCGCGCGGTTGCACACGCCATGGCCTTCGGTCCGGCGGCAGGTCTGGAGCTCATTGACACGGTCGCGTCGGAGCCGTCTCTCAAGTCTTACCACCTTTTGCCTAGCGTTCGAGGTGACTTTCTTTTCAAGCTTGGCCGTTCGGCCGAGGCCCGGGCGGAGTTCGAGCGCGCCGCAGCGATGACGCGCAATGCGCGCGAACGCGAACTGTTGCTCGACCGCGCACGAGCATGTGCAGGAGGGCAATAGGTGGGTATGAGCCGTACCGTGACAGGACATGCAGGGGTGGCGGTAAGGCGCTGGAGTGCAGCGACCGCAAGAAGGACTTTAGGGATTACGCTGTTCGCGATGGCATTGGGTGGTTGCAGGCAATCGGCAAAAGAACCGGTGACGCTGACTTTCCTCAATCCCGAGTGGTCACAACCCGATGAAGTACCCAGTGCCGAATATGCGGCGCAGCAGTTCACGCGGGAAACAGGCATCCGGCTCAGGCACCCTCCGGTTCCGGAAACCTCTCTGAGCCAACTAGAGTTGTCGCGAGAGCTACTTCAGAAGCGTGGCCCCGCTCCAGACGTCCTAGGTATGGATGTAATCTGGCCGGGAATCCTGGAAGAGTATCTGATCGATTTGAGACCCTATTTTGCGACGGAGATTTCTTCGCTCGATCCTGATCTGGTTGACAGCTACACGGTGAACGGCAAGGTGGTGGCCGTACCTTATCACGCTCAAGTGGGCGCTCTAGCGTATCGAACAGATCTTCTGCGCGAATACGGCTACAACCATCCTCCTAGAACTTGGGATGAGCTGGAGAACATGGCCGCGCGGATCCAGGCGGGCGAACGTGCCAAAGGGAGGAAGGAGTTTTGGGGCTACATCTGGCAAGGAGCCGCGGGGGAAGGATTAACGTGCAATGCTCTGGAGTGGCAATTTGCCGAGGGAGGTGGTCGAATCATCGAGAATGACCGGACTATCAGCGTGAAAAATCCGGCGGCTATTCGGGCCTGGCTACGAGCGAGGCATTGGATTGGTTGGATATCGCCACCCAGTGTCGTGGCGTACAGCGAATTGGATACCCTGAACGTGTGGGAATCAGGAGGAGCGGCATTCAGGCGCACCTGGCAATGGCATTATCGGTTGACTCATCAGCAAGAGTCTGCGATGTCGGACAGGACCGGCTATGCAAGCATGCCTGGTGGGCCGGGAGGGCGAGTCGGCACGCTAGGAGGCACCGGCTTGGCGGTCTCCCGGCAATCGGCCCATCCACAGGAGGCCGTTGAGCTCATCCGGTTTCTTATTCGTAGAGAACTCCAGCCAGAGGAGAAAGGCGCTGGCGCTCAGCCCTCCTCACAGCCCGAAATGTATGAACTGCCGTCGGTACTGGGGTCGTATGGGCATTCCGACGTACCGAATGATCCAAAGAGCGGCGTGGTTAGCCGACCTTCCAACGTGGCCGGTCATGAATATGAGGAGGTCACCAGGGCATACATTGCGGCAGTGCATGCGGTGCTGACTAGGCAAAAAGGGGCGCAAGAGGCTGGGGCCGAACTGGAAGAGCAACTCATCAAAATAACGGGTTTCCGTGCGGGCCCGCCCAAGAGGGCGGACTAGATTGTGCGCTAATGAATATCTGGTTAAGCGCCTGCGAAGCGTCCTATCGCCGGCGGACAGAAGCCCGGTCGGAGAAGGCTAAGCGAGCTCGAATGAAAACATCGGACGCCAACTATTTCAGCATTGGTCCGCGCTTGAACCTCACCTTTGCCGTCTTAATCGCACTAATTCTGGGTGGAAACGGCCTCCTGATTTGGCAATTTCATATCGCTAGCCGCCAAGCAGATCGCCTCACAGGCGTAAGCCAGCAGCTGATTGCGGTTTTGCGGCTTCAGGCATGTCTTCTGTCATTTCATCAACGACTGGATGAACTCGCGCAGTTCAGGGACGCGCACCGCCTGGTAACCGAAGCGGAGCTATTGCGCAGGACTCTCCTTGAACAAACTCAAAGAACAAGAGTTTCCCTTTCTTACTTGCCGTCTGAAGTCCCCGTGGATCCAGCGTTTTTGCCAACCCTGGAAGCGATTGAGATCACTCTCCCGTCGCAGCTCGAGGCCATCATCGCGCTGGCCACTTCGGGCGACTGGGGGGCCGTGCGACTTCGGCTGGACAACGAAATGAAACCGCTGGAGACCCAGACTGCAGTACTGGTCAAGAGCACTGATCAGGAGGTTAGCGGAGAGCTGGCACAAGCCGTCTCGAACATGCAAGACGTGCAGCGCAGAATCCTTTTTATCGTGCCAACAACAGCGATCTGCACGTTTTTCATCGCTGCCTTCTACGGCTGGGCCATCACTCGACGCATCGTTGAACTTCGGCTCGAAGAGCGAGTCAGCGAGCGCACCCGGATCGCTCGCGAACTGCACGACACCCTGCTGCAAGGAGTTATCAGCACATCGATGCAGCTCCATATGGCCGTGGATCAACTGCCGGCGGATTCACCGGCGAGACCGTCATTCGCTCGCGCCCTGCAACTCGCAGGGCAGGTGATTGAAGAAGGGCGCAACGCGGTTCGGGGTTTCCGTTCGAACGACAGCGAGGCTCTAGACCTCGAAAGAGCATTTTCCAGAGTCCCGCAAGAACTGGACCTCAAAAAGGGAATTGATTTTCGCATCATCGTGGAAGGCCACCCTCAATCGCTTCATCCCCTAATCCGCGACGAAGTCTATTCCATTGGGCGGGAAGCCCTTGTGAATTCTTTCCGGCACTCCGGAGCGGGCCGGATTGAGGTCGAACTCGAATATGAGGCCAGTCAATTGCGCGTTCTTGTGCGCGACGACGGCTGCGGGATTGACCTCCATGTGCTGCAAACGGGCCGTGAAGGGCACTGGGGACTGTCCGGCATGCGCGAGCGAGCCGAGAGAATTGGCGCGAAACTCAGAGTCCTCAGTCAGGCTGGAACCGGAACGGAAGTGGAGCTTTGCGTCCCTGCGGACATCGCTTTCGAATCACATTCCTCGAATGCGGGGTCCAAATGGTTTGCGGGGCTGCGCCGCCGACATGCGGCGAAAGCCGAACTGGCACCCAAACAGCGAGCAGGATAACAAGTCGGATATCCATGAATAACGACGGCGAAGAAAGGGACCGGCAAATCCGCCCAAACCTCCGTGTCCGCACCGAAAGGTGCGACTAAGCTCGCCGTCAGCCCAGGCCGAAGCACACCCAAGCGATCGCTGGCCCGCCGCCAACACCACGGCGCGTTTGGGTAGGGAAGGACGCGTTAAGAGAGCTGACAAGTCCGGTGGTGATCCGGCGGCTCGGACCGTAGCGGAGACGCTGCCCAGGGGACGATTCCCTATTGCTTGTTCACTGACGACGGGCAACTCGGTAATGAAAAGTTGCAGCGAGCGGGTTATCATGGGCTCCCGTATGAAAACAACGCTGGCTTCTGAGGGCACATTACGCGAAGCGACCGGGGGATCACACCCGGTCGAAGTGTCCGTGGTGATTCCGTGCCTCAATGAAGCGAATTCGCTGGCGCATTGCGTGGACAAAGCCATGAAGGCGTTCCGAGAGGCCGGGCTGCCGGGCGAAGTAGTTGTTGCGGATAACGGGTCGACGGACGGCTCGATTGAAATCGCGGAAGAGCGCGGGGCGCGTGTGGTTCGGGTGGCGGAGCGCGGTTACGGAGCAGCGCTGCGCGCTGGCATCGCGGGGGCGCGCGGCCCTTACATTGTCATGGGCGATGCGGATGACAGCTACGACTTCACCGATGTGCCGCGATTCGTGGAAAAACTGCGCCAAGGTCACGACATCGTGCTAGGCAACCGGTTCTGGGGCGGAATCAAACCGGGCGCGATGCCGCCGCTGCACAAGTACTTTGGCAATCCCGGCCTCACCGCGCTGCTGAATACCCTCTTTCATGCGCGCATTGGAGACGGATACTGCGGGATGCGGGGATTTACGCGCAGCCTCTACGACCGGCTGGACTTGCGAAGTGACGGGATGGAGTTTGCGCTTGAGATGGTCATCAAGTCCACGCAAATCGGGGCGCGCATCGCGGAGATTCCCATCGTTTTGTGGCCGGATAAGCGTGGGCGCGCGCCGCATCTACGCAGCTTTCGCGACGGATGGCGCAGCCTGCGCTTCATGCTGCTCTATGCGCCAAACTGGCTCTTTCTGCTGCCGGGGGCCACTCTGGTTGTCGTTGGGCTTGCACTCGTGTTTTGGCTTCTGCCCGGGCAGAGACGGATTTCTTCGCATGTTGTGCTGGACATCCACACCATGATCTTTGGGGTGATCTTCACACTTCTTGGAGCGCAGATTCTCTCGATCGGTGCTTTCGCAAAAGTATTCAGCTATGCCGAGCGTTTTGATCGCCGCTCGGTATCACTGCGGCGCGTTCTCAAGCGCGTCACCCTGGAGAAGGGATTGCTCGCGGGGGGCGTGCTGTTCGCCGCGGGATTTGCTGGGTGCGCGTGGGTCACCTGGCAATGGGCGGCCAGCGGCTTCGGCGAGTTGCACGAAATCCGCCAGGTGCTGTTCTGGTCGATGTGGCTGTTCCTTGGCTTACAGATTATTTTCGCGTCCTTCTTCCTCAGCATGCTGGGCATCAGCCGCGAGACATTCATTGGGGACTACGACTTGAAATAAATGGCCGCTCCGCCGCAGACATCCCGGCCGGCCTCCTGGCCACTATCGTGGATGGGGATCTGGCATCGCG
>Ga0307471_100000303_pt1 | contig 24764 bp, 28 predicted proteins | sample atmos_gasesAM3C__2_FD_204566 | JGI IMG/M metagenome (GOLD analysis project Ga0307471, IMG submission 204566) | Hardwood forest soil microbial communities from Morgan-Monroe State Forest, Indiana, United States - atmos_gasesAM3C_515 | ecosystem: Environmental > Terrestrial > Soil > Temperate...
ACACGTTTTTCCTGCGAAGCGATGATATTGCGCAAAACCTGTTGCGCGGTGGCCAGCGTAATCGCGGTGCCGGTCAGCGAGGCGTAAGCCATTAGCCGTGTGAGAGCGCCTTCCAACTCCCGCACGTTCGATTTAATCGCCCGGGCGATATACTCCGCAACTTCATCGGAAAGAACGAACCGGTCGTTCTCCGCTTTTTTCTGAAGAATCGCGATTTTCGTTTCAAGATCGGGCGGTTGGATATCGGCGATCAAGCCCCACTCGAACCGAGAGCGCAGCCGCTCTTCAATGGAGTTGATGTCTTTCGGAAGGCAATCGGAGGAGATCACGATCTGCTTCTGCTGTTCGTAAAGTGCATTGAAAGTATGGAAGAACTCTTCCTGGGTGCGTTCCTTGCCGGCGATGAACTGGATATCGTCCACCAGCAGCACGTCCACGGTGTGGAACCGGTCGCGGAAACTGATCATGCGGTCAAACCGTAAGGAGTTAATCACTTCGATCGTGAATTTCTCCGCGCTGACATAACTCAGGCGCATCGCGGGATTGCGCTTCTTTATCGTATGCCCGATGGCGTGCATCAAGTGGGTTTTGCCCATGCCGACCCCCCCATACAGAAAGAGCGGGTTGTAGGCTTTCGAAGGCTGTTCCGCCACCGCGCGCGAAGCGGCGTGCGCAAATTCATTGGACTTGCCGACAACGAAGCTATCGAACGTGTAGCGGGTATTTAACTGATGGTCGCTGCTCTCGAAATCCAGCTTGGACTGCTTTGCGCCCGCAATGAATGGCGCGGCCTGGACGGGTTCTTCCTCCATACAGACGTACTGCACTTTGATATTTGGCGTACCCATCTGGTGAAACACAGCTTTCACGATTTCGCCATAGGTGCGCGTCAACACCTGGCGAAAAACCGTACTGGGGATCTGCACGTACAGGGTTTCGCCTTCCGAGCGATTGAGGCGGGTCGGCTGGAACCAGGTGTTGTAGGTATTGGTGCTGACGCGGGACTTGCTGAGTTCGAGAAACCTATCCCAGACATTTAACGTTTCGCGTTCACGGCTAATTTGGGTTGCAGTCGTCATCGTAATGAGAATAGCCAATCCTGTGCTATTTCCACAGGTGTGCATAAGCTGTGGAAAGCTGTCTTTGCCCTAAAGCTTCACGCTTTGGAGTTCGTGCACGCGCTGGAACGCTTCTCTCGTGCCCCGTGGATTCCCGCGCGGCCCTTTCAGAATTGCCAGGCCACCTCAAGCTGCACCAGACTGCGTTGGATTCTCCCGCAGTCGCCCGAATGGAGCAAGCAAAAAGTGTAGGAAGGCGTGCACCGGCGTTCACATGCCATGCACAACTTTTCCACAGGCGAAGAAATTGCGCAAGGGCATAAATTTCTTACTATTTTCCAGTGATTTTGAACTATTTTTCACGCGCTGAAAATGGACTGCACAAAACTTGTGCAACTGGCCCTGAGGAAATCTCCATCCATTTTTCAGTGTTTTCTATCCGGCCGCTGAAATTCATACACCCCTTGCGGGTCGGCGCCGACCAGCAGCCGTTCCTCTTCGACAAGAATTGTGTTGGCGTCGAGTCGCGCGCCGTCGCTGGTAAGGAGCTGATATTCGGAGCGGCGGTTGCCCTCTTTGTCAAAGTGCAACAAGGTGTTGTGCAAAACCATCCAAAGGTCGCCGTTGACGCGATCCACGCCAAAAGCCGTCAAAATCGGGCGAAAAACGGGGGGGCCGGGCTTCTTTTCCTGCTTCTCGAGCTCCTTGCGGGCCGCTTGGGCTTCTGGATAGGCATCCAACCCCGTAAATTCAAAGTCCAGACTGGCATACCCAAAGCGGTCGTACCGGCGGACGAGCGGCTCTGGCAAGTAGGTGTAGCCATAGTATATGTGGCCTTGGGGATCGGAGTTGAGTCGGCCCAGGCTCAGGTAGCGATTCAAATCGTCGCGCGACGAAATGGCTTCCGGGTCGCCGAATTCGCGCGCGATTTTTCCGTTTGCACCGTAAACGGTGACGAGATGCGGATCGCGCAGCGTGCTGACCGCCACTTCTCCTTCTGGCAACGCGGCCAGGGAAACTGGGCCACTCACCGAGATGGATCGCAAGGACTTGCCCTCCGGCGAAAAGAGAGTTACGAGGTTGTGTCCGCGGTCCGCCACAAACACGTTGCCCTGCGCGTCCACGTCACAGTCTTCTCCCAACAAAATGTCGGCGCGGGCGGATTTGTCGCTTACGCCTTCAGGTGGAGGCCCCCCAATCGCGCCAATTTGCTTCCACTGCGGATCGAAGATGAGTAGGCCAGGCGATGCCAGCACATAATATTTGCCGTCCGGGCCAACCTTTATAACGCGCAGCCCCGGCCCGATGTTCTTAAGCACTCTACGCCGCGCGGTCAATTGATCATCAATCTCCGAGGCTCCGGCACAAAGCACAGCCAGGGAGCACAGCGCCCCAGCCGCCGTCAGGAATTTCCAGAATGTTGTTCGCATGGTCCTTCAGATTACAAGTTGCGGGCTTCGGTTGCTTGGTCGGTGTTGGGTTGGTAATAAGGCCCGGTCCTAGAGAGCAGAGGGATTCCTCGAGCCAACGCCGCCCTCGGAAGGACCGGGTGAAAAGGCTGCGCTAGTCGATCTTGAGGCGCAGCCTTTCAATCGATTGCGCGCGCAAGCGTCCCGCTTCGTTCCTTGGGCCGGCGTCGTCGGTGTCAATCAGTACGGTATTCATCTCCACATTGTTGGTGGCCACTTCAAAGCGAGCCGGGAGCCCATTCAGGAATTTTTTCAAGATTCCGTCACGATCCATCCCGATAACACCGTCGTGCGGCCCGGTCATGCCCACGTCGGTAATGTAGGCGGTGCCCTTCGGGAGCACGCGCTCATCCGCGGTCGTCACGTGGGTGTGGGTGCCAACGACGGCGGTCACGCGCCCGTCCAGGTACCATCCCATGGCTATTTTTTCGCTGGTGGTCTCCGCGTGTATGTCCACAAGCACGAACGCCACGTCGGGAGAGATTTTTTCGAGTTCGCTGTCGGCCTTCCTGAACGGGTCATCGATGGCCGGAAGAAAAACTCTCCCCTGCAGGTTCAAGACGGCAAATTTGCTTCCATTCTTTGCGGTACCGACGAAAAGACCGCTGCCGGGATTGCCTTCGGGAAAATTCGCGGGGCGCAACAAGCGCGGTTCATGCGGCATGTATTCCATGATCTCTTTGCGATCCCAACTGTGGTTGCCGCCGGTCAGGACGGCGATGCCTTCTTGTAGCAAGCTCTCCGCCAAGCGCGGAGTGATGCCGAACCCGGAGGCAGCGTTCTCGCCGTTGGCGATCACCAGATCGATCTGCCGCTGCTCGACCAGGTCGGCCAGCCGGTCGTGCACAACCTGGCGCCCCGGTGAACCTACGATATCTCCGATGAACAACAGCCGCATTCAGCAAGATCCTCGCGTAAGCCTGAACTCTTTACTTATAACTGAAAACTGTCGACTGAAAACTAAAAGGAGCGGACTGCTCAGCCGTGGGAAGCTAGGCCGTGAACCTCTGAAATAAGTGGGCGCCGCGAGCCAACCATTAGGCTTTCCTGCCCCGCTTTCAGGTCTTGCACCGAAAGACCCGCCAGCGGGACAGGCCGTGCACACAAGCTGACTATCCGCAGCACCCCAGAGATTCGTTACGGTTCAAACGGCTTTCGCGTCCTCACCTGCTTCGAAGTACCGCTCCACGGGTATTATCCTCCCAGTTCCCGTTGGCGTCCAACAGCCTCCGCGCCGGGCGCGCCGGGGCGAAGCTAAGAGGATTCCCTCCGCCAGGAAAAGCGAGCAGGGTAGAATCAGAATCCACGGCAAAAAGGGGGAAATATCATGGGCAGGCTGCCATCGTTCGCTTCAGCGCTCGGAAGGTTCCTACTTCTCGCTATGCTCGCGTGCGTACCAGGCGAAGGCGGGACCTCGCCCGCGGCCACTGCCGATCATCTTGGCCAAGTGAATTTTCCCAACAGTTGTTCCGCGGAAGTGCAGCCAACGATTGAAAAAGGTGTCGCGCTCCTGCATTCGTTCCAATACACGGAATCGGAGCAGACTTTTGCAAGTGTCGCGGCGAAAGACTCCAAATGCGCGATAGCGTATTGGGGCAAGGCCATGGCGCTGTTCCACCAACTCTGGGATTTTCCGGATGAAAAAACCCTGAAGGAAGGCCGCAAGGACATCGAAAAAGCTCAAAAGCTGCATCCGGCGACCGCGCCGGAGCGGGGCTTCGTCCGTGCCGCCGCAGCCTTTTACCCAAAAAAATCCCAGGTGACCCACGACGAGCGTATCGAGACTTATTCCGCCGCGCTCGCGCAGTTGCATGGGCGAATGCCGGGTGATGTGGAGGTCAGCACGTTCTATGCGCTTTCTCTGGTTGCACTCGCCGAGGAAGATGTCGACACCACGGCCAATCTCGAAAAGGCAATTTCTATTCTGACTCCTTTGCTCGAGCCATACCCAGATCACCCCGGTGTCGCCCACTATTTGATCCATGCGACCGACGGGCCGGAGTTTGCTTCGCAGGGTCTGGTGGCTGCCCGGCGCTACGCTGCCATCGCTCCAGACTCTCCGCACGCCTTGCACATGCCCTCGCACATATTTGTGAGACTGGGCTTGTGGCATTGCCGCGAACGAGTCTGCCGCTCGTGCTGCTGAAGTGCACACCGCGGAGTCTCACTACCAGACGCACGCCATGGACTTCCTGAGCTATTCTTATCTTCAGAGCGGGCAAGAAGGCAAAGCCCGCGAAGTGATCGAGCACACGAATCACGTTGTGGGCGCAAGCCAGGAAGACAAAGCCGACCATCGCGCATATCTTGCGGCGCGCACCGCACTTGAATTGCATCGCTGGAAAGAAGCAGCCAGTCTAGCGACTCCGGCGATTCGCAAGGAATGGCAAGACACGACCCAATGGGCCCAAGCCATCGGTGCGGCGCGCAGCGGCGATACCGCGACGGCGCAAACAGCAGTGACGGAGCTTACCAAGTCAGTGGCGGAACGGGAGCAACGCTCGCGCAAGAGTGGCTACAAAGTTCCAACCGGGAAAGCAAGCGATCTGAGCGAGGCCGCGGCGTGGCTCGCCTTTGCGCAAGGAAAAACGGACGAGGCCCTGCAGGTGTTGCGCGCCGCCGCCGATCGCCAGGACCAGAACGGCGGCGAATCCACCCGCATCCCTGCTCGCGAAATGTTTGCGGATATGCTACTGGAGCTGAAGCGTTCGAGCGAAGCACTCACCGAATACAAGATCGTTCTGCAGAATTCACCCAATCGCTTCGACGCGTTGCTTGGCGCGGCGCGCGCCGCCCAGGCTTCCGGCGACAACAGCGGTGCGCAGGCGTTCTATGCGAAACTTTCTGAGGTTTGTCCGCCGGGCGCCGACCGGCCCGAGCTGGCGGAAGCGAAGACGGCGGTCGCCAAAAACTAGTGTTCCACAACCGTTCCGACAGGGTGATGCAAGGGTCTTCGCGCTGGTATTAGGGTTTTGCCTGAAACACGAAATCGAGGGTCTGCGTTTCACTGTTGCCGATGACAATTTCCTTGCTCTGCGTGCCGTAGCTTTCGTGCCAAGCCGTGACCGTATATTTTCCAGGTGGCAACTGCGGCAGGGTGAAGTGCCCGTCTTCGCCAGTGACGGCAAAGTGGCTGGTCCGCAGTACGACAAAATACCCGGTCATCCACGCGTGAATATTGCACTTCACCGGGATGAACTCCTCTTTCTCGTAGGCATACGAAAAGGCTGGAGTCTGTGCTGGTTGGATGCGGTTCCATTCGCGATTGATTTTGGCCAGCGGATGAATATTGTGGGATAGAGGGTCGCTATTGGAGATCTTGATCTGCTGCCCGACGCGCAACGCCAATACGTGGGTGGCGTAGCGACAACCCTGCTGGTCAAAGGTTACATCCGTGGCCGGTTCGGCGGGACCTTCGGACGATCCTGCGGAGATATAAACGACCACATTACCGAGTGCGTTGCCGGGCCCGGTGACCACTTTTTCGGTCATCACCGGCTTAGTATGGAGCTTCACGCACACAGGATCTTTCGACATGTCAATGGTTTCGGGCTTGCTGGGTGTGCCTGAGTAGGTCACTTTGCCGCTGATTTTGCCGCTGGCAGGGCCTCCCAGGACCAGAGCGGGAGCAGCGAGTGCCCATAAGGTCGCCGCGCACAACTTACGGAACTGCATGCCTGTTCTCCTTAATCTTCATCTTCCAGGAAATCTTGGCCAATACCATCTGGCCGAGGGCCCGCCCAAGTTTTAACGAGAGAGATGCGGCCCTCCGAGCATCTCCTCGTCCAATAGATTGATCTTACTTGAAATTTTAGGGTGCGCGACGGCGGTGCGGAGGAAAATCTCCAGGCTTTCATCCAATTAATTACCGGCTCCGAGTTTAAATAATTATCAATTGATAAATTTAGCGGCCGACTCAATCGGGAATCTTTAGGTCCTCGATGCAGGTTTGCGATAAGACTCACCTTCGCCAACGTACCCAACGTGGCGGCCTGCCGGCAGGATAGCGATTCAATTCGCCCTTGGCTACAATGGCTGCGCATCCTCAGGAGACCAACTCATGAAGTATCGCCGCTTCGGACGGACCGGGTGGAACGTCAGTGAAATCGGATACGGAATGTGGGGCCTCGCCGGGTGGACCGGCTCGGACGACAAGGAAACGTTGGCGTCGCTGCATCGCGCAGTGGAGCTCGGCTGCAACTTCTTCGACACGGCCTGGGCTTATGGGGACGGCAAGAGTGAGCAAATTCTTGCCAAAGTTCTCGCCCAGTACAAAAACAATCCTTCAGCCGGCGGACCGGACAAACATCTATGTGTCGCCACGAAAATTCCACCGAAAAATCGCCAATGGCCCAGTCGCCGCGAATTCACGCTGGACGATTGCTATCCCCCGGACTATGTTCAGGAGTACATCGAGAAAAGCCTCCAGAATCTCCGTGTCGAGGCCATTGACCTGATGCAATTCCACACTTGGGAAGATCGCTGGCTGAACGACGAACGCCTGCCCCGCTCCATCGAAAACATGAAGAAAAGCGGGAAAGTGCGGGCTTTTGGACCAAGTGTGAATCGTTGGGAGCCCTACAATGGAATCCGGGCGGTTCTTGAGGGCCATGCGGAAGCCGTGCAAGTGATCTACAACATCTTTGACCAGAATCCCGAAGATGCGCTCTTCCCCATCTGCCGGATGAAAGAGACGGCGGTGATTGCACGTGTGCCGTTTGATGAAGGCACGTTGACTGGCACCGTAACACTCGATTCCAAATGGCCCGCCGGGGATTGGCGCAACACTTACTTTGTGCCGGAAAATCTGAAAGCGAGCGTGGCTCACGCCGAGACGCTTCGCCAGCTCATTCCGGCGGCTTCCACGATGGCGGAAATGGCCCTGCGCTTCATTCTCGCGAACCCGGACGTGAGCACGATCATCCCCGGCATGCGCAAAATCAAGAATGTCGAAGCCAACTGTGCCGCCAGCGCCGCTGGGCCCGTTCCTCGCGAGCTCCACAAGAAGCTTCGTGCCCATCGTTGGGACCGCAATCCCACGACCTGGTCGCAATGAAAAGGAACCGCACATGAGTCCAACCGTCAAAGTAGAAATCTTCGGGCAAACCTATCCGATCCGCGGGGAGCTGGATGAAACTTACGTACAACAACTCGCCGCTTATGTTGACGCGAAAATGAGAGCCATCTCGCGTATGACTTCAACAATTGATACGCAGAGAGTCGCTGTTCTGGCGGCTTTGGCGATTGCTGATGAGCTGCAAAGCAGCCGCAAAGAAAAAGGAGAACGCGAGGAATTGCTTAAGGAACAAGCGGAACGCTGTTTGACGCTGGTCGAGCGCGCCCTGAAACAAACCGAGTGATTGTTCGCGTTTGTGGGTACTAACTGGCCCGCAAGGATGCGCCAAGATTTTTTTCCAGCGCCGCCACGATTCGGCCGGACAATTCGCTGATTTGGGCTTCTGTCAAAGTCGCTTCACGACTCTGAAATGTCACCCGCACGAGCAGAGAATACTTCCCCGCCGGCACGTTTTTTCCGCGGAACAGGTCTGCCGCTTCTATGGAATTCACCTCAGTGATTTGCAAAGCCTCGATGGTCTTTACCACCTGCGCGAACTGCGTGCCGTCTGGAAGGAACAGCGAGAAATCGCGCTCGACGGCCGGGAAACGCGGCAACGGTTCATAACGCCGGTTGTTCTTTGCGCCATAAAACATGCAATAGACCGGGCCCAGATCAATTTCGGCGAGAAAAACGTCTTGGCGAAATTTCAACTTGTCAGCCACGCGCTTCGCAAGCTGCCCGGCGACGCCGACGGCCGGATTGCCTTCGCTGCCTAGGCGCAACTTCCCGCGGCGCGCAGGATTCAGCCACTCCGGCCCGCCATCCTCCCAGCGAAAGCCGCCGGAAAGTGTGCCGATGGAGTCGAGGTCACCTTTGAGGTCGCCGAAAATATACTCTCTCTCGCTGTCGTAAAGGGCCTGAGGGCGAGCTGCACCCGTAGCCCCCATCGTCAAAACACGTGCTTCGACCGGCTTGCCATCCACGAGGCGGTAGTGGCGGCCAATTTCGAACAATCGGAGATTGCGCTGTCCATGATTGAGATTCCACTCCATGGCACCAGCCATGGTGACGAGTCCGGTGGACTTCAGCACGTCCGCCTCTTCTGAAAGCGGGTTGGCAAGTTTGGCGACGTGCGCGTCGAGTGGCCGGAATAGCTCGTTCCTTTCCTCGGATACATGGGGGATCGTCACGATTTCGTGGTAACCGATACCGATCAAGCGCTCGCGCAACTGTGTTTCCGCTTCCTGATGAGGAAGCCGCGCCGCTCCTGCGCGTGAAGCCGGCAAACGCGGAGGGAACTTGTCCAGGCCGTAGACCCGCGCGACCTCTTCGATCAGGTCAATCTCCCGTTCCACGTCCGCGCGCCAGGAAGGCTGCGTGCATTCCCAAGCCGCCAAGAGCGAATCTGCCGCCCCGCGATTGTGGTCCACGCGCATCGGGGTGAAGCCCAGCGCGCCGAGAATCGCTTCCACGTCTCTATCCGGCACGTCCGTGCCCATCACGCGCAGGAGTTCCGCGCGTGTCAAGGTGAGTTTTTTTGGCGCACGCTTGTCGGGATAGACGTCCACGACTCCCGAGAGCAATTCCCCGCCAGCCAATTGCAAAATCAGTTCAGCGGCACGCCGTGAGGCTACTTCCGCCATCTCCGGGTCGGCGCCGCGACCGAAACGTGCGCTCGCTTCGGTATGCAGCTTCAGAAAACGCACGGCGCGCCGCACAGCTATCGGTTCGAACCAGGCGCACTCGATCAACACATTCTTGGTGGAGAAAGAAATTTCCGTTTCGCCGCCGCCCATAATTCCGCCGATGCCCACAGCTCTCATTCCATCTCCATCGCTCACCAGGGACATTCCGGGATCGAGCGTGCGTTCGATACCATCCAGCGTCCGGATTTTTTCTCGCGGCTTGGCGCGTCGCACGACGATGCTGTGATTGCGCACCAGGTCGTAATCAAACGTGTGCAGCGGATGCCCCAGTTCCAGCATGACGAAGTTCGAAATATCTACGACATTGTTGATCGTGGCTGCGCCAGCGGATTCGATACGCTCTCTCAGACACTCCGTAGATGGCTGAATTTTTACGCCGCGAATCACACGCGCCGTGAATCGCCCGCAAAGTTCCGGTGCTTCAATCTTCACGCTGACCGCATCACTTGCCTTCGCACTGCGGCTCTCCGCCGGTTTTGGTGAAACTGTCTTCAACGGCATACGGTAAATCGCCGAAACTTCGCGGCCGATTCCGAGCATGCCCAGGCAGTCAGGGCGGTTGGAAGTAATCTCCGCGTCGAATACCGGGCCGTGAGCACCATTTTCCACGCTCGCGATATTCGTGCCCGCGAGCGCCAGCCGCGAAGCAATCTCCTCCGCCGGAGCTGTCACATCCACAAATTCCTTCAGCCACTTGTAAGCCACTCTCATTCGCTAGGTCCTGTCCAGGCGCCCAAAATACACTCGAGCAAGATAATCCATCCGCACGCGGCTGTTCTGCTGATGAGCGACAAAAATCATCCGCAACTCCTCCATCATCGGCGAATAGCTCGGATGTTCTTCCGTGGGGGCATAAGAACTGCTGCGAAGCCGCCCCTTCAGGCCGTCAAAATCAAATTCCTGCGCGTTCGGCAGCTCACAGGCCGAAAAAGCGTTCGAGCCAAAGAACGCCTGCATCTGTTCCGGTCGCGGATAACTCTCACTGACGCGGGCATAGTCCCTGCCGAATTCGAGGAGCAAGCTTTCGTATTCGCGCAGAAATGGAGTCGTGTCCGCGAGCCGCTCGTTCCACAGCACAATAACCCAGCCTCGAGGCTTGAGAATGCGCTGGAACTCGGCGCGCGCCGCGACGGGCTCAAACCAGTGGAACGCCTGCCCAGCGGTAACGAAGTCGGCGCTACTCCCGGCAAGGTCTGTGGTCTCGGCAGAGCCTGCGACGCTCGTAAATTTGCCGTACTCCCGAAGAAATTCTTCTCCGGCGCCGCGCATCTCGGAATTGGGCTCCACTCCGAACACGCGGTTCCCGTTGTCGAGGAAAAGCTTTGAGAGAACCCCTGTGCCCGAACCAATGTCGGCAATAACGTGATCGGGTTGCAGGCCGCACCGCTCACGCAGCAGCGGCAACACGGCAGGCGGGTAGGCGGGGCGGTAGCGAACATAGTCCGCCGCCCGGTTCGAGAATCGCAATTTGGCGTCGGCAAAGGTCATTGCAAGTTATCAGCAATCCATTTTCAGGTATCCGTGAGAACTACTTAGACCAGCGAACGATTAGCGTTCTTGAACCTCATGGAAATTGTTTGAGGAAGCGCACATCGTTCTGGAAAAACACCTGAATGTCATCAATGCCGTACTTCAGCATCGCCAGCCGGTCGATCCCGATGCCGAACGCGAAGCCGCTCACTTTTTTTGGATCGTAATTCACAAAGCCATAGACGGCCGGATCCACCATGCCTGCGCCGAAGAGCTCAATCCAGCCCGCACCCTTGCACTTACCGCAGGTTCCCCCGGTTTTTGCGGTGCCGCTGCCGCCACAAAAAATGCACGAAGCGTCAAATTCCACCGAGGGCTCGGTAAACGGGAAATAGCTTGGACGGAAGCGCGTCTTCACGCCGGCGCCGAAAAACTGCTTCACGAAATAATCAATCGTTCCCGTGAAATCGCAAAAGGTAATATCCGCGTCCACGGCGAGGCCTTCAATCTGGTGGAACATGAAGGAATGTGTCGCGTCGGGATTATCGCGGCGATAGACCTTGCCGGGCACGATGACGCGCACGGGAGGCTGGCGCTTTTCCATGGTGCGGATTTGCACGGGAGAAGTGTGCGTACGCAGGAGCAACGGTCCTGGAGCGCCCTTCGGCAACTCCAGGTAAAAGGTGTCCATATCGTCGCGCACGGGGTGAAACTCTGGAATGTTGAGCGCTTCGAAGTTGTAATACGGCGTTTCGATTTCCGGACCTTCCACAACGGAAAATCCGATGGAAAAGAAAATGTCCTCGATTTCTTGGAAAACCTGGCGGATGAGGTGATGCGATCCCACGGGGCGGGGCACGCCGGGAAGCGAAAGATCGACACGCTCTTTTGCGGAGGCGGTCTGTTGCTCAGCTCGCTCGATTTCCAGTCGTTTTTCTTCGAGTTTTGCTTCTACATGAGATTTGAGCTTGTTAAGTTCGGCTCCCACAGCTCGCTTTAGTTCCGGAGGGGCAGGTTTCAGCCAGTTGTCCGTGGCAAGCGTCAAGACACCGGACTTGCGCCCGATCCACTTGTCGCGAAACTCCTTCCACAGAATCTGAAGTGCATCCTTGGAAATGTCCGCGTCGAAAAATTCGTGGAGTTCAGTAAACAGGATGGAAACTTGTTCGGCAGAAGTGACGCCGAGAGCGGCGAGGGTCCGTGTGTACTTCGATTCAGGATTCGGCATGCGAGAAGATTAAGGATACAGCGTAAGGGCACGTTTTATAATGCCCTTACGAAAGAAGACCCGGCGCCGGGAAAAACGGGAACCCTGACGCCTGAAATAAGGGAAGAGATTCCTCACTCCGGGGACTCCGTTCCTTTCGGCTCCGCTCAGGGCAGGCGGAATGACGGACGAAGGCACTCGGTTTGACAGAATGACCGAAATGGCTGCTCCCTTCGGAACGACAGATGAAGATACTCCGTTCGGAATAACAGAAAGGATACTCCCTCGGAATGACGGAGTGCCTTACTGTGCTTTTTTCGTGGCAGGCTTGGGTGCAAACGCTTTGGCCTTTTCCACGAGTTGCGTGAATCCCGCCGCATCCCGCACCGCGATATCCGCCAAAACCTTGCGGTCCAGCGAAACGCCGGCAGCCTTCAAGCCGTGAATGAGTTGCCCGTAGGTAATCCCATTCTGCCGGGCAGCCGCGCCGACACGCTGGATCCACAAGCGGCGGTATTGCCGTTTCTTCACGCGGCGGTCACGCTTGGCATAACGATCCGCGCGATTGGCCGCTTCCTGTGCGGACTGGTAGAGCTTGCTCTTCGTGAGGAAGAAGCCCTTGGTCCTCTTGAGATACTTCTTCCGCCGAGCCCGGCGTTTTGTGCCGCGTTTTACGCGTGGCATGGGTTTTCTCCTTCTCTTTCTGGGGAAACAAGACAGGTTGCGGCGCAACGCACAGAAGCGTTCCGCGCAACGGGTTTGTTTCCGGTGTGATTTCCTGTGGAACCAAGGATTTCCCTTGGCCACAACCAGCGCCGGCAGTTATGCCAGCGCTACCGTTCCGCACTGCGGAACTTGATGGCCGGCAGGCACCCGTGAAGCGCTGCCTGGCACATCTTTGCAGAGAATGAACTCCGCAAACTCATCCGCGGGGCGCTGCAACTCACCCCCGCAAAAAACTCAAATCCTTACGCCCCGTAGGGGAGCATCTGGCGAACCGCGGCCACGTCCGTCTTGTTCACCTGGGTCAGCTTCTTGAGCTTACGCATACGCTTCGCCGCTTTGGTGCCCAGCAGGTGGCGCTTTCCGGAGTGCATCCGCAAAATCTTTCCGGTCGCGGTAACTTTGAAGCGCTTGCGCGCGCCACGGTGGGTCTTCAACTTCATTTTTGGTTTCGATCTGTTGCGTGGCATTGCTGTGAATCCTCTCCATGCGGGACCAATTTCGCGGGCCCCTGTAAATTTCCGTTCAGGGAAAATCTTCCCGGCACATTGCCGGATAAATTAAATAGCTACTGGACGTTCGTCTGGGCCGGGGCCGTGCTGCGCACGGGCGCGCCCGCACCCTTTTTCGGCGCCAACAGAGCCACCAAAACGTTGCCTTCCATGCGTGGCGGCGTTTCAATCTGTCCCTGCTCGCCAATCTCCGCGAGCAGCCGGGTCATTTTGGCGCGGCCTACTTCCTGATGCGCCATTTCGCGGCCGCGGTGGAAAATCATCGCGCGAACCTTGTGCCCTTCTCCCAGAAACCGCAAGATCTGGTTTTTGCGCACCTGATAATCGTGTTCCGCAGTAGCCGGGCGAAACTTCACTTCCTTCAACTGCGATCCACGGCTGCTCTTGCGCTGTTCGTGGGCTTTCTTATTCAGTTGATAGAGGAACTTGCCGTAATCCGTAATCTTGCAAACCGGTGGATCCGCCGTCGGCGAAATTTCCACCAGGTCCAGTCCGCGCTCGCGCGCCATGCGCACAGCCTCAAACGGCTGCATCACACCTAACTGACCACCTTCTTCATCGATCACCCGGACTTCGCGTGCTCGAATCCGCTCATTGATACGAATACGATCAGGTTGCCGGAAATTCCGCTCTGCGATAAATCCCCCTAGAAAGTTGAAAGGCACCCGGAGAACCGGGTCACACCCGTTTAGACACCTGGTCCCCAGTAGCTTCCGCCGTATGGGACAGGTTTTAAATTATAGCACGCGAAGAGGATGGGGCAATACCCGAGCAAGGGGCTTGAAGGTCCGGGATGAAACTGAAAGTCGAGGGACCAGCTTTACGATAGCGCGCTACTCGGTTAATAGCTCGCCAGCTCAGGAATTTTTCGACGCCCTATTTTTTTGCCAGAGATCGGACGTAATTTACCATATCCCAGATCTGCTCGGGTTTCATGCGATCCCCTTCGCCGGTCATCTGGCCCTTGCCACTCGCGATGATGGAATAGATCTCCCCGTCCGTAAGTTCTTTCAGCGACGCCGGGTCACGGTAGTCGCGCAGCTTCAGATGCATATCTCCGGCCAAATCCCCATCGCCGGCGCCCTCTTTTCCGTGGCACATTGCGCAATCATAGGTGTACGACTTCTTTCCTGCCGCGATGGAACTGGGCGTTGCCTTCACGGGATTTACTTGCTTCGAGGTTTCAGCTGTGGTTTTGGGCTCAACAGCAGGTTTTTCCTCAGCGGGCTTTTTGGATTCCTGAGAGGAGAGCTGCACCGGCAGCAGCAGAAGAACGCACGCTAAAAGAAGTTTCATGGCCTGATCCCCCTAATCGACAGTCCGCGTCAACGGTGTATCCGGCCCAGTTCTGCTAAGTATAGTCCTCCAGAAGCCCTTTGCGTCTAATTCTTGAATATAAGTCGTTCCCAACTATCGCGTGGAGAAACTGCCAAACTAGTAGCGCGCCAGTTCTTTGGCCGCGGCAAACACTTTTTGTGCGTTCGGCAGAAACGCCTCCTCCAGTGTAGGAGCGTAAGGCACGGGCGTATCGAGCGAAGTGACACGGAGGAGCGGCCCGTCGAGATCCTGGAACGCTTTTTCGCATAAAATCGCCGCGATTTCCCCGGCAATGCCGCCCGTTTTGGTGTCTTCGTGCACCACCAGGCATTTGTTGGTCTTTCTCACCGACTGCAGGATGGCTTCTTCATCGAGCGGCAACAGTGTGCGCAAATCGATGACCTCGGCTTCGATGCCTTCTTTCGCAAGCGCCTCGGCCGCTTCCAGCGAAGTGTGCATCATGGCAGCGTAAGAGAGGAGGGTGAGGTGTTTTCCTTCGCGGCGCACCACGGCTTTGCCGAGCGGCACGGTGTAGTCACCGGCAGGAATCTCCTCCTTGATGCGGCGATAGAGGAATTTGTGCTCGAAAAAGAGCACGGGGTTATTGTCGCGGATCCCGGCTTTCAGCAATCCCTTGGCGTCGTACGGTGTCGAAGGATACACAACCTTCAATCCGGGTGTGTGCACAAAGTACATTTCCGGATTCGCTGAGTGGAACGGCCCGCCATGAACACCCCCGCCGGACGGCCCGCGAATCACCATCGGCGCTGGCGCGTTCCACAAGTAATGGCCCTTGGCCACGAAATTGGTGATCTGATTGAACGCGCACACGATGAAATCGATGAATTGCATTTCGGCAATCGGGCGCAGCCCCAGATAGCTCATGCCGCAAGCCGCGCCGATGATGGCGCTCTCGCTGATCGGCGTATCGATCACGCGCTCCCAGCCGAATTTTTCGAGCAGCCCTTCGCTGGTCTTGAACGCGCCGCCATACACGCCCACATCTTCACCAATCAGAACAACGCTGGGGTCCGCGGCCATCTCTTCGAACATGGCTTGCCGGATTGCCTCGAGAAACGTGACGGGAGCCATCGCCTATCTCCTCGCCTTGCCGCGCGCGGCGGACTTGGCAACGAGCTTCGCTGGCTTATGTGGTGGTGCTTTTACCCGCTTTTCTGTGTGCTCGGCGGTGCCCGCAGGTTTTTTGGTGGCAGCACGCACGTCGCCAAAATGGATCGGCGCGTTGCCGCCGGCAGAAGCTTTGCCGCGGCCAAAGCCCTCAACGGTCCACACTGGCTCCACGCTGGATTTCGGAGGTGTCACTTCCGCACTCGGCCGCTCCCATTTCGGACGAATTTTGTGGCAATCGTCGCCTGTGCAATAGACGCCCTCATGTACCAGCTCCGGCGGGGGCATCGGAGAGTTTTCGGCGAACTCCCGCTCTTTGTCGAGCAGCGCCGTGATCTTATTCTCGATTTCTTTCTTGCCCTTCGCGTCGAGAAGCTTTTCCTTCAATAAAAATTCTTCGTACAGTGTAATGGGGTCGCGCTTTTCCCAGAATTCGCGTTGCTCCTGGGGTACGTATTCTGCGGGATCGTGCTGCGCGTGGCCGCGGCGCCGAAAAGTCTTGGCTTCGATAAGGATGGGGCCTTCTCCCGTGCGAGCTTCTTCCACTGCTTTCTTGGCCGTGGTGTACACGGCGACGACATCGTTGCCGTCCACAATGTAGCTCTTAACGCCGTAGGCTTTCGCGCGATCCGCGAGATTTTCGATCGGCACCTGCCGGCGCACTGGCGTCGAGTATGCCCACTGATTGTTTTCCAGGATGAGCACGAAGGGTGCGCGTTGCGAGGCCGCGAAATTCAGCCCTTCGTGAAACACGCCGGTGGAGCTGCCGCCATCGCCGATCCACGTCATGGTCACGATTTTCTGGCCAAGGTAACGGCCGCCAATGGCGATCCCAGCCATCACGGGAATAAGGTCGCCCAGCATGGAAATCGGCGAGACGATATGCAGATTGTCGAGGTCGCCGAAGTGGCTGGTGCCGTCCTTGCCTTTCGTGGGCGAAGTGTACTTGGCCATGTGCTGGGTGAAAATGTCGCGCGGCGGCACGCCTTTCACCAGCAACGCGCCAATGTTGCGGATCATCGGTGCCATCCAATCGCGATTCTCCAGGGCATAGGCTGTGCCCACGGAAATAGCTTCCTGGCCGAGGCTGGAGTACAGGCCGCCAACGATCTTGTTCTGGCGGAAAAGCTTCGTCATGGTCTCCTCAACCTCACGGTTGAGGCGCATGTAGTAATAAAGGTCCAGGAGTTGTTGGCGCGAGAGCGGTGGCTTCCTGTGAGGCTCAGGCATAATCGGCGTTTCTCCGAACAGGCATTCGGCTCTCTATCTTAAGGCCTACATGCGTTCGCCGCCTAATCCCCTTCGTGCGAGAGGTTGAAACGCACCGGAAGTGAGATGTGCCCCGCCGGAAATTCCCGTTATGCGCCCAAGAGAGCCAGCTCTCGAGTCTCCACTGGTCCCTTCACAGGTGGGCGATAGCATTCGAGAGGGCGCCGCGCGGCTCCTCATGCAAATTTATTTGGATTCCTTTTCGATGATGTTTTCCTTTTCCAGCTCTTTGGACACGATCTTGACCAAGTCCTTGATCGTCTTCATCGCTGAGCCGCTCTCAAACATATTGGTGGTTCCGGTCCACACCAGTTCGCCATCGGGCTTTGCGGTGGAATAGAAATTCACCTCGACGCGCGCTTCTTTCTCGGTCTCGATATAGCCAGGGGAATAGATGAGGGGGGACAATGCGCCGTAATAGTCGTAAATGGTTCCGTAGTAGGGCAGCGGATTGTAAGGTTCGCCGGGAACGTAGGTCGTTTTCTCGCTCCTTTTGGTGATGCAGGCCACCACGATGGCATCAAAATGCCGGTCGCGCAAAAGCTCCCGCAAATCGTGCGTGTCGATGGGAGTCAGATCGGGCCGCGGCATATATTCGTAGCTTGGCCTTGCCACTTGACCGGGCCGGCTGATGGCCGCCACCAACTCGTCTTCGAACTCCGCGCGGTTCGCGGCTTTGCCATTGAGAGCCAGCACGAGGATTTTCTTAAAGGTTCCGCCAGTGTAGTTTGGGTTCTTCCAAGTAAACTCCAGCTTGGGCGAAGCGGCGGTGACCAACGCCAGGCAAGACAGGACGGCCGTAAGTAGGACAGATTTATTTTTCAAGTTCGTTTCCTCGAATTTCCAATTTTGCTTTCTGTTCTGAGAGCAGGAACTCTTATCCGGAAGCGGAGTTATCGAACAACCTGTGAAGCGTCGTTGATCGGATAAGTGTGGCAGCCTCGAGTGCGGCAAGCAAGCGCTGCCAAATCTTGTTTAAGACACTCGCGAGGCGAGGGACCAGTTTCCGGGAGCGGCGCTCGAAACTAAGAAGAATGGTGGCGCTATTTTTTCTTACTTGGGTCGTCGCCAGGGTTGATGTAGTTGAACTGCAAGGGCGACATCCCGTGGACTTGCACGATGACTTCCTCGGCGGCCATGGCATAGTGGTGCATACTCGGGTCAAGGTAGGCAAAGCTGCCAGCTCCGAACGTCATCATCTTGCTTTCATCGAATGTATCTCCCATGCCGACTTTAAAGTTGCCTACAATCACAGTCACATTTTCACGGTAAGGATGCCAATGCGGCGGAATCTTGTATCCGGCTGGCATTTTCAGCCGGACGGTGAAATCTCCCGAAGTCGCTGTCGGGTCGCCTTCGAGCACCGCTAACTGTGCACCGGCAGGGATGAACGCCGGAACGGGTCCATACGGAATCTTGTCGGGGGTAAAAGCATTTTGGGCGGTTCCGTGCAGTGCCATCGACATCATGGTGCCTAGCAGGGCAAGATTGAGCAGTGATTTCATGTATTTCCTCCTGATGGGGAGCAATCATAGCGCCGGAGTATTTCCAGGGGTAGCGGTTTCTGACGCGATGCGCTGATCCGTGAAAGGTCGAGAGGCTGGAACCTGCCACAGTCACGCGGAGGGAACATATTGACCGCAGCCTCGGGCGGGAGTAGCCTCGCGGCGGAATTTCCTTCCACCAATATCTCGTTCACGGCGGCTTCAAATGCTTCCGCTCGCCGCGCTCTGGCTCCCATCGTGCTTTCCGCCGTCATTGTGTTCATCGCCAGTTCCATCATGTACATGGTCCTGCCGTACCACAAAAGCGACTACAAGAAGCTGCCCGATGAGGACAAGCTCCTTGGAGTGTTGCGCGGTGCCGGGGTTCGGTAAAGAGAGAGATTCCTCGGGCAAACCGGCCCTCGGATGATGGAGTTAGGTTTATTCCAGGCGTCCGTACTGCTTAGATAATTTGGATTCAATGTATGAATATTTTGCGTAAACAGGCAGGAGGCAGGTGGGTGTAGATTGGCGAAATCCGGGAGGCACAAACCGGGGAATACACACCTGATCCGGAACGGTAGCACGTGCTGTCGTGGAATCAGGCAGGAGTTCCGAGGAGTCAAGCATGCTTAGGCAAACGAACCGGGTCTGGATCATCGCGGCCATCACCATGTTGGTAGTGGCCAGCACCATGCTTGGGAATGCGGCCGCGCAAAAAGCAGCCGTGCCGAAGCCGCAAGACAGGCTGGCAATGGGTGAAAGCGACGTCAAGCAATTACTGCTCCTGATGGAGCCCGACAAGCAGGGAAAGATTTCCAAGCAAGAGTACATGAAATTTATGGAAGAGGTATTCGAGAGGCTGGATAAGGGCAAGACGGGCGAGCTGGACGTCAAGAAACTCACGCAGTCGAATGTGACGGCCAGCCGTTTTGCCGGGAAGTAGCGGCGGCCTTGGGGCCGTACTTTCCATGAACGTTGTAATTTGCGCGGAGCTTCAATCCGAGCCGAGGCCTAAGGCGGTTGGGTGCTTCGGTTGATAAAGGCCGATTTGGCCTCCGCCGGGGAGCCGCATCCTGGTAATCGAACCCCATCTTTCTTCCTGAACCGCAGAGCATGTAACGCCCTTCTTGGCGAGCGCAGCCATTTGGGCTTTCAGGCTGTCGCACATGAAATAGAGCTCGTGCGGACCGTTCTTATCAGATGGGTGGAACGCGGCCTCGCCTGGCGGTAGTACAAAGATCAACCAGCCATGTCCCGCATCAACGGAATTGAAGCCGAGAACCTCGCGGAAGAATGTGCGATCCGCTTCAGCGTCCCTACTGTAGATGACTACGTGAGTACCAGAAATCATTGGCTCCTCCACAGAAATGCAAGAAACCCCTGGCGTCTTGTGTGATCAGTGTAGCTTATAAAATTCAAGCAAAATCAGGTGGGGACCCGTGGCGGAAACAGCTTGACCGGAGGCACAGGCAAGCGTACTGTCGCGTGGGAAATTCCTGCATACATTCTTCACGCTCAAGGAGGCTTGGCATGGTTCCTCTCACGGCACTTTGGCTTCCGATCGTGCTCTCGGCCATTATTGTGTTCATCGCCAGTTCGATCATGCATATGGTTCTGCCGTACCACAAAAGCGACTACAAGAAGCTGCCTGATGAAGATAAGCTCCTGGGGGTGTTACGCGGCGCCGGGCTGCAGCGGGGTCTCTACGTTTTTCCATTTTGCACCCACAAAGACATGAAGTCGCCGGAGATGATTGAAAAGTACAAGCAGGGTCCGGTCGGGTTGATAACGGTGCTTCCGAGCGGCCCGCCAGCTATGCCGAAATTCCTGATCCAATGGTTCGGCTTTTGCCTAGTCGTCGGATTCTTTGTCGCCTATCTCGCAGGACACACGGTCGCGTCCGGCACGGATTATCTGGCCGTCTTCCGCGTTGTCGGCACCGCGGCGTTTCTCGCCTATGGTTTGGGGCTCCTAAGCAACGGCATCTGGAAGGGCCAGATGTGGAGCGCGACGATCAAGGAAGTTGTCGATGGGCTGGTTTACGCGTTGGTGACGGCGGGCACATTTGGGTGGCTCTGGCCGCGATAGCGGTGTCGTTTGTTGGGAGCCCAAGAGGCTGGCATAACCCTTCGAAGGCTTCCCTTCGCAACTCGGGGCGGCAGCAGGGCAAGAAGCCAGCTAACCGCGTCATTCCGAGAGCGGGTCTAGCCCGAGGAATCCCTCTGCTCCTCTGGCTGAAACCGAAAAGGGATTCCTCGCTCCGCAGACTCCACTCCCTCCGACTCCGCTCAGGGCAGGCGGAATGACGACGGGGTGTGAGGACTCATCCTCCGCCACCAGAACCGACCTGATGGTTTGCTGATGCGTACCACGAGGGCAGTGAGATTTGACGAGCGCGATATCGAGTTCCGGATCAATAAACACAACTTTAGCATCGAGCTGAGCGCCACTCGCCAAAAGCGCGAGCATGGAAGAATCACCGCGCGCGACATGGGCATTGGTGGCGACAATGCCGGTCTCCGTGACAAAGAATCCCGAACCCAGGCTACGGAGCGTTTTCAGGCAAACCACGGCCGGTTGGTGCGGCGCACGACTTCTTCGAGAGAGAGTTCAACCTGGAGCGTCGCGGGCCGTGCGATGGTTGGGCCGGAAACAGAGCCCGTAAATGGAGAAGCGACCGGATCGAGGTCGGCGTGAAAGTGATCCGACTTCAACAGCCAGTATTGGCCGTGATTGTGCCCATGAACGTCGATCCATTCCATTGGGCCATCGATGAGAAGGATTTCCCGCGTAGTGTAGCCCAGCAGGGAGAGACGGGCGGCCAGGGGATGTTCGAGACGCGCTCCAAAGGAAGTGCGTGTGCGATGAAAATATCCGCCGGGAAATTCTTTTTCAAACAGGGTGATTCCGACGATGACAGAATCCATTTCGACGGTAGCGCCCGGAGGAGAGCTGGTGATTTTCAGGGACTCGGCACGGGAGGGGCGAGGGAGGTAAGTGAGACAGAGCGCAACGGAGAGGAGGAAGCGGGGAACTACCGAGAAACGACGAGGGAGGAGGGAAACAAAAGGGTCTCCCTGACGTAAGTATACTACAAGTAAATATTAATAATTATAGATATACCATAATGCTTAGGGAGTAACGGACCTGGGCGCATGGCCGGAACAGGCGAGCACCGGGAGGCGCGGATATTTGGGAAATTGCGGGTCGCTTTGTGAGAGTTGGCAGAGCAGGAAATGCGAGCCTTTGGAAGATTCGAGGAGCCGCGCATGGAGGCACGTGGCGCAGAGGCCGAAGGAGTCCGGTTGTTGTTTCGTCGACATAGGGCAAGCAGGGAGCACCTGGAGGTGGGTGCCACATACACCGCCGTATACAAGGATAGCGTGGCTAATTCGGTTTGGCGGGAGCCGCGGGCACAGGGGCCGGAGCTGGCGCCGGGGGCGGCAGGGGAGGAGGATTCGGCTTGCCAAAATGAGTCTCGTCGATAGGAACGTTGAGTTCGATTTTGTCGGCGGTAATTTTCTGGATTTGCTCGGTACCGGGTGCGCTGGAATCGAGAACGAACGGATACTTCAGTCCATCTACTTCGCGGTAATCGCGAAAGAAGGTTTCCCAGGGAACGCCACTATCGCCAAGCTTGCGAGTCCCAAGATATTTCGCGACAAGGCCGGAGGAAGCGTCGAAGAAGAAATAGCAGGTGACGCCGGTGCGGTTGGTAAGTTTGATTTTGTAGGCGGGCTTGTCCTCGACCTCCTCTTTGCCGACGAATTCAAGCTGGTTGCCCTTGGATTGGTAATCGACGAAAGGACCATCAATGTCGGCTTCCTCAAGTATCTCGTGGATATCCGTTTCCGGCATGGGTGCAACAGAGGGATTAGGCACAAAAGGATTGTAAAACCAACCGGCGGATTTTCCGTCGTAGGTACGGATCACGATTTGGCCGTTCAGGTTGACCTCGGAATGTATCTTAAGTGGACGGGCGCGCTCGACGATAAAGGTGCAATCGGTTCCTGGTCCGAAATAAATGGTGCCGGTGACGCGCTCGGTCTTCACAGCTTTGATCTTGTCCAAGCCGCCACGAGCGGCGAAATACCTGGCAATGACTTCGTCGACGGTCTGAGCCGCGACGGGTAGGGCCAGGAACAGGGCGAAGAAAAGCAGCAGGAGTTTACGCATTCACGGATCCGTTGGTGCTGCACCGTGCGGCAAGCGCAACACTCCAAGAATGGTAGAAGGAGACGCCGGGCGGGGTCAACGGGCGGGAGATCAGACGGCGGTGAAGAAGGAGCCGTCGGGGGAAACGTAGCCATAAGCCATGCGGGGAGTGTTGAAGGCGAAGCCAGGATTGCCGCGTTTGTCGAGCAGGATGAGTCCGCCTGTACCTTTGCCGCGCTTGGCGAGGAGTTGCACGGCGGCTTGCGCAGCACGCTCCGGAGTAGACGCGGCGGGGCGCAGAAAATCCGTCGCAGTCTTGGCCATCACTACTTTCATGATGGCTTCGCCGTAGCCGGTGGAGGAGACACCGCCGGTTTCGATGTCGGCGTAACAGCCGCATCCAATGAGCGGGGAGTCACCAACACGGCCGGGGAGTTTGCAGCAGGTGCCGCCGCTGGACGTGGCGGCGAAGAGGCGGCCCTGTTCATCAATAGCAACGGCGCCGACAGTTCCCTGCTCGTGGCCGCGGTGGTGTTCGGCGGCGTGAGAATCTTCGCGGCAGCGCAACCAGGCTTCGCGTTCGGCGGGCGATACAAGATCTTCGGGATTACAAAGCGGAACGCCATTCTGCGCGGCGAAATTCTCAGCTCCTTCGGAAATGAGCATCATGTGGGGGCATTTTTCGAGCACGGCACGGGCGGCGAGAATTGGATTCTTGACACGGGACAGCCCGGCGACGGAGCCGGCGCGAAGAGTGGAAGCATCCATAACGATGGCATCGCATTGGACGCCGCCGTCGAAATTCAGATGCGAGCCATAACCGGCGTCGAACACCGGATCGTCTTCGAGCACAATAACCGCGGCCTCGATGGCGTCCAGTGCATGACCGCCGTTCGAGAGCACGGCCCAACCCGCGGCGAGTGCGCGGCGGCATCCTGCCTGGCAGGCATCTGTAGCCTCATCAGGAATATCCCAAGCACCACCATGAACAATAAGAGAAGGACGCATGGAATAGGAGGATAACAGAGATCAGAAATGAAGAAGAGAAATCAGGTATCAGGTTGAAGGAATCAGACGAAGAAGTCGAGGAAGAAAAGAAGAACGCCGAGCAAAAGGAGGAAGGCGCCCAACGAAAAACGGCACTGGGGAAGCTGCGTGACACTCTGAAAGAAAGTGAAGGGAATGATGCGCAGGCGCGATTCGCCCCGGCGCTCATAGAATGGGCCTGCGGGCACATGCCGGGAAAGGCTGCGCCGGAAAAGATTGAGTTCGTTGTCCATCCAATAGGAGAGTTCTTCCCAATGGCGGCGAAGATAAAAGGCACCAAGCAGAAAAGCGAAATAGCCGAGGCAGGTCAAAAGGCCGAGAGTTGGTCCGGAACCCCAATACGACATGACACCTCCGCAGGCTGGGCGGCAGGGATCAATCTTCTTCGTGAATGGTCACGAGGCGAACGACTTCGAATTCCTTCTTACCATTGGGTGTGGCGACTTGCACCTCGTCACCCACCTTGCGATTCAGCAAAGCGCGGCCGATGGGCGACGTGGTGGAGATGAGACCCTTTTCGACATCGGCTTCTTCGCTGCTGACCAGTTTATATTCGACTTCCACACTGCGTTGCACATCGACGACGACGACGCGGGAACCGTAGCCGGTGCGGTCCTTGGGAATGTTCGAAAGATTGAGCATGCCCAGATCACCCATGCGCTTTTTGAGGTGGCCGATTTTTGCGTTGACGTAGCCTTGACGTTCTTTGGCGAACTTGTACTCGGCGTTTTCGGAGAGGTCGCCATGCGCGCGAGCCACGGCAATCTCCTTGGGGAGTTCGACGCTCAGCTCGTGCTCCAGGGCGTCAATTTCCTGCTGGAGCTTCTTCTTGATTTTAGCCAGTGGGTCAGCCATAACAATCCGCGACAAAGAAAAATGATGCGGAATCCGGCTTCGCCGAACTCCGCTCCTCCTTATTATAGAGTGCAGAGAAATCGAAGGACAAGAGGCAAGGGGCAAGAAAGATGAGACGAGAAGGGGGTCGGTGGCCCGGATGGGCCGGACGGATTTACCTTAAGTAATTGAAAAGAGATGCCTTGTTTTCCAGCGCCTGGCAGTCTATCGGACTTTTAGCTCCACGGATTGGGAAGCGGTCTTACCCGAGGAATCGGTGATTGTGAGCGTATAGGTCGTCGTTTTCTTGGGGGAAAGTTTCA
>Ga0307471_100000304_pt1 | contig 24730 bp, 20 predicted proteins | sample atmos_gasesAM3C__2_FD_204566 | JGI IMG/M metagenome (GOLD analysis project Ga0307471, IMG submission 204566) | Hardwood forest soil microbial communities from Morgan-Monroe State Forest, Indiana, United States - atmos_gasesAM3C_515 | ecosystem: Environmental > Terrestrial > Soil > Temperate...
TTCTTGCGCGCATGATTCCGTGAACCACTTCGTAATTCCACGCATTCAACTCGTCGAGGCGATTGGGAACCGCGACCGCATCCCTCCAAGCTGCTGTAACTCAAGCGCTTCACTGCGCAGCCCTGCGCTTGGGATACGATTTGCCATCGATGGCAGTAGTGTAATACGATAATGCTATCGATCGGCAATCGGAGGTTCCCAGCCATGGAGAGAGCCCGTGTCCGCGTTTCTCCCAAATTCCAGATCGTCATCCCCAAATCCATTCGCGAAGAGTTGCACATCGAGCCCGGCCAGGACCTCGTTATGTTTTCGACCGAGGGCACCATCCGGATTCTTCCTCGCCGCTCTGTCAAAGAGCTTCGCGGTGCCGCCAAAGGAATGAGATGGAAAGAGGATTATCGTAACCACTCGGACCACTTATGAGCTTTACCTCGTCGACTCTTCAGGCTGGCTCGAATATCTCACCGAAGACTCGAAAGCCGCCCTGTTCGCCCACTACCTGGAGAACGAGGCCGCCGTCATCGTTCCCTCGCTTGTCATCTACGAGGTCTACCGTCAACTCGCCCGCCACCGTGGCAAGCCTCTCGCTGATCGCTTTCTCTCGCAGGCGCTCCACTGCCGCGTCGTTCCACTCGATGAAATGACCGCTCTCGCCGCCGCCGACGCCAGCCTCAATCACCGCCTCGCCATGACCGACGCCCTTCTCTACGCCACCGCCCGCGCCCACCACGCTCAATTCGTCACCACCAACACAAAACTCCGCGGCCTCCCCGCCGTTATCATCCCTTAGTTTGATACTCTCGGCGCAGAGGTGGGTGTGTTAGACAAAGTCTTGCTCGCTCTCCAGTCATTCCAGGTTCTCTTTTTGCTGATTCACGATTGGATTCCGCTCGGACGGTTGAACGACGTGGCCGCGGTGCGAAGCCAGGATACGTTGGGACGTTTGGTGCGAGTCACCGCCATCCAGACGATTCCCTTCGCAATCGGCCTCTATTTCTCCGCGCGGTATTTCGGCGCCGGATATCCGCACTGGCTCGTCATGTGGCTCTGGATTAGCTACGCGCTCTTATTCATCGGCCAGTTTCGCGCCTGGTGGGTTCCCTACCTTCTGAAGCCCGAGCCGAAGCGAGCGGCGCGTTATCGACTCATGTTTGGCAATACCCACTCATTCCTGCCACAGCGGAATGGGATGGTGCCAAACACAGCGCACATTCTTCTCCATGTCGCCACTCTCGCGACGCTAGTGGTTCTCTTCGCTAAAGGTGTTTGAGGTGTGGTCGCTGTTTTAATGCTCTGCAGACCCCGCCATCATATCCTGCGCAAAGTTCCAGAAGGCAGCCGAGTCTTCCGCCGGCCCGGAGCCTAGAGCAGCCCGTCTCTTCAGCGCCTCGCGCGCAGCTTGCCCAGGGGTTGAACTCCTCAAGAAGACGCTCTCACGCAGGTAACGAAGTTGTTGCAGGGTCGAGTCGGAGGCGCCGGCATATTTGTCGATCTGCTGAAGGAAAAAATCGAAAAGCGGTTTCGGAAGTTCCAAGGAATCCGAAGCGTCTCGGCGCGTGTATTCGTAGATCGTTTTCTGGTTCCACGGGTCGAATTTCTTTGTGTCAAAGGAGTCCGACGCTTCCAGGAATATCTGCGAAGTGGGTATCACCACGCGAATCGCGGGACCCGTCGTTGGATGCAACACCCAAACCGCGACCGTGTGATTAGGCGCGGGCCAAAATAGCCCCACTCCCTTCACTCCTTCGCGTTCCACCAGGAATGCGAAAAGCGCCGAAAGTTCATCGCACTCCGCCGAAGCCGTCGGTGAGATAGGGGAAGGCTCTGAGACGCGCAGCCACTGCTGCCAAATCCTGTCGGAATTGGGAGGCTGATCGGTGATCGTCCAATGAACGTTCCACAACCCGGCATCCCGCGTCGCCTCATACAGCAACCGCACAATCACGAGTCAGAATACCGAATGCTCTCGTTTGAAAGACCGTGGGCAGACGTGAAGGACCGAAAGCTGCTCTGCATACCCGAACTGCTCGCGATCCATTCCGCTTTCGCGTGAATTGCGCTCACCAACTGAGCCGGACTCGTGCTGGAAGCAGAAGCTACCGCCGGCGTCGGCTTGGAAGATTGCGGGCGCGCTTGAGCCATCGCTCCTATTACAAGACACACCGCGAGGACGTATCCGCTGAGCCGCCTGAGCAGAACAGTTTTCATTATCGTTGCAGGATATAGACACCTTTGAGGCCGGTCTGGTTCCCATCGACCTTTGCTCGAAGACCCTGTTTTTACTTATTGAGACTTGTTTGCATTTCTGTTAACGTGAGTTGGGAGATTTTTTGCGTGCCGACAAATTGCGATAGGGAGCGAACCGGTCGAACTCGAGGCAGCCTCGGGCAGGCACGAGCGTCTGTCCCTGAACGGTCCTGCATCTGGCCAACCCACTTTCTAATCGCAAATCTGGAATTAGAAATGAACGTAAATCCCACAAGAATCAACGAACTAAAATTTCCTAATCGCAAATATTTCGCGATTTTTTGCGTCGGGCTGTCGCAGTTTAGGAACTCGCTAGCCACAACCTTTCTAATCGAGACACCGCGATTAGGATTCCTCGCAACTCCAACAAAACAATGGCCTAATTCTGATTCTAATCGGGACAAAAACGGTGGTTTCTGGTCCGCATTCCGGGGCGCGACTTCCCACGCAACCTTGACCCTGCGCGTACCGCAAAGTAATCTACCTGCTTCCTGTTTCGGCCGCGCACTTGCCGGCGAACACAGCTGATAAACCATGGACACTATTCAAATTACTTTGCCCGACGGCGCCACCCGCGACGTCCCCAGGGGCACCACCGCCGCTGACATAGCGAAGCAAATTTCGCCGCGCCTCGCCAAAGAGGCTCTCGTCGCGCGCACCAATGGCGACCTGATCGATCTCGCGCGCCCGCTCGATCGCGACACCAAGCTCGCCATCCTCACCGCGAAAGATCCCGACGCGGTGCAGGTGTTCCGGCACTCCGCCGCGCATCTTCTCGCTGCCGCTGTGATGGAGCTCTATCCCAACGTGAAGCTCGGCATCGGTCCGCCGATCGAAACCGGTTTTTTCTACGAGTTCGTGCGCGATGAGCCGTTCACTCCCGACGATCTCGTGAAAATCGAAGCGAAGATGCACGAGCTCGCCTCGAAAGATATTCCCAATGAACGCAAACTGATTCCCAAGCCCGAAGCCATCGAGCTGTACCGCCAGCAGAACCAGGAATTCAAATGTGAGCTGGTTGAAGAAAAGGCCGATGAGCCGATGGTTTCCTTCTACACCACGGGAAAATTCATCGACTTCTGCCGCGGCCCGCACATTCCTTCCACCGGACGGATCAAAGCGTTTAAATTGATGAGCGTCGCTGGCGCCTACTGGAAAGGCAAAGAAAGCAATCCGCAGATGCAGCGGATTTATGGCGCGTGTTTCGTCGATCAGAAGGAACTCGACGAATATCTGCACAGGCTCGAGGAAGCGAAAAAGCGCGATCACCGCAGAGTTGGAAAAGATCTCGAACTGTTCACCGTAAGCGATCTCGTCGGCGCGGGTTTGCCCTTGTGGCTTCCCAAAGGCGCAACGATTCGCCGGCTGCTCGAAGAATATATTCTCGAGCGCGAACGCGAGGCCGGCTATCAGCACGTCTACACGCCCGACCTCGCAAAAGTGGATCTCTACAAGCGTTCCGGCCATTGGGAGCACTATCACGAGGATATGTTTCCGCCCATGGAGCTCGAAACCGAAGACCTCGTGTTGCGGCCGATGAACTGCCCGCACCACATCCTGGTCTACGAGTCGAAGAAACGCAGCTACCGCGATCTGCCGGTGCGGATAGCCGAACTCGGAACCATGTATCGCTACGAGCGGTCCGGTGTTTTGAGCGGTCTCAGCCGCGTTCGCGCGATGACGCTGAATGACGCGCACATTTTCTGCACTCCCGAGCAAATCAAAGACGAATTTGCCGGCGTCATGCGATTGGTCGAGCGGGCGTACCGCGATCTCGGCATCACTCAATACAGCTATCGGCTCTCGCTGCGAGGCAAAGAAAATGCCGAGAAATATGTGGCCAATGACGAAATGTGGGACCTGGCCGAAAACGTCCTCCGCGAAGCGATGAATTCGCTAGGCCTTCCTTACACCGAGGCTCCGGGCGAAGCAGCTTTTTACGGACCAAAGCTGGATATCCAACTTGCCGACGTGATGGGCCACCAGGAAACCTATTCCACCATCCAGATAGATTTCCACCTGCCGAACCAATTCGATCTTAGCTACATAGGCGCGGATGGCCGCGAGCATCGCCCAGTAATAATCCATAGGGGCGTGATAAGCACAATGGAGCGCATGGTTTCCTACCTGATCGAACTTTACGGCGGAGCATTTCCTGCCTGGCTCGCTCCAGTGCAAGTCGCAATCCTGCCCATCACGGAACGCCAAAACACTTACGCCGCAGAAGTGATGCAGAAACTGCTTTCGGCTGGCATTCGCGTCGAACTCGACGAGCGCAACGAAAAAGTTCAAGCCAAAATCCGCGACGCGCAGCTCCAAAAAATCCCCTACATGCTCGTAATCGGCGGCAAAGAAGCCGAAGCCGGCACGGTAGCCGTCCGCCACCGCACCAAAGGCGACCAGGGCCCCCGCCCCCTCGACCAATTCCTCGCAGACCTGAAGAAGGAAGTCGATTCCCGCGCGATCACCTAGAGGTAACAACGAATCAAAATCGAGGAGAGATCCCTCGACTCCGGCTCGCGCCTTCGCTTCGCGAAGGAAGCAAAACCGCGCGAGCCTCCGCTCGGGATGACAGGCGCTTTTTATTTCGAGGTGAGATTATGTTTACAATTCGGTGCGAAGAAGGCACTCGTTAAGGATTCCCCTTCGCATTCAGTTCGACCGTGAAAACTTATTGCGTCTACATTCTCGCGTCGGCCTCCGGTGTGCTCTATGTCGGAGTGACAAATAGCCTCATGCGGCGCGTCTGGCAGCACAAGCAGAAGCTCATTCCGGGATTCACGGCTCAATACAATGTGACCAAACTCGTCTACTACGAGGTTTTCGACGACGTCCGTGCCGCCATCCAGCGCGAGAAACAGATCAAGCGCTGGAGCCGCGCGAAGAAAGTGTCGTTGATTGAAAAGAAGAATCCCAAGTGGCTGGATCTCTTTGTCGAGCAGCCAACGTACGACGAGCTTCCCGACGAACTAGACTAAGCGTTGTCATCCCGAGCGGAGGCTCGCGCGGTTTTGCTTCCTTCGCGAAGCGAAGGCGCGAGCCGTAGTCGAGGGATCTCTCTTCGATTTTGGCGTCTGAAAAGCGTACTTGCGGGTGGGCTTGGAGTGCGTGCTATACTTCTTGCCCTGTCTCTCCCGTTGAGAATTTCTGTGCGTGAGAAACAGCAAATTGGGGCGTCGAAACTTGTTTTTCTGGCCCCGGAGGTGGATTTATACCAGCAGAACGGGGTGGTGGTCTTCGAGTGAACGAGCGCATCCGCGCTCGCGAAGTTCGCGTGATTGACGATGCAGGGAATCAGTTGGGTGTGATGACCCTGTTCGATGCAATGAAAACAGCGCGAGAGTCCGGCCTCGACGTGGTCGAGATCTCGCCCAATGCCGTGCCGCCGGTTTGCAAGCTGGTGGATTACGGAAAGTTCCTGTACGAGCAAAGCAAGAAGGCGCACGAGGCGAAGAAGCACCAGAAGAGTTCGCACATCAAGGAAGTGAAGTTCCGTCCTTCTACCGCCGAGCACGATTATCAGGTGCGAAAAAATCAGATCATCCGGTTCCTGGGTGACGGTTACAAAGTGAAGGCGATGATTTTCCACCGCGGCCGCGAAATGGCGCACCAGGATGTAGGCCGCGCGAAGATGAATCGTCTGCTGATGGACATCACCGACCACGCGCAGGTGGAGTTCGGGCCGCGCATGGAAGCGAATATTTTGCTGGCGTTGCTCGCCCCGAAAAAAGGCGCGGGCGCTGCGCCTGCGCCGATCCGTCCGGCTTCGGCAGGCGGACAGGCGTAAGGCTTTCGAGCTAGCGTGTTTGACTGCAAATTTTTGAGTCGAGCCGAGAATAACTGCGCACAGGCAAGAGTGCCTGTGCCACTTAGGGCGTAAGAACAGATAGAACGAGGAAATTGTGAAGAAGAACAAGAAAATGAAGTTGAAGACGCACCGCGGCGCGGCCAAGCGCTTCAAGAAGACCGCGACGGGGAAATTTATCCGCCGGCATTCCGGCATGCGCCACTTGCTGGGCACGAAGAAGCCTCGCCGCATGCGCAAGCTCGGTAAGTCCGCCGTTGTAAATAAAGCCGACGTGCCGAACGTGCGGCTCGCGCTGCCGTACGGCGTCTAGTTTTCGATTCGAATTTTTTCGTGCCGGGCAGAGCGTAACGGGTGCCTGCCGGCCGGATTTCCCGGCGAAGCTTCATCGCGATCGGGATAAGTAAGTTGTAATTCCATGAGACAAACCCGTCTGCTGCTTGCGCTGGTGTGTTTTCGGCGAGCGGCGGCCTCCGTTTGTCTCCCGTTAAATTTTGAATATTTTAAACGCCGATCTGGCGCAAATCAGGAGACAAAGCTATGCCTCGAGTTAAACGTGGAACCAAGCGCCGCGCGCGCCGCAAGAAGCTGCTGAAGCACGCGAAGGGATTTTTTCTCACCAAGGGAAAGCTCTTCCGCTCGGCGAAGGAAGCAGTGAACCGCTCGTTGCGCTACAGCTATCGCGACCGGCGCACGCGCAAGCGCGACTACCGCACGCTGTGGATTCAGCGCATCGGCGCGGCGGCGCGAAACAACGGCATCACTTACAGCCAGCTGATTCACGGCCTGAAGGCGAGCGGCATCGAACTCGACCGGAAAATCCTCGCGGACATGGCTGTGCGCGACGCGGCGGGTTTCACATCGCTCGCGGAATCGGCGAAGCAGCACATTACGAAAGCCCCGGCGACCGCGAAGGCTCCGAAGCCGGAGCACGCGCGGCATCACGACGAAGGTTAATCAGGGCGAGTGGTTGCCGCGCTACAGGAGTTCCAGAAGTTGCTCCACTGTAAGACCGCACTGCTTGAGGATGTCCGACAGAGTTCCTTTGGCGAGAGTTGAGTCCTGCGGAACTATAGTGCGGAACACTTTGTCGTCAACACGTCTTTCAAGCGAGACATGGCTTCCTTTTTGCCGAAGCACCTGAAAGCCGGCTCGCTTGAGCGCTCGAACCAAGCGTTCGCCCGAGACGCTGGGGAGCCGGGCCACGCTAGTGCGCTACTTCGACGAAGGTCCAAAACGTCTGTGGCGACGAAGCTGGTGATTCAGGGGCGCCCCACGTTTCCAGGTAAAGCTCAATAGCCTCGCGCAAGTTGGAGCGCGCCGATTCGACGTTCTCCCCTTGTGAGGTAACGCCAAGCTCGGGGCAGCGAGCAACGTACCATTCGTCCTCTTTGGTGATAAGGGCAGAAAAGCGGTAGTTCATGGCAAGATGCTAGCGAACTTAACGCAGTAACGCAACAAACGCGATCACGATCATGACGAACGAGGCGACGAAACAGACTCTCGCGCAACTGGGCGTGAATTCGCCGGAGAAGATTCCTGCGATGTTCGCAGAATTGCGCGCGGAATTTGATCGCGAGCTTTCGTCTGCGACCGACGACGCGAATTGGAAGTCCGTGAGAGATGCTTGGCTTGGGCGCAAGTCCGGCGTGCTCTCGTATGTTACTGACAACTGGCTGAAACCTGCTGCGCCGGATTTGAAGCGCGTCGTCGGGCAGGAATTGAATCAGATCAAAGCGCACGTGGAATCGGCGCTGGCCGAGCGGCAGGTTGCGATTGAAGCGTCGGCCGAGACGGCGGCGCAAGCGCGCGAGCGCATCGATCTTTCTCTCCCTGGTATTGAGCGAGCGATCGGAACGCGCCATTTAATCAGACAGACTTCCGAAGAGCTGCAGCGAATTTTCCTTTCGATTGGTTTCAGCGTGGTGCAAGGGCCTGAAATCGAGACGCCCTACTACAACTTTGAAGCGTTGAATATTCCCGAGCATCATCCCGCGCGGGACAACATGGATACGTTTTTCATCGAGGGCGCGAAAAACCATGACGTGCTGCGCACGCACACTTCGCCGATGCAGATTCGCACGATGGAAAAGCAGGCGCCGCCGGTGCGCATCGTGGTGCCGGGGAAAGTCTACCGGCGCGACAATCCCGACGCGACGCACGGTTACATGTTTCACCAGATCGAAGGCCTCGCGGTGGATTCGGACATCACGTTCTGCGATTTCAAGGGAACCGTGGAATATTTCGTGCGCGCGTTTCTCGGGCCGCAAGTAAAAACTCGGCTGCGGCCGAGTTATTTTCCGTTCACGGAGCCTTCTGCGGAAGTGGACGCGAGCTGCCACGTGTGCGGCGGAAGCGGCTGCCGGATTTGCAAGCAGTCGGGCTGGATCGAGCTTTTCGGCGCCGGGATGGTGAATCCCGCGGTGTATGGATTCGTGAATTACGATCCGGGACGGCTTTCGGGGTTTGCGTTCGGGATGGGCATCGATCGTCTGGCGATGATGAAGTATGGGTTGAGCGAATTGCCGGTGCTTTTCCAGAATGATGTGCGGTTTTTGCGGCAGTTTCCATAACGACGGAGTCGGCGCATTGAAGGCGAAGAGAGATCCCTCGACTGCGACCCGCGCCATCGCTTCGCGATGGGAAGAAAAAGCACGCGGGTCTTCGCTCGGGATGACAGTGTTGCTTGGACGGGCGACCGGAGCGGCGGTTGGCTAGATGAAAGTTGTTTATAACTGGCTGAAAGAATTCGTTGACGCGAAGGCGAGTGCGGCCGAACTGGGCACGCGGCTCTCGCTGTGCGGCGTCGCGATTGATTCGGTGGAGGAAACGGCTGCCGGGCCCGTGCTCGACGCGGAGATTACTTCGAATCGGCCGGATTGCCTGGGGCATTACGGAATCGCGCGCGAAGTGGCCACGATTTATCGCCTGCCGCTGAAGCCTGTTCAGCCGAAACTGAAAGAAATTGCCGAGAAAGCTGCGGATGCGGCGCGAGTGGATATCGAAGCGCCGGAATTGTGCGGTAGATTCACGGCGCGGGTGATGCGCGGCGTCAAGGTGCAGCCTTCGCCGGACTGGCTTCGGCAGCGCCTCGAAGCCATCGGGCAGAATTCGATCAACAACGTGGTGGATATCACGAACTACGTGATGTTCGAGCTGGGCCACCCGCTCCACGCCTATGATCTCGATAAATTGAATGAGCGTCGCATCGTGGTGCGTAAGTCGAAAGCTGGCGAAAAGATTCGCACGCTCGATGGCGCCGAGCGCACGCTGGCGAAAGACATGTGCGTGATCGCGGACGGCGCGTGCGCCATCGGTATCGGCGGCGTGATGGGCGGGGCGGAAACCGAAATCAGCTTCAGCACGCGAAATATTCTGATTGAGTGCGCCTGGTTCGATCCGATCGCGGTGCGGCGGACGTCGAAGGCGCTAGGCCTGCGCACAGAAGCTTCCTACCGATTTGAACGCGGAGCCGACCCGGAGACCGCGGAGTTGGCATCGCGGCGCACGGCGGAACTGATTCAACAAGTGGCCGGCGGCGAGATTCTCTCGGGCGTGATTGATGTGTATCCGCGTCCCGAGCCGCTTCGGAAAATCAAATTCACGCGCAAGGAATTGCTGCGCGTGATGGGCGCGGATATTCCCGACCGCGACATCGAGGACATTTTGAGCGCGCTCGGATTTCGTCCGGTGCGCGTTGACGGCAATCGCGGTGCCGCGGGCGCGCTTGTCGCCGAATGGGAATGCCAGCAGCCTTCGTGGCGGCGCGATGCGACGCGCGGCATCGATCTTGTGGAAGAAGTGGCGCGCCATTACGGCTATGAAAAGTTTTCGCCGCGCCTGCCCCCCGCGAAACAACCTGCGCACGCGTTACCTCATGCTGAAGCGATGGAGCGGATTATCGAGCGGCTCGTCGGCCTCGGTTATCACGAAATTGTCGCGATCCCGATTGTTGATTCGAAGCTCGATGCGCTGTTTCGTCCCGAAGGCGTGACGCCGGCTGTGATCGGGAATCCGCTGGCGGAAGATGCTTCGACGATGCGGTCGAATGGGATTGTGAGCATGGCGAGCGCCCTGGAATGGAATTTGAATCACGGGCAGCGCAATCTGCGGCTTTTCGAGATTGGACGGACGTATGAGCTGCAGAACGGCGAGCCGAAGGAAACGCTAGTTCTGACCATTGGCGCGAGTGGGCTGGCACGCGAGAAAACAATTTACGAAGAGGCGCGTGATTATTCGTTCGCGGATTTGAAGGGCGACTTGGGTTGCATTGGTGAGCTTGCGGGTGGTTTGGCGTGGAAGGCAGGCGGTCCCAGTTGGCTTGCGGGCGTGCGAGCCACGAAAATTTCGCTGGCGCACTGGCATGGATCGGCCGCGTTGGTCGGGCACGCGGGACAGTTGGCACGGCGAGTCGCCGATGAATTTAAACTGCGGCAAGAAGCATTCGTGGCCGAATTGAGGCTCGATCCTTTGCTCGAAGCGGTCGATGGGAGGAGCGCCGAGCTTAGATTCAAGCCGCTTCCGCGTTATCCCGGTGTCGAACGGGGTTTTTCGCTGATTCTTCCCGATGGCTTCACGTTTGCGCAGGTGGCCGAAACGATTCGCGGGCTGCAGATTGGGGAAGTCGAAAGTGTTGAGGCTGCGGATTTGTTTCGGGGCGGGCAGATACCGCCGGGGAAATTTTCTTTGATGATTCGGGTGGCGTTTCAGAGCGCGCAGGCGACTTTGACGGAAGCGCAGGTGTCGGAGTTTTCGGCACGGATTGTAAAGGCGTTGCAGGAGAAACTTGGCGCTGTGCTGCGAGCGAGTTGATTTTTTGCAGAGTGCAAATATCGGGGCGGGCACAACAAATTCAAAAGAGCCGGCGGGACGCCGGCGTTACGGAAGTGCAGCGGCGAATTCTATGGACTGCGGAGTCTGGCGCGTTGCGACGCTGTCGAGAGACAGAAGCGCCGGCCGGAGGCCAGCGGTACGGAAACCAGGAGGTGGCAGCGCCGGCTGGCCAGACAAAGTGCGTTGCGCGGTTGCTGCTAATGGATGACAATGCGGGCTGGCTTGGCGGGAGCCTTACATGAAAATTGAAATTTACGATCAGCTGTACAACGTGAATGGCGAGCAGGATGAGGAGTATTTGAAGGAGCTGGCCGCTTATGTGGACGGCAAGATGCGAACGATCGCCGAATCCACGCACATGGTGGATTCGCTGAAGGTAGCCGTGCTCGCGGCGTTGAACATCGCCGATGAAATGTTCACGACGCGCCAGAAGCAGCAGGAGATTGAAGGGCCGCTGCGCAAGCGCGTGGAGAAATGCGTGGCGATGGTCGAGAAGGCGCTGGAGATGTCGAACTGAGCGCCCGTGGCTTCCGCGACATCCCCGCTCTGCAACCTATTCCTACTGCGCAGCGTCTAGCATATGATTGTGGCCGGTCCCCTCTTACTCTCTGATCCATGCCAGATAGCAAGGCAATTCGGTATCTAGCGATATCCGTGACGCTTGTCGCGGTGCTGATACTTGCGACGCTGGGTTGCGTCTGGCATCATCACGCAACTTCAACCGATACGAACTGTTCCATCTGCCATCTGAATCATCAGGCGATGGGGCATCTGGTGATATCGGATCGAGCGCCAGTGCTGGCGGTTGTCGGCACGCGAATCGATCCGCGTGAACCTGCATTTATTTATGGCCTCGTAGTTCCCCGCATTCCGGCTCGCGCTCCACCCACTGCGTAAGGATTCTGTCCTTCTGCGCACCTCCAGTGCTAGTGCAAGAGGGCGCTTCGATTCACGTACGTCTCACTCAAGAAGGTTCAGCGCGTATGCGTGCACGACATGTCGGGTTCCTGGCTCTTGCCGCAGCAGTTTGCATTTCCAGCGCGGCTTTTGCACAAACCACGCCGCCCACGAGCGGTCCGGTAAAGATCACGCTCGACGACGCCATTCAGATGGCGCTTCAGCACAATCACAATTTGCTGGCGCAGCGCACCGTGGTGCAGCAAAACCAAGCCGAAGAAATTACGGCGAACCTGCGGCCGAATCCGGTGCTGCAGGGCGACGCGCAATTTCTGCCTATCTTTCAGCCGGACAAGTTCAGCGCGGATTACATCAATACGACGGCGCAGTTTGACGTGGGGCTCAGCTATTTGTTTGAGCGCGGACGCAAGCGGCAGCATCGTTTGCAGGCGGCGCGCGACGTGACCGAGCAATCGCGGTTCATCGTGACCGATAACGAGCGCAGCCTCGTTTTCCTTGTGGCCTCGCAGTACATCGACGTGCAGGTGGCCGAATCCACGATCGATCTCGCCGCGCAAGACTTGAAAAGCTTTCAAAACACGGTGGATATCAGCGAAAGCCGATACAAAGCGGGCGACATCAGCGAAGTGGATTTCCTGAAAATCAAGATTCAGCTGCTGCAATTCCAGACGGACATGTCGCAGGCGCAACTGGCGAAGGTGCAGGCGCTCGCGTCGCTGCGGCAGTCCCTGGGATACGAATCGGTTCCTGCGGATTACGACGTGGCGAGTGCATTCGATTACGTGGCGGTGACGATGAAGCTCGAAGACCTGCAAGCGAAGGCCCTGGCGGATCGTCCTGACCTGCGAGCGGCGCGGCAAGGTATCGCAGCAGCGAACAGCCAGTACGAGTTGCAAAAAGCCATCGGCAAGGTAGATCCGACCGGAACCGCCGTCTACTCACACGTGAGCAACGCGAGCAGCGCGTCGTTTTTTGGCAACGTTCAAATCCCGATTTTCAACCGCAACCAAGGCGAAATCTTGAGAGCGAAATACGCGATCACGCAGGCAGACGAACTGGCGCGCGCGGCGAGTGACCAGGTGATGACGGACGTGATGAACGCGTACGAAGGCGTGCGCACGAACGATCAGATCGTGACGCTCTACCGCTCCGGTTATCTGAAAGAGGCGCAGGATTCGCGCGACATTAGCGAGTACGCGTACAAGCGTGGCGCGGCGAGCTTGCTCGATTATCTGGACGCGGAGCGCAGTTATCGCGCGACGGAACTGGCTTACCGGCAGGCGCTCGCGTCGTATCTGACGGCGGTGGAGCAATTGCGCGAAGCGGTGGGAACAAGGACTTTGCCATGAAGCATGGTCTCATGAGACGACTGCTGCTGCGGTGGGCGACGCGAATTCGCGCACGATCGGAGATGGCATTTGCGTTGATGATCGGGTTTGCAGTTTTCGCCGGAATTTCCGGTTGCGAATCTGCAAAATCCGAACGCGCGGCGGAGATGACGTCGTATTCGTCGAAGGAAGGTAAGGGGGCGGCGCCGGAACTATTCACGATTCCACAGGATCAGATGTCGCACGTGCAGGTGGTAACGATTGCGCCCGGGAAAATGACGCGCAAGCTGCGGCTCACAGGCGCGGTGGCTTACAACGCGTTCGCGACGACTCCGGTGATCACGCAGGTGGGCGGCCCGGTAAGTCGAATCCTCGTGGTGCCGGGCGAATTCGTGAAGCGCGGCCAGCCGCTGCTCGAGGTGAGCAGCCCGGATTATTCGCAATTGCTGGCGGTGTATTTGAAGGCGCGCGACACGCTGCGTGTGGCCGCAAAGAATTGGGACCGCGCACAGGACCTGTATCAGCACCATGCGATCGCGGAGCGCGATTTGCTGCAGGCTGAATCCGATCGCAACCAGGCACAGGCGGATATGAACGCCGCTGAGCAAAGCATGAAGATTCTCGGTATCCCGAAGCCGGAGGACCTCGAGAAATCGCCGAGCTCCGCGGAAATTCGGCTGCTCGCGCCGATCGGTGGAGAAGTGGTGGAGCGGCTGGTGGCGCCAGGACAAGTGATGCAGGCGGGTGCTACGCAGGCGTTCACGATTTCAGATATGAGCACGGTGTGGGTGCTCGCGAATATTTACCAGGCCGATCTGGCGGACGTGAAGATCGGCGATGTGGTGGACGTGACAACCGATGCGTATCCCGAGGTGTTCCACGGGAAAATTTCATTTATTTCACCCGCGCTTGATCCCACCACGCGAACGCTGCAAGCGCGAATCGTGGTAGATAACAAAGGCGAAAAGTTGAAGAAGGACATGTATTGCACCGTCAGTGTGACGGCGGGCGAGATTCAGAATGCGATCGCGGTGCCGGACGCGTCGGTGCTGCGCGACGACGAGAACGAGCCGTTCGTGTACGTGGTAAGCGGATCGAATCAGTTCAGCCGCCGCCATGTGGCGATCGGGCTTAGCGAGAGCGGAAAGACGCAGGTTACCAAGGGACTTGCGCCGGGGGACAGAGTGGTCGGGGACGGGAGCTTATTTTTGCAGTTTGCGAATTCGTTCCAGCACTAGCCTTTTTCGGACGCGGGGAATCACAGCCGCGGATTTAGCAACGCCGTAACACCCAATAACGAAAACATGATCCATCGCATCGTCCAATTCTCCCTCAGGCAGCGCTTCCTGGTTCTGATGCTGACGGCTTTTGTGGCCGTGGGCGGCGCGGTTTCCTTCAAGCGAATGCCGGTGGATGCGTATCCGGACCTCGCGCCGCCGCAAGTGGAGTTGATCACGCAGTGGCCCGGGCACGCTGCGGAGGAAATCGAACGGCTGGTGACGCTGCCCATCGAAGTGGAGATGAATGGCGCGCCGAAGATGGATGTAATGCGCTCGATTTCGCTCTACGGCCTCTCGGATGTGCGGCTCACGTTTGACGAAGGAACCGACGACTACTTCGCGCGGCAGGTGGTTTTCGAGCGGCTGAGCGATGTGCAGCCGAATTTGCCAGCGGGCGTGCAACCTTCGATGGCGCCGCTTTTCAGTCCTTCCGGCCTCGTTTATCGCTATGTGCTGGAAAGTCCCGATCGTTCCCCGCAGGAGCTCAAGACTTACGAGGACTGGGTGATCGAGCGGCAGTACAAGCAGGTACGAGGTGTGGCGGACGATTCGGGACTCGGCGGCACGGTGATGCAGTATCAGGTGCTTCTCGATCCGGCGCGCTTGTATGGGTATCACGTGACGGTGCCGCAAGTGGTGACGCAGCTCGGAATCAACAACGCCAATACCGGCGGCGGATTTTATTCGCAGGGCGGGCAGTTCTACTACGTGCGCGGGCTGGGGCTGATCCGCGACCAGGCGGATATCGCGAGCGTCATTGTGGGAACGCAGAACGGCGTCCCGGTGCGCATCCGCGACGTGGGCGATGTGACGATCGGGCACGCGCCGCGGCTCGGTGAATTCGGTTTCAACAAGGTGGACGACGCGGTGGAAGGCGTGATCCTGATGCGCCGCGGCGAGCAGACCCAGACCGTGCTGCAAGGCGTCCAGGCGAAAACGAAGGAAATCAACGAGCGGATTCTGCCGCCGGATATCAAGGTGCGTCCGTTCTACGATCGCAGCGATCTGGTGAGACTCACGACGGACACGGTGGAGGCAAACCTGCTGCGCGGGATGGTGCTGGTTCTCATCGTGCTGATTTTTTTTCTGGTGAGCATTCGGGCTGCGTTGATTGTGGCCCTGACGATTCCGCTCGCGCTGCTTTTTGCGTTCATCTTTCTGCACGCGCACGACGTGGCGGCGAACCTGCTCTCGATCGGCGCGATCGATTTTGGAATCGTGATCGACGGCACGCTGGTGATGGTGGAGAACGTTTTTCGGGTGCTGGGCGAACGCGAAGGGCAGAAGTACGACCTCAACAAAGTGATTCTGGAGGCGGCGAAGGACGTGGACCGGCCGATTTTCTATTCGGTGGCGGTGATTATCGCCGGTTATATTCCCATCTACGCGCTCAGCGGTCCCTCCGGCAAGCTCTTCCACCCCATGGCGGACACGATGTCCGTGGCGCTGGTCGGCGCGCTCATCCTCACGCTGACGTTCGTACCGGTGATGTGTTCGTACTGGTTCAAGAAAGGCGTGCGCGAGCGGCGGAACAAGCCGTTCGAATGGATCAAGGAAAAATATGGGGAGGAGCTGACGTGGTGCCTCGACCATCCGAAGACCACGATGATCGTGGCCACGCTGATTTTCGGCGCGACGTTGCTTCTCGTTCCTTTCATCGGCGGCGAGTTCATGCCGCATCTCGACGAAGGAGCGCTGTGGGTGCGCGCCACACTGCCGTACACGATTTCGTACGAAGAGGCGAGCAAGTTCGCGCCGCAGATTCGCGCGCTGATCGCGAAGTACCCCCAGGTGACGGAAGTCGGCTCTGAGCTGGGCCGTCCGGACGACGGCACCGATCCCACCGGTTTCTTCAATTGCGAATTTTATGTGGGGCTGAAACCATACAATGACCCCTCGTGGGAAAAGAGTTCCGTTCACGATAAACCCGCGCTGATTGCCGAGTTGCAGAAGCAACTCGAAGCGTATCCCGGCGTGATTTTCAATTACACCCAGCCGGCGGAGGATGCCGTCGACGAAGCGCTCACTGGGCTGAAGAGCGCGCTCGCGGTGAAGATCTACGGATCCGACTTGAACGTGCTGCAGGATAAAGCACTCGAGATCAAGCGGCGGCTAGCGAAGATCCCCGGATTCACGGAACTCACCGTGGTACGCGAACTCGGCCAGCCGAGCCTTTTGATCCAGGTGAATCGCGAGAAGATTGCGCGTTACGGCGTAAATGTGGCAGACGTGGAAGGCGTGATTCAGGCGGCGGTGGGCGGCCAAGCGGCGACGCAGGTGATTCAAGGCGAGAAGCTCTTCGATCTCGTGGTGCGCATGAAGCCGGAGTTCCGAGAGAACGCGCAGCAGATCGCCAATCTGCTGGTTGGCACGCCCAGCGGGCAGCAGATTCCGCTCTCGTCGCTCACCGACATTCAGGAAGGAACCGGCGCTTCCTTTATCTATCGCGAAAACAATTCCCGCTACATTGGCGTGCAGTACAGCATCGAGGGACGCGATCTCGAACGCGCCGTGCGTGACGGGCAGCGGGCCATCGCGGATATCACAAAATCCCTTCCAGCCGGCTATCGCATCGACTGGGGCGGCGAATACACCGAACTCCTCGAAGCGAAGCAGCAGCTCGAGGTAGTGGGGCCTTTGGCGGTGCTTTTGATTTTTCTCATCTTGTTCGCTCTGTACGGCAATTTCAAATTCCCGGTGACAATCGCGCTTGGCGTGGTGATGACCGAGCCTGTCGGTGCACTGATCGCGCTGAAACTCACGCACACGCCTTTCAGCGTTTCATCCGTGCTTGGCCTGCTGGCGCTGATGGGCGTTTCGGTGGAAACGGCTGTGATCCTGGTTTCGTATATCAACAAGCTGCGACTCGAAAATAAAGATATTCGCACTGCAACACGCGAAGCTTCGCTGCTACGACTACGACCGATCATGATGACGGCGCTCGTCGCCTGCCTGGGCCTTTTGCCGGCCGCGCTTTCCACCGGTATCGGGTCCGACACGCAAAAGCCCTTCGCGATCGTCATCGTCGCAGGTCTGGTCTCGAGGTTGCTCCTCGGATTTTTTGTGAACCCTGTGCTTTACGAGATGGTGGCGCGCGATGGCGACGTGTTGCAGGTCTGATGGCGGGCGATTGCGCCGCCGCCCTGATGAAATAAGCATGCAGAATCGCGCGACTATTGCAGGCTGGCTTGCGTCTAAGTACGATGCTAGAGGAAGGAGTTTAGGGGTGCATATCTCCCGCCGTGCAGCACACAGGCTGTTAGCCGTTCTCGTGGCTGTGGCGGTGTTGTCTTTCGGCCTTCAGGCCGCGGGACACTGGCACAGCCGAGCATTTGAAGACCAGCACTGTCGCGTGTGCCATTTCGCACATTCGGTTACGGTCGACTTCTCTCACGGCAACGCGTTACCTGTGCCGGAAGTTGTTAACCGGCTGGCTGTACAACTTTCCTTTGAACCTGCGCTCGAAGTCGTTGTTCACCGGCTCTCTTCTCGTGGTCCTCCGTCCGCGTAGTTTTCCAAACCGCAAAAACTGATTGGCTCGTTGTGTTGATCTCGCTTTGAGGTCGATTTGAGATCGGCACCGCCGCTTTTATTCGCGGCCCTATCCACGCAGCCGAACCTGCCCACATGGCTGGGCCCTTTTTGAGGGGATGGAGGAGAAATGCACAGGAATTTCGTATTCCGGCTATTTTTACTTTTGAGTTTGGGTGTTTTGCTGCACGCAGGCGTTACTTTCGCGCAGTCGGGCAATTCCGGCACGATCAGCGGAGTCGTGAAGGATCCTTCCGGCGCTGTCGTCGCCGGCGCTGCTGTTACCATTCACAATCCGGTGAGCGGCTACGATCGCTCAACTACGAGCGACAGTACGGGCAGCTTCACTTTTTCGAATATCCCGCTGAATCCCTATCATCTGTCCGTCCAGGCGGCAGGATTCGGAGCCTACGCGCAGGACGTTGATGTCCGGTCCTCGGTTCCAGTGCCGGTAAACATCGCTCTCACGGTGGCAGGCTCTTCGTCCACCGTTACCGTGGAGGGTGGCGGAGACCTGATCGAGAACGATTCAACTTTTCACACGGACGTGGATCGCGCGCTCTTCGACAAGCTTCCGCTCGAAAGCCAGTCTTCATCGGTCAGTTCGCTCGTAACGTTGTCCACACCTGGCGTCGCTGCGGATTCCAACGGTCTCTTCCACGGAATGGGCGATCACGCCGAGAATTCGTTTTCTGTGGACGGCCAGCCTATCACCGACCAGCAAAGCAAAGTGTTCTCCAATCAGATTCCGCTCGATTCGATCCAGTCGCTCGAAGTGATTTCCGGCGCGCCTCCAGCCGAGTATGGCGACAAGACGAGCCTGGTGATCAACGTAACGACGCGCTCAGGCCTGGGAGAAAAGATACCGCATGGCAGCATAACCGGCTCGTATGGTTCGTTTGGATCGGCAACCGGCGGTTTCGATCTCGGCTACGGAAATGACAAGTGGGGAAATTTCATCGCCGTGGGCGGGCTCAACAGCGGCCGTTTCCTAGATCCGCCCGAGTTCAGCGTGATGCACGACAAAGGCAACGAGGAAAATTTCTTTGACCGAGTAGACTATCAACTCTCCACCTCCGATTCGCTGCATTTGAACGTAGGCTACACGCGCTCCTGGTTTCAGACGCCCAATTCGTTCGACGCACAAAACGCCACGCCATGGAATGGCGTCGTAGTGGCGAACGGCGGACTCGATCCTAACGGCAACGTGGTTGGTCCCACGGATCAGCGGTCCAAAATCGGCACATTCAACATCGCGCCAACTTGGAATCACCTGATCAGTTCCAACACCGTGTTGACCGCGGGCTTTTACGTGCGGCGCGACGCGTACAACTATTATCCAAGCGGCAATCCCTTCGCCGATCTCGGGCCCTCGAACCTCCAGCAGGAGACCGTGAGCCAGGATCGCTCGCTGACGAATGCGGGCGCTCGCGCGAGTGTGTCGTACGTGAAGGGCATTCACAACGTGAAAGCCGGAGCGGTGTACGAGCAGACATTTCTCACCGAGAACGATCACTTTGGAATCGTCGATCCCACACTCAACGCTCCGTGTCTTGACGCAAACGGGGTTCCGGTATTTGTCGGCAATCCCGGCCTCAATGATCCGGCGCAGTGCGGCACGGCGTTTTCGACCAACCCTGCGCTGTATCCAGCGCCCTTCGCGGCAAATGCCAGTTTCGTCCCGATTCTCGGCTGCATCGACCTGACGCGGCCCACTCCGTCGGCCGCGGATGGATGCGGAACCGCTTCGAGCGCCACGCACTTTTTCCACGGCCACACGGATGTGAAGCAGTTCGCTCTCTACATCCAGGACACGATTACGGTGAAGAACTGGTCCTTCAATGTGGGGATTCGAGGCGACATCTACAACGGCCTCTCGAAAGCCACGCAAGCGGAGCCTCGGCTCGGCCTTGCCTACAACATCAAGCAGAGCAACACCGTGCTGCGTATTTCCTATGCGCGAACGCTCGAGTCTCCGTTCAATGAGAACCTCGTGCTTTCGAGCCGCGGATGTCTCGACGCGGTAGTGGCGAATTTATTCGCTGCTACCGGCGAAGGCTGCACCAACGCGACCACAGGTGCCGTAAATATTGCTCCCAGCACTCTGCCTCCCGGCTACCGCAACGAGTTTCACGCCGGCTTGCAGCAGGCGTTTGGCAAATATCTCGTTGTGGACGGCGAGTACATCTGGAAATACACGCACAACGCCTACGATTTCAGCATCCTGGGCGCGACGCCGATTACGTTCCCGATCGCCTGGAACAATTCGAAGATTCCCGGCTACGCGATTCGCGCGAATGTTCCGAATTACCATGGGCTGACAGCACTCGTAGTGATGTCCAGCGTGGCCGCGCGATTCTTCACGCCTCAAATCGGCGGCGTGGGTGCCGTGCCCATCACGTCAGCGGTGCCTACACCGTTTCGCATTGACCATGACGAGAAATTCAACCTGACCGCGCACCTGCAGTATCAGTTCGCCAAACGCGGACCGTGGGTTGGATTCAACTGGCGCTATGACAGCGGCCTCGTTGCCGGTCCCGTGCCGTGCGCCGGAGGAAATTGCTCGAACGGCCCGTTAGGCAGCGACACGGTGGTGGATGCTTCGATCCTTTCTCCCGACCAGCAATTTCAGGCCGGGCTCTTCTGCACCGTTAGCGGTACGAAGGTCTTTGCCACGCCGACGACGCCGATCAGCCCCGATTCCCTTTGTCCTGCGGCGGACTACGGTTCGACGAAGTTGAAGATACCGCTGCCGGGCACCGAGGACGACGATCGCAACCCGCCGCGCGTGCAAGCGCGCAACTTGTTCGACGTCGCCATCGGGCACGACAACTTGTTCAACGGTGATCGCTACAAGTGGAGCATCCGACTCACAGCGATCAACATCGCCAATAAGGACGCCGTGTACAACTTCCTCTCCACCTTCAGCGGCACGCACTATGTGACTCCCCGTTCGCTGACGGCCGAGGTCGGCTTCCACTTCTGACGGGAAGCGGCAGAGTTGAGGCGGCGGGCTCTTACGCCACGAAGCCCGCCGTTTTTTCTCCGGCAGCACAGAAAACCTCGCGATTCCGCCTTACAGCCGACCCCTGAAAACCGCACTTGGAGCGTAATTGACGACCGCCTGCCGAACGGCGTTGCGGTTTCGCTGAATTCCAGTTGCAACTGGTTTTCAACTGGGATAAAGTTCTCCAGTTGTTAATGAGTTTCAACTGGCTCTCGGCGGCTCGCACCGCATCCCGTAGAAAGGTTCCTCATGACTTCGATTCGCTGGCTCCTCGCTCTCGCCCTCCTGGTTTCTGCGAGCCTGCTCCATCCCAGCCCCGTGTGTGCGCAGGACACCCACTACTTCGTCACCTACTCGCACCACCTCGAAGAACCCGGCAGTCTCGAACTCGAGTTCTATTCGAATTACGGCACGCAGAAGGCCGGCAACGATTTCATCGCTCCCTGGGCCGAGATCGAGTACGGCGCGACCGGCTGGTGGACCACCGAGTTTTATCTCGATAGCCAATCCACCTTTCACGACAGCACCGTCTTCACCGGCTTCCGCTGGGAGAACCGCTTCCGCCCGCTGATGCGCGAGCACTGGATCAATCCGGTTCTCTACGTCGAGTATGAAAACACCACCGATGCGGACAAGACCCTCAAGGAAGTCGTCGGCTTCGACAATCAATTCGATTTCTCCGATCGTAATTCCGTGCTGAACCATTCCTACGCGCATGAAATCGAAACCAAGCTGATCCTCTCGAGCGATTACAAGGGTTGGAACTTCTCGGAAAACTTCATCGCCGAGAAAAATCTCGGCCACGAGCCGTGGGAATTCGGCTACGCGCTCGGCGCGAGCCGCACGCTTCGTCTTGCCGCCACTCCTGATCGCTGTAACTTCTGCCGTGAGAATTTCGTCGCCGGAATAGAAATGTACGGCGGCCTGGGAACAGTCAAGAGCTTCACACTTTCGGGCACGTCACATTACCTCGCGCCCCTCGTCGCCTGGGAGCTTCCCAACGGCGTCACTTTCTCGCTCTCTCCCGGATTCGGTCTCAACGACAATTCTCACCGTTTCCTGCTGCGCTGGGGCATGAGTTACGAAATCCCCAATTTCGGCCGCAAGGTAAGGAGCTTGTTCCGATGATCGCGCCCCACATCGCGACTCAGTCGCCTACTCAGTCCCCCACTCAGTCGAAGTCACGGCGCTTTTCCGTCTCGCGCCCGGCGCTTTTGCTGCTTGCTTCTCTTGCGTTCGCCGCGCTCGGCGCAGCCCGCGACAAGAACGCCACCGACAGCCGCGGCGTGTACCTGTCGATTGCGCAGGCGCCAGCCAAAGCGCGCGACGCGAAAAACCCCTACCAGGGCGATCCCGACGCGCTGCTCGCCGGCAAAAAACTCTACGTTCAACATTGCTCCGAGTGCCACGGCGCCAACGCACGCGGCATGAACAATGCCGTGAATCTCCGAACACCGGCGGTTCAGAACGCAACGCCCGGCGAGCTTCAATGGTTTCTGCGCAACGGTAGCCTCTTTCACGGCATGCCGTCCTGGTCCGGCCTGCCTGAACAGCGCCGCTGGCAAATCGTCACCTACCTCAAATCGCTTCGCTGACATTTCGCTCCGCCAACACTCGCGTTTACCAACGCGCTGCGCCATCGAGTCGCGCCCGTGATTCCTGCTACAATATCGCGTGGAGTTGGCCTGCAACGCAGGTGACGTTGCGAAAGCCTATTTGAACCAACACTGGATCCCCGGGAGCCCGCGTCGTCCTGCCCTTGTGCAATCCTGGGCCGGCTTGCCGGCTCGCGACAGCCTTAAAGCAGGCGCAGGGCACCCACTTATTCGTGGGGTTCAGGGCCTAGTAACGCACGGCGGAGTGGACCGCTCCTAAGAATTCCGGCTGCCTGCCGCCGCGCGCCAATCTGATTTCAGAAAGCGAAACGTGCAAATCTTATTCGTGGGAGATATCGTCGGGTCGCCCGGCCGCAAAATCGTTCACGATCGCCTGGCAGACATTATTACGCAGCGCCGCATCGATCTCTGCATCGCCAATGGGGAAAATTCCGCGTCGGGATTCGGCATCACGCCGCGGCTTGCCGAAGAGCTTTTCTCCTGCGGAATCGAAGTGCTCACGGGCGGCAATCACATCTGGGATCGCAAGGAGATCCTGGATTTTTTCCCGCATGAGCCGCGCCTGCTGCGCCCCGCGAATTTTCCGAATGGGCTTCCTGGCGCGGGTCTCTACGTCGGCAAGACGAAAACCGGCATCGGCTACGCGGTAATGAATCTGCAGGGACGAACCTTCATGGCCTCGCTCGATGATCCCTTTCGCACCGCCGATCGCGAGCGCGCGAAAATTCCAGCCGACGTGAAAGTAATCGTCGTCGATATGCACGCGGAAGCTACATCTGAAAAGCAGGCTATGGGCTGGTATCTCGACGGCAAAGTTTCCGCCGTGCTCGGCACGCACACGCACGTCGCCACAGCCGACGAGCACGTTCTTCCCGGCGGCACCGCCTACATCACCGACGCCGGCATGACCGGCCCGCACGATTCCGTGATCGGCATGGAAAAGCAGGGCGTGCTGCAGCGTTTCCTTGACGCAATGCCCGCTCGCTTCGTAGTGGCCGAGGGTGACGTGCAGATGAACACGGTGCTACTCGACATCGACGAATCCACCGGCCACGCCCGGTCGATCCAGCGCCTGAATTTCCGCCTGGACTAGCCCGTTCGAGTCCGGCTCTTCCGCTTGTCATCTGGCTATCATTCCGCGCGCTAACAAATCGCGCCGGGTCTCGTCTCACTCACCACAGCCAACCGGAGTCCTGATGCCACACATGACGCAGGCGAGCCGTCGAATACTGTCTTTCACTTTCATCGCATTGGTTTTTTCACCGCTCGCGCTTGCGCAGTCCACTTTCCACGGCAATCTTGCGCACACTGGCGTCTACGATTCTCCCGGCCCCACGAAATTCACGGGAGCGAAATGGTCCTTCAAGACAAATGGTCCAGTAGTGAGTTCACCGGCCATCGCGGGCGGTTTAGTGTTTATCGGAAGCCTTGACGGCTCGCTTTACGCCATCGACCAGGAGAACGGCCAGCAGAAGTGGAAAACGGATCCCACCGACAGCATCGCTTCGTCTCCTGCGGTCGCCGACGGAGTCGTCTATTACCTGAGCTACGATCGCGCGCTGTACGCGGTTGCCACTGATACCGGCGCCGCGAAGTGGCTCTTCGCCACCGGCGGCGAGAGAAAGTTTGAAGCGAAAGGACTGCACGGACTCATGCCCGCCGACCTGAACATCCCCGATCCGATGGATGTGTTCCTTTCTTCGCCGGCGGTCTTCAATGGCCGCGTTTATTTTGGCAGCAGTGATGGTCATGTTTACGCAGTCGACGCAAAGACCGGCGTTCTCTCATGGTCGTTTGTGACAAAAGACGTGGTGCACGCCTCACCGGCAATCGCGAACAACACCGTTTACATTGGAAGCTGGGACAGCAATCTCTATGCGCTGGACGCCGAGACCGGCGCGGAAAAATGGCGATTCAAAGCAGGAGAAGATCCCGTTGTGCACAACCAAGTGGGATTTCAATCTTCGCCTGCGGTTGTGGATGGCACTGTTTACACCGGATGCCGCGATGGCCACATCTACGCAATCGACGCTGCCACTGGCGTGAAGAAATGGGACTACTCGACAAGCCAGTCGTGGGTGAATGGCACACCTGCCGTGCGTGACGGAGTGGTGTACGTTGGCACGTCTGATACGCATCGTTTCCATGCCATCGACGCGAAGACG
>Ga0307471_100000305_pt1 | contig 24729 bp, 14 predicted proteins | sample atmos_gasesAM3C__2_FD_204566 | JGI IMG/M metagenome (GOLD analysis project Ga0307471, IMG submission 204566) | Hardwood forest soil microbial communities from Morgan-Monroe State Forest, Indiana, United States - atmos_gasesAM3C_515 | ecosystem: Environmental > Terrestrial > Soil > Temperate...
GATGAATTTGTACTCGATGTCTTGCATTTTTTGATCCATTGTTTCGACCGCTTTCAGCAATTCGGGATCGGGATTTGCTTCGCCCTTTTCTTCTTTCGTTTCCTGAGGGCCCTCTCTTCTCTCGTCGAGGTTAGGAGGCGGGCTTTTGCGTCCGCCGAGCATGCGGGCGATTACGTCGAGCTGCTTGCGCATCCACTCCAGTTTGTTCGTGGCTTCGGAAGTTTTCGTGATGTCGCCGCGGATGCGAAGTTGCAATTTAAAGGCGGCGGCTAAGTCCTGGTCGCTCGCGTGGACGTTGGGGTTTTTGACGATGGTCAGAGGCTGCGTGAAGGATTGACCGTCCACCGAAAGGCGAACGGTATATTTCCCGGGCAAGGCCATGGGACCGACTTCGGCTTCGCGGATGCCCCAATGCAGAACCTGGCGCGAATCGCTGCCACGGAAACGGCGCTCTTCCCAAATGTGCGGGTTTTCCGGGGGCGTGGTGCGCAGCGAGACGAGCTTTGGCGGATCGTAGAGAAAATTCCATTCGGCACGGTTCATGCCGGCTCGTCCCGGCTGCCCTTCGAGCTTGCGAACAACGGCGCCAGTCGAATCGAGAATTTCGATTTTGGGCGGAGCCTTGGGCACGGCTTTCAAGGAATAGGTGATGGCCGCGGCGGCGTTGGGGAAAAGCCGGAAAGTATCACGCGGAGCGAAAAGACGCACGGGAGCGTCGTCGGCTTTTTGCGCCATCTGTTCGAGGGGCGTGATGTCGTCGAGAATGTAGATGCCGCGGCCATAGGTGGAGACGACGAGATCGCGAAACTGCTTTTGCACGACGGCCCAGGTGACGGGAGCGCGAGGCAGGCCGGCGGTGAAGGCCGTCCAGTGCGCGCCGTCGTCGAGCGAATAGAAAAGACCGTTGCCGGTTCCAGCGAAGAGCAAACCTTTCTGGTTCGGATCTTCCGCGATCGTCTTCACGTAACCGAGAGCGTGCTTTGGCAATGTGTCGGAGATTTTTGTCCAAGTCTTGCCAAAGTCGGTGGTTTTGAAAATGAAGGGATCGCGATTGTCCATCAAGTGGTAGTCCACCGAGACGTAAGCTGTTCCCGCATCGAAGTGCGACGGCTCGATGCGCGTGACAGTGCCCCAGGCAGGCAAGTCCTTAATGTTTTTCGCGACGTTGGTCCAGTTCGCGCCGCCATCTTTCGTGTACCAGATTAAACCATCGTTGGTGCCGGCCCAGATGAGGCCTTGCTGAATCTCGGAGGGCGCGATGGCGAAGACGACTTCGCCGTAGAACTGACCGAGATTGTCGCCGACGATTCCGCCGGAGGGGCCAAGATACTTCGGATTCTGCGTAGAAAGGTCCGGGCTGATGACTGACCAGCTTTGGCCGCCGTTGCTCGTTTTGAAGATGACCTGGCAGCCGTAGTAAACCGTGTTGTGGTCGAAGGGGTCGATGGCCAGCGGCGGCGTCCAGTGACAGCGGTACTTCAAATCGCTGGGCGGCGAGTCGAGCGAATGAATCCACGGACTTATGGAGCGGGCGCGCTTGGTCTTCGCGTCCCAGCGAGTGACTTCGTTGCCATAACAACTTGCCCAGACAATATTTGGGTCCGTCAGGTCCGGAAGCGTGAAACCGGATTCGCAGCCGCCCATGCGGCGTTCCCAACCGGTGTCGACCACGCGGCCGTACTCGAGCGGGGGCGCGATGCTGGGGCCGCGCATGTTCGGACCGTCCTGCATGTTGGTGTAGACGTAGTACGGAATCTGGTTGTCGACGGCGACATGGTACATCTGGCCAATCGGAAGTTGGATGCGATGGAAGCCGCGGCCATGAACGGTGGTGATGTTCAAGCCGCCGTCGTCGGTGATGACAAAGCGATCGGGATTCACCGGATCGATCCAGATGTCGTGATTGTCGCCGCCCCAAGGGACCTCTTTGAAGAGTTCGCCACCGTCGAGGGATTCGAGAAAGCTGCTGTTGGCGACGTAAACTTCGTTGTCGTTGCCGGTGGAAACGGCAATGCGAATGTAATATCCCCCGCGGCCAATGAGCTGGCGCTGATAATTGACGGCCTGCCAGTTTTCGCCAGCGTTGTCGGAGCGCCAGAGCGCGCCCTGCTCTTTTGTTTGAATGAGAGCGAAGTAGCGGTCGGGATTGGTCGGCGCGATGGCCACGTCAATTTTTCCGAGAGGCGATTTCGGCAAGCCGTGACCTTCGAGTTTCGTCCACTTCGTGCCTCCGTCTTTTGAAATGTAAACGGCGCTGCCTGGGCCACCGCTGAGTTCGCCGTAGGTATGCATTTCCACTTGCCACATGCCCGCGAGAAGAATTCGGGGATTGTGCGCGTCCATGGCGAGGCCCGAGCACCCTGTGTTGGCGTCGGCGAAGAGCACTCGTTCCCAATGTTGGCCGCGGTCGGTGGTGCGGTAGACACCGCGCTCCTGTTGCGGACCGGTGGTGCGACCGAGCGCGCAGACGAAGGCGATGTCGGGATTCGAAGGATGAACGAGAATTCTGCCGATGCGGCCGGTGTCGTCGAGGCCGACGTGCGTCCAGTTTTTGCCGGAATCGGTGGAGACGTAAACTCCATTGCCCATCACGTCACTGTCGCGAATGGCCCAGGCTTCTCCCGTGCCCACCCAGATGACGCTTGGGTCGGAGGGCGCAACGGCGATGGCGCCGATGGCGGCGACGGGCTGCTTGTCGAAGATAGGGTCCCAGCGATTGCCACTGTCTGTGGTTTTCCAAACCCCGCCGGAAGCGGCGCCCGCGTAGTAGGTGCTTGGGTCTCCTGGAACGCCTGCGATTGAGGCCACGCGGTTTCCGGCGCGCGGGCCGACCAAGCGAAAGCGGAACGTTTCTTCGTTGGCGCGCGGGCCAGGCGGTCTTTGCGCGTAGACTAAAGAAACGCAACTGACAAGAGCGACGAGCAACAAGCTGGGTTTGGTCCAACGTCGACAAACGGAAGCGCGCATTCGCCCGGTCCCCTTTCGCGTGACAAACAGGATTTTTCCCGATGGCATGCTACGCGTTTAAGCCAAAGAAGAAAACTGTTGACTCGGATTTGAGCCTGCGGCCGTGTGCGGCTCTTCGGTCCGCGTTTGCTCACGAATTCAGTGTCACCGTGGCCACCGACATCCGGGGCAGGTCCAAGCGCGCGGTTGAACCATCCATTTTTATGCGATGGGGCTTGGGCACGACCCGATCCGGCCCATCAAAGCTATTGCAGGCGTTCCAATCGGCATCGTGGAGAAGAAGCGCGGTGGCGTTCTTTGAGGACGCGCCGCGCAAGACGCATTGAATCTCCAGATCCTGATCGGGAAACGGGTTGACGAGGCTGAGCAGGACAACTCCGTTCTTGGTGGAAGCTGATACCGACAAATCGGCGGAAGGCTTGTCTTTGTCGGAGGTTAGCGCGTCAGTTTCAACTTTCACAGCGGTATTTCCACGATGGCCTTTGAACAATGCAAACGCATGATAGGTTGTTGTGCGTACGCACTGCTTCCCTTCCGGGCCGTCGGTTAGGAGAAGCGATTGCAGCACGTTGACAATCTGGGCGATGTTGCACATGAAGAGCTTGTCGGCCTGACGGTTGAAAATGCTCAGGCCTAATCCCGCGCCCACGGCGCTGCGCATGGTGCTTTGTTGCCACAGTTTGCCGAATTTCTTCTCGTCTTCCTCCGCAATGCGATCCCACACGCCCCACTCATCGAGAACGAGCGCGATTTTGCGGCCGTCGCGATAGCTGTCAAAAAGTTCGCGCTGTTGAATGATAGCTTCCTCAACGCGCGCAAAAATAGCGAGCTGCTTCTTCACATGTTCCGCGGTGAAGTGCAGCGGATGCTCTTCCCCGCCCTCGTAATAGTGCATGGAGACGCCCTCGGGAGAGCCCCATTCAAGGGTGTCCATGAACTTGCGAGACCAGCGCGTATCGTTGCCGTTGGGGCCGCTGGCAATCAGGAACGGTTGCGTATCGCCGTACTTCCGCAAGTAGACGGAAAAGCGGCGGTAGTGATCGGCGTAGACTTCCGGGCGCATCGATCCGCCGCAGCCCCAGGCTTCGTTGCCCACGCCCCAGTAGTGAACTCGAAACGGCTCCGCAGCGCCGTTCTTGATGCGCTCTTCGGCGAGCGTGCTTCCCGACGGCATGTTGCAATACTCGATCCAGTCGCGCATTTCCTGAGGAGTCCCACTGCCGACGTTGCCCGCAAGGTAGGGTTCTGCGCCAATGAGCCGGCACAGGCCGATGAATTCGTGCGTGCCGAAGCTGCCGTCTTCAACGTAGCCGCCCCAATGAATGTTGACTCGCTTCGGCCGGCTTTCTGCCGGTCCGATGCCGTCGCGCCAGTGGTAGTCGTCCGCATAGCAGCCGCCGGGCCAGCGCAATACGGGAATGCCCAGTTCTTTCAGGTATTCGACGGCTTGCCGTCTGTAGCCGTTGATATTTGGAATCGCAGAATTTTTCCCGACCCATAGGCCACCGTACACGCATGAGCCGAGATGCTCGGCAAAATGCCCGTGAAAATCCGGTCGCACTGTGCCGATTTCTGAGTCCGCGAGCACGGTAATCTTGCGAGTGGCTCCAGTAGCACCGCCAACCAGGCGTGGAATGAGCGAGCAGAGAGACGCAGCCGCTGTGTTCCCGACAAATCTCCTCCGGGAAATTTTCGAGAGCATCGCATCTCCTTGTTGGGAATGATTCGGCCCGACGTGCTTGTTGGTCGTCTCTTCAACACCCTTGCGCGTCAGCTTTGTGAAAGTGCACATCCCAGTTCAAGTAGCGGGTGGTTGCTTCATGCACGGCCGACGCCGTCTGAGAGAAATTCGCCGCCACGTGGTGCTCGAAGCCCTGCTCGCAAATAAACCGGAGCAGTTTCTGCAAACCCGGAATTCGCACTACGCCCGCGCCTCCGAACGTTTCCAGCGGATCATCCGTGAATTCCCCTTCGCCGACATAGCCTCGCATCTTCCCTTCGCGGTCATCGGTCGAGAAGCGCGCAAAGCTCATCGGGCCGCTCTTCACCTGGCCCACGCAGGTCCCGAACGTGTTTTCTTTGCCCACCGTTCCGGCAATAATTTCCTGGAAATCCATTCGCACATCCTTGAAAAAATGCTTCGGCAGGTTGCTGCAGTGGAAGCACACGGCTTTGTCCGGATCGTCGGCGTAGTTGTTGTTCCAGTCGAGCAGCGCGCTGGGAGTCTGCGAGGCCAATTGCAGGGCATGCATTCCCACCACGCCGGCAACGTCCACTTCGCACGCGCTCGAAAGTCCGGAGTCGCTCATCATGCTCATGACGGTGCAAGGCACCACGCCGAAAAACTCCTCGAGCGAGGTCCAGCACTGAATCGCGCTGATGGTTACCTCCGTCTCTTTCATCCAGGTATGAATGACTGCGCCGAGTTTGGCCATCTTCACAAGCGCCGGTTCCGGAATACTGTTGGTCGAGACGTAGGCCCGAATGGCTTTTAACCTTTCTACAACAGCCGGGTCGTTGTCCTTGAGTCGTCCGATCCTCCCCATCACCTCGGAAAGATCCCAGGTCTCCACGGAGATTCCTGTGGACTCCAAAATTTTCTCGCTATAACGCACGGTGTTAAACGCCGCCGGACGTGCCCCGATCGCGCCGATCCGGAGTTTCTTGAGGCCTTTCACCACGCGGCAAACGGCCTGGAACCAAACCAGGTCGTCACGAAATTGCGGTGAATTCGGCGCCTCGGTGTGCAATGTAGTCAGCGAATAGGGAATACCGCATTGCGCGAGGTTATTGCAGGCCGACATTTTGCCGCAAAAGCTGTCGCGCCGGTCGCGGATGGTCATCTTCGACGGAGTGTCCGGCGTGGCCTGCATGAGCACCGGTACGCCAAGGTTGGCCAGGCGCAGCGTTTCCGCAATGGCGCGCTCATCGCCAAAGTTCGGAAGCGTCACCACGATGCCGTCGATTTCGTCGCGATGTTTCTTAAAAAGATCCGCACAGCGCGCCGCTTCCTGGCGCGTTTCTACGGCGCCATACTTGGAATCACTTTCCCCGAGAACGATGGGCTTGATTGCCTGGGCCGACAATACGGAAATTATCTCCTGGTGGCCCGATCGCGCCAGGTGGTCTGGGAAAAACCCGCGGTTGCCAACAATGACACCGAACACCATCGGTGAGTTGGAAGATTGCGTCATGACTTAGCCAGGGGCACTTTTTCTGCAAACGCTTGCAACGCAGACATTACAGCGATTTCTGCAACCTTGTCAAGCGCCCTATGCCCCTTCTCCTTTCTGGCATTACCCCGACTTTGCGCCGTTTAACGGAATTATACTCATTCAGAACCGGAACTGCCTCTACCCACACAGTTCCATTCCCGCAGAGAAGCGAATTTCCGATAGAATGTGCCTTCCCACACGTTCAGGAGTCCTTAAATGCGCAAGAGGCGTACGCTGGCAATGAATCTGGATGCCGTGGCTCAAAAAGCAGGTGTCTCAACGTCCACGGTCTCTCGCGTTCTCAATAACCTCGAAATTGTCAAAACCTCGACGCGCTCGCGCGTGTTGAAAGCCGCCGAGGAACTGAACTACCACCCGAATCTCCACGCCCGCTCTCTCGCACGCGGAAAGAGCAGAATTCTCGGCATCATTGTTTCGAACATGGAGAATCCGTTTTTCCTCGATATCTACCGTACTCTCGAAGCGGATGCTCATGCCCAGGGTCTGGAAGTGGTAGTGGCCAATACCGACTACCGTTCCGAACAGCTCCTCGCCAGCGTGCAACTGATGATCGGCTTACGCGTGGCTGGCTTGGCGGTGATCGTTTCAGAAATGGAAGAGCACCTGATCCAGACCGTTTCCGGCAGCCGCATCCCTGCCGCATTTTATGATGTGGGAACGCCGCAGAAAAATATTACCAACATACGAGTGGACTACCGCAAAGGAATCAAAAAAACCGTCAGCTATCTGAATACTCTGGGCCATCGGCGCATGGCCTTTGTCGGGCATCATTCCACTCTCGGGCCCATCAGCGAACGCCGCAAGACCTTTCTGGACTCCGTGCACCGATGCTCGCCGGGCGCTGAGCCGAGGATCTTTGCGGGGCCAGATGGTTTGGACGGCGGCCGCCAAGCGGCTCGCGAATTGCTTGAATCGGGCTTTCGCCCCACCGCGATTCTTTGCGTTAATGATTTTATGGCCGTCGGTGTAATGCGCGAGTTGCGCGAAGAAGGGCTTCAGATTCCCCGCGATGTTTCCGTCACCGGGTTTGACAATATCAAGCTCGCGGAATTCTGCTTCCCTCCGCTCACGACGGTGCACATCCCTCGAGAACAAATCGGACACATCATTTTCGACAACGTCCTGGGTAACGGCCGCGAAGAGCGCGAAGTTGGCCGCGAAATCGTCATCGATCCCGAACTCGTCGTCCGCGATTCCACCGGAACTGCCCCCAAGAACTAGCGGCCGCCTTTTTGAATTAACGCGACTACTTCCAGACGCGCACCATCACCGCACCGTGTCTTGGTACCTGCGCCGTAAATTCTCCTTCGAATGATCCCAAGTCCTTGTGTGCCCACAGGTCCCGCACATGCACGCTGCCTGTGAAACCCAAATCTTTGAAGTTCACTTTCACGGGAAATGCTCCCGCGCGGCTGAACAAGCCAACTGCGACACTGCCATCGGCCAGCGGCTTTGCCCAAACCTCGAGTGGACCCTCAGCAGAAACGCGATGCCCTTGCACTCCTTTAGGATCCTGGTCCACGGCAATCGCTTCTTTGTTCAGCAGAATCGCAGAATCCTCCGGGGTCACCCTCGTCAAATCATTTCCGGCCAGCAAAGGCGCGGCAAGCAGGCACCACAGCGTCATGTGCGTGATGTATTCGTCGTGACGCATGCCCCCGTTCCCAATTTCCAGCATGTCGGGATCGTTCCAATGGCCTGGCCCCGCGAAAGCTTCCAGCCCCGCCTGACTAAAACCAATCCTCGTCATTGAATCGTATTTATCTTCGATGTCTCCGGTTGTCCGCCACAGATTTCCCCCCACATCCTTGCCCCAGCGCCAAACCAGGTCCCAGCCGTATTCGCACAAACTGTACACGATGGGCCGGCCCGTTTTCTGCAGAGCGCGATGCATTTTCTCGTAAACTTCGCGAATCTGGCTTACCGGGTACACCTGCGACGCGCTGCACCAATCGTACTTTAGATAATCCACGCCCCACTCGGCGTAAGTCTGCGCGTCCTGTTCTTCGTGCTGATAGCTTCCGGTAAAGCCCGCGCAGGTTTCCGGGCCCGGCGACGAATAAATTCCAAACTTCAGCCCCTTGCTGTGCACGTAATCGGCCAGCGCCTTCATATCGCCGAAGTTTCTGTTCGGCACAATCCGTCCTTGTTCGTCGCGTCCGCCTTGCCAACAGTCGTCCACGTTCACGTAAATATAGCCCGCCTCTTTCATTCCGTTGCTGGCAATCGCGTTGGCGGCGCCCCTCACGTCGGCGGCGGTCACTTTGCACGCAAAATGATTCCAACTGTTCCAGCCCATAGGAGGAGTTGCCGCGACGGAGGTTTGCGCCTTCACGGAACAAACGGAAATTAGAAACAGCGCCAACAAGCCAACGAGGATTCGCATGCGCATGGACGATGCTCCTTTTGATCAATGGAATTGTCGCCAGCCGTGCTCCGGTTTCGAACCAAAATCTATTTTTCCACGGAGAATTTGTAGATCGTCGTTGTGTGATAGCGTTCGCCGGGTTTCAGCTCCGTGGAAGGAAACTTCGGCTTGTTCGGCGAATCCGGAAAATGCTGCGTCTCCAGGCAAAATGCCGAGCGCTTGGTATAGCTGACGCCGTCCTTACCATGCAACGATCCATCCAGAAAGTTCCCCGTATAAAACTGAACGCCGGGCTCCGTCGTCCACACTTCCAGAACGCGCCCGGTCTTCGGCTCCCGCACGCGCGCCGCAAGGGAAATGGGATCCCCCGCCTTTCGGTTTAGCACAAAATTGTGGTCGTAGCCGCCGCCCAGCTTGATCTGTTCATCATCCGAGTTGATGCGAGCTCCAATCTCCGTCGGCTTGCGGAAATCAAACGGCGTGCCTGCCACGTCGCGAAGCTCCCCGGTGGGAATCAGCCCGGAATCCACGGGCGTAAGTTTGTCTGCGTTTATCATCACAATGTGGCCGAGAATGTCGCCGGAACCCGGGCCAGCGAGATTAAAATACGAATGGTTCGTCAGGTTGACGACCGTGTCCTTGTCGGTCGTCGCGAAGTACTCGATTCTCAGCGCGTTCGTATCCGTGAGCGTATAAATCACGCGCACCTGCAAGTTTCCCGGGAACCCCTCTTCGCCATCTTTGCTCAGATAAGTCAGTTCGAGCGCCTGGCCATCCTTCCCCGGAATCTCCTTTGCAGCCCAGACGGCTTTGTTGAAACCCTTGGTCCCTCCGTGCAGGGTGTTCTCACCATTATTCTTCGCCAGCGTGTACGTCTTTCCGTCCAGCTTGAACTCTGCGTGACCGATGCGGTTTCCGTATCGGCCGATTAGGGCGCCGATATAACTGCTATTGTTCACATAGCCGTCAACCGAATCGAAACCGAGCACCACGTCCCCGAGTTTCCCATCGCGATCCGGCACCTTCAGCGAGACGACGGACCCGCCATAGGTGGTGATCGCCGCCTCGGCGCCGCTCTTGTTCGTCAGCGTATAAAGGTCCACGGTCTCCCCGTCAGGCGTCTTCCCGAAAGACGATTTTTTGGTGGAACCTGGCTTTTCCGTTGCCCCTCTTATTGCCATCGTGCTCATCAGACTGGCCCCCATGATTGTAATCCACAGCATTCGCTTCATTCGAATCCCCCGCATGGGCCGCCCGAAGCACCCATCCGCACAGTAATCCTACACGCGCTGGAGAGTGAAACGCAAAAGGATAGAGCTGTCAAGAAGTAAGTGCAAGCGCTTGCAGTCGTTGCTGAGTTAGGCTCGGTTCAACGCCTCTGCGCCTCCCCGCGAAACCTGTCCTCACGGTCGCAGTATGGAAGATCGCATAACGAGGCCTAACGCCGCAGATTATTGAAAAAGCGTACTTTGTTGGCGATTTCAGGTACGTGTTGTAGGAACGGCCGGGCCGCGCGAAAAACTCCACAAAATAAAGAATGTAAGCGGTTGCAGAAAATGCTTGACACGCTGGTTTCAGATGCGCTATAAGCCGCTCATTGAAATTGCATATTGTATCCGCGGACTGCCCGTCCTCGGATCACTTTTGCAACTGGGGTGCCTGTCGAGGGCTACAAAATCCATTCTTGCTCTGCGCAAGGGGGGAATAGATATATGACGACGCTGGAAAACGTTTCCTTATTTTCATTTCGACGGGGCCGCGTTCTTGGGTTTCTCCCTCTGCTCCTCGCCCTCGCCTGTTGTTCTCCTTCCTGGGCCCAGATGACCTCGCAAGGTACCGTGAACGTCATTGTCTTTGACGCGAGCGGCGCCGCAGTTCAGGGAGCGAAGCTGCAACTTCAGGACACTGCCACGAACCAGGTTCGAGAAGGGGAAACGCAGCAAGTGGGCAGCTACAGTTTCGTGGGGCTGTCTCCTGCAACTTATAAGCTAACCGTCAACAAGAGTGGATTTCAAACAGAAGTGCTGGATTCCGTGATTGTACAATCCAACCGAGTAACAGATGTAAAGGTTGTTCTCAAAGTTGGTGCATCGGTGGAGAACATTGTGGTCACAGAAAGCTCAGCGCCACTGCTTGAGACCACTTCGAGCGCCATCGCGCAAACCATTGACATGAAACAAATCGAAGACCTTCCGCTGCAGAGTCGAGATATCAGCGCTTTGGCCTTCCTGACTCCCGGATTCACGGGAACACCGGGCAACGGCACTTGGGGTGGGCTGCCAGTGATCGCCCAAGGAAATAACATTGACGGCGTGATTGCTTCGACCAGCCGCATGAAGTTTACGGGCAACTCGCAGCCTGGGTTAGAAGCGCGTTTGGAGGATATACAGGAGATGACCCTCCAGACCGGCCAAGCCGATTTGAGTCAAGGTCTGGGAACCGCTTCGATGCAAGTCAATTTTGTGACACGGCATGGCACAAACGACTTGCACGGCCGCGTGTTCGAGGATTTTCGGAATACCGCATTAAATGCAAACAGTTGGTTCAACGACGCTGTCGGAAACCCAAGGAATCCCATCATACTGAATGATTTTGGCGGCAACGCCGGCGGCCACATCATCAAGGATAAGCTTTTTTACTTTGGATCGTTTGCCATGTCTAAACAGCCAGGCGGATACGAAGTCGGTTTGCCCCCTAACCTGATTTACGTTCTCTCCCCTCAGGCACAGCAAGGGATTTTTGCTTACAACTTGAGCGGCAACCAGGCAGGTCAGACCGCGAATTTGTTTACCCTGGCCAGCCAATGTCCGCCGACCCAGTGCACTGGTGGTCTTCCAACCACGGTGAATGGGAGCGCAAGCGGAGCTGCTCCTCAGGTGTTCCCGCAGTTGCAGCTCATTACCAAGAATATTGCCGCAGGAAAGGTAACACCAGTCCCCAACGACCCTAACCTCGAAACAGTAAGCTGGGCGGAGAGTTCTCCTATCACCCGTTATTACCCTGCGGTGCGTGTCGACTACAACATTTCGCAGAAGCTGAAGCTGGATTTCTCTCTCGAAGAAACCAAGATCAACCAGCCAAACGCCTCGCCTCCCCCGCTCCCGGGTCCGGACTTTGCGAGTCAAGCCGGACGCAACTACTCAAACAATTACATCACTTCGCTCGGTTTGAATTGGATGATTACACCGAATCTGATCAACCAATTCCGCGGCGGGTACTATTACAACGCCTTTTGGTATGGGGTCGGTTCCAAGCCGATCTGGGCCCCGCCTCTTGCTCTTCCCCAGGTGAGCTGGGCTTCGCCCTGCGGCGGATGCAATCTCGCGTCCGGCCAGAGTTTCACTCTTCCGATTTCAACTTACTACCCCCTCGTCAACGTCGTTGACAATGCATCCTGGCTTCGCGGTGTTCACACAATCTCGCTAGGTTTCGACTTCTACCGTGAGCAGGATCATTACTGGAATCCTCCCGATGGTATTGACAACATAGCTATGGGTCTCGTCAACGGGGATTCAGCTCGTAGCTGGTTCGACTCCCAATTTGCGGGTTCCAGTTCAGCCGATCGCAGCGAGGCAGAAGCCCTCTACGCAACGCTAGTAGGCAGAGTCTCTAGCCTGACTCCGATCGGCAGCGGCTTCCCCTATGATCCGAAGACTGGTCAGTATGCCAAGACGCCCGGGTCAGCCTACAACCTCGATGAATTGCAAAAGGGCTGGGGCCTCTATGCGCAAGACTCGTACAAAATGACCCCGCACTTTACCCTCAACTATGGGCTGAGGTGGGATTTCACGGGCGATGATCACGATTTGACCAGCGCCTATCATGGGGCTTCCCTCTCTGCCATGTATGGGCCCTCCGGTGTTGGCAATTTGTTCAAGCCGGGGACGCTCACTGGCGATCCGAATCCAGCGTACGTTGCCAGCAGTCATCAGTACGCGCCGTGGAACGTTAGCCCGCAACCCACCATAGGCCTCGCTTGGAACCCGAACTTCACCCAGGGATTTTTGAGTAAGCTGAGCGGCGAGAGCAAGACCGTGATTCGCGCGGGCTTCGACCTCAAGCGTTTCACCGAACCTTACCAGTATTTCTGGAATAATGCCTCCAATCACGGACTGGCCTTCTTCCAGTTCTTCTCGTACGAACCTGCCAACGGGGGCGGTACTGGCACGTTCAAGCCGGGCAGTATCAACCTTCCAAGCGGCCCCGTCACTGCCACCGGCAATCCGCTGAATCCCGTGAATTACACCTATTCACCGGCGCAGTATGCTGCGAGCATCCCAGAATCAACTTATACGTGGAATTACTTTTGGGGCGCTTCTGGTTTCGACCCGCACATTCATCAGCCCTACGTTATGGAGTGGAACCTCGGGATCCAGAGACAGTTGGGCCAGAACAATGTCTTTGAAATCCGCTACGTAGGACATCGAAGCGTTCACCAGTGGATTCAAGAGAACCCGAACGAAGTGAACATCTTCGAAAACGGGTTCCTGAAACAGTTCCAGGCTGCTCAAGCCAACTTGAAGGCCTGCATGGCGAATTCAACTTGCGCCGCGAACCCCAGTTTTGCCAATCAAGGTTTGCCAGGGCAGGTGGCACTGCCAATCTTCGATACTGCGTTTCAGTGCCCGCCAGGATCATCTGGATGCACGCCTGGGGCGGATTACACCAACAGTAGCTTCCTTATTGATTTGAATCAGGGCGCCGCCGGTGCTTTGGCATCGCAGCTTGCTTATCCATTCGGAACTGTTCCCTACATCTGCAACCTGGTTGGGAATCAGCTCTCGCCTTGTGCCAATGGCTCTTTCGCGACCTACACAACGTCTGGACCCTACCCACTGAACTTCTTTCAGGCCAACCCACTTGGAGCTTCCTTCCCTGGCGTGACCCAGAGCTACGCGTTTGCGGGAGGGTACGGAAACTATCACGCCCTGCAGATGGACTTTCGGCAAAAGCAATGGCACGGCATGCAGTTTGACGTGAACTACACCTGGAGCCACACGCTAGGGCTCCAGCCAGAAAATTACCAGGGCTCGGCCGCAGCTTGGCTTGGCACTGTGAATGAATTTACGATCCGCAACCTAAGACTTAACTACGGGCCGACGAACTTTGATCTGCGCCATGTAATTCATGCCAGCGGTACCTTCGACCTGCCGTTCGGAAAGGGCAAGATGCTGCTGAACCAGGGCGGTGCGGTCGACAAGGTTGTGGGCGGATGGACCGTAGGGACGATTCTCACCTGGGAGACCGGCTTCCCGTTCCAGCTGTTTGGCGGTTACAACACTTTCAACGATTACGGAGATGGCGGCTTCACGCTGAATGGTGTCAGTGCCTCTCAACTGCAAAGTGCCATAGGAGTATTCCAACCGTCGGCGAGCCAATGTCCGGCCGGGACGCCTTGCACGTTTAAGGACATAATCAACCCTGCGCTTCGCGGGAGCCCTTCGGGTAATTGCAATTCCTTCCTGACCGGCGTTTGTCAGAACACTACTCCTGGAACATTGGGATCCAACCCTTGGCTCTACGGGTCGCATATATGGAATGACGACATGTCCCTCTCGAAGGCAATCAGCCTAACCGAGCGGTTTAGGTTTACGTTCCAGGCCGAGGCCCTGAACGTCTTCAACCATCCGAACTGGGGCACTCCGGGTGGTTTTGTTACCGGGGCTGGCGTCGGCACCACTGGTCCAATGGGCTTTACCAACGTGACCACGAACAACAATGGCGGTGCGCGCGTCTTAGAGCTTCGCGCCAACATTACTTTCTGACCCCAATCAGGGCTGCCGGAAGCGGTCCTGCGGAGGCATTCACCGAGCAACTCACGCCCCTACACCCCGGGCTCGGTGAATGCCTCCTCGCTTTTGGCTAGGGCATTCTTTCTAAACCACTTAGAAAAAATCGAGTTTACGCTTGACTTATTCTTACTTTCTGATACACTATGCTCTGGCCGTTGGGGTGGATATTTCTCTGCCCAATTTATGACTATGAACGGCCGCCGCAACGCACATCACCATCCCCAAACAGGCCCGTGGCTTTCTAACCTCTTTTCTTTCATACATTTGCGCACTCTTCGCCCGCAACCGGCCTCCTCTAACTCATTTGATTTCAATCGCTTCCGCAGTCTTTCCCATCCAGCGGCGGGGGGAGTGTCCCTCTCCCGCCTTATCTCTCGCCACTTGTTTATCCTGCTTGCCCCAAGCTTCGAGGGGAGCTTCGATCGACCGTTCACCACGGGCCGCCTTCCTTTGTTTTCAATCAGTTACGAACTGCCCAATTTGCAAGCCCTTTGTTTTGATAACGATGCAACAGTGGGGGGGGTGGGAGGTACCCGTCAAACATGCCAAAATGGGAAGGAGGTGAAAACCACATAGCTTAGCGGGCCGGAATCTCCACGCTCCCAGAAGGGAGTCCCTACATATATACTGTCTGAGATTTCGCTAAGGTCGAAACACTTCTCTATGCGAATAGGTTTCCTAGCGACGGTTGCCTTACTCTCCGGAATAGCCGCGCCTCTTGTGTGTGACGGGCAAGCGCCGCCTAAAGCGAAGCCCTCGCCGGAAACACCCTCCGTCGGCCACTTTGACCAAGGCGTCGAGCGCGCGATTGATCTCGCCGCCAAGGGCCGCTGCCAGGAAGCGCTGCCCGCGCTCAAGCAGTCCATTTCGCGCCCGGTCGCCAGCCAAACCGCCGCCAAGCAAGCGGCCGACAAGCAACTCGAATACCGCGCGGCGATGGCTGCCGCAAAATGCGCCATGAGCCTAAATCAAGCGCAAACCGCGATCAACGCGCTGTTCCTCCTGAAGCGCGACTTCCCTCACGATCCGGAAGTGCTGTACATCACCACGCACTATTTTTCCGAACTGGCCATGCAGGCTTCTCAGGAGCTTGCGCGAGAAGCACCAGGCTCCTACCAGGCCCAGGAACTGCAAGCCGAGTCGTTCGAGTCGCAAGGCCGCTGGGAGCTAGCAGCAGAGGAATACAACAAAATCCTCGCGCAGAACGCGAACGTGCCGGGAATTCATTTCCGGCTGGGGAGGGTGGCGCTCTCGAAAGGTGAGTCCGAAGCGAATACCGAGGAAGCAAAAAAAGAATTCGAGCAGGAGCTGAAAATCGATCCCAGTAATGCCGCGGCGGAGTTCTCGCTCGGCGAAATCGCCCGCCGCGCTGGCCAATGGGACGAAGCCGCAGCGCATTTTGCAACCGCCGCACGCATAGACTCAGGATTCGCGGAAGCCTATCTCGCGCTGGGCATGTCTCTGACTTCCGCTCAAAAATTTGCCGGCGCTGTGGCCCCGCTCGAGAAATACGTGAAGATCGTGCCGGAGGATCCCGCAGGTCACTACCAACTGGCAATTGCCTATGACCGCACCGGGCGCAAGGAAAGCGCTGCGCGAGAAATGCAATTACAGCGGGAAGCCGCCGCCAAGGCGCCTCCCAGCGCGACCTCCGCGACGCCGCAATGATCTCGCGCCGCCGTTGGCTGCAACTGCTGGGCCTCTCGGGATTCCCAAGGGCGCTCGCTCCGGCCCGCTTGAGCGCGGGGCCGTTTTCTTCAGCCCTCGTGAGAGCTAGTGCGAAACCTTTTGAAGAACTTTTTTCGCTCCATGCACCGGAGAAGGCTGCTTCCCTTTCCGCCTTCGAGGAGATTCCCAGCGAGAAAAGCGGCATCAGCTGGATGCACACGGCAGGGCTGTCGCAAGAAATGTACATGCCGGAAACCGTGGGCCCGGGTTGCGCGTTCCTCGATTACGACAACGACGGCTGGATGGACATTTATCTGGTGAACAGCGGCCCGTGCGATTTTTACGCGCCGCCGCATCCGTTGCGCAACGCGCTCTACCGCAACAATCGCGACGGAACGTTCACCGATGTTACGCAAAAAGCCGGCGTGCCGGGTAGCGCTTATGGAATGGGCGTGGCGGTAGGCGATTACGACGCAGACGGCTTCCCCGACATTTATCTGACGCAGTATCCGCAAAGCATTCTCTATCACAATAACGGCGATGGCACGTTTACCGACGTCACCGCAAAGGCAGGAGTCGCTGCGCTAGGATGGGCCACGAGCGCGGTTTGGTTTGACTACAACAACGATGGCTTGCTGGACCTGTTCGTCTGCCGTTTTGTTGATTTCGATAAGTCGAAGAACATTTATTGCGGCTACGGCGCGGAAAACAAACGCTGGTACTGCAAGCCAACGGTTTACACGCCGATGCCCTGCTGGTTGTTTCGCAACAACGGCAATGGAACGTTCACCGACGTGAGCAAAGAGACGGGAATTTCGAAGTCGCCGGCGAAAGCCTGGGGCGTTGTGGCAGCCGACATTAACAATGACGGTTGGATGGATCTGTTTGTTGGCAACGACACCGTGCCAAACTTTCTCTTTGCGAATCGGAAGGGACGTTTTGAAGAAAGCGGCTTGCTCGCAGGCGTCGGACTCAGTCCCTTCGGCCTGGCGCGCTCTGGAATGGGCGTGGACGCCGCGGACTATGACCAGGACGGCTGGCTCGATCTTTTCGTAACCAACGTGGATCACGAACAGTATTCGCTCTACCGCAACAATAAGGATGAAACTTTCAGCGATGCCGCACCCGGCTCGGGAATTGCTGCGGCGACGAAGATGCTCAGCGGCTGGGGCTTGAAGTTTTTCGACTATGACAACGATGGCAACATAGATTTGCTCTTGTGTAATGGACATCCTGACACCATGGTCGAGCAGCGACTGCAGAACGTCGGTTACCGCGAGAAGCTGCTGCTGCTTCAAAACACGGGCAAGGGATGGAAAAACGTAAGCGCCGAGAACGGGCCAATCTTCTCACGCGCGCTTGCCGGAAGGGGAATGGCCGTCGGCGATTTTGACAACGACGGCTCGGTAGATGTGCTCATCGCGCAAAACGATGACGCGCCCGTTCTGCTGCGGAATCAAGCGGGGCGCCAGAACCATTGGCTCGGAGTGAAGCTGGTTGGCCGCAAGTCGAACATCGACGGCATCGGAGCAAAAGTGACTTACCAGGCCGGCGATTTGCTGTGGCACGCGTGGAAAGTTGGTGGAGGAAGTTATCTTTCCTCGCACGATCCGCGCATCGTGCTGGGCTTGGGCCAGCGAAAAAAGATCGATTGGCTCGAAGTGAAATGGCCCAATCCTAGTGGAAAAATCGAACGATTTACGGAACTGCCGGTCGACCGCTACATTACGATTGTGGAAGGCCAGGGTAGCTGGAAATAGGGAAATAACCAAGTAAGGACGTAAAGAAGCAAGGACTTGTTGGCACGCAAAGTGACATTCCCTTGCAAATGGCGGCGTGCGGCGATTGCGGTGTTACTGCTTTCGGGCGGTGTCTGCCCCCTGACGTTGGGACAAATGCCGCAATCGCCAGCGCAACCAGCAACTCAAGAAATTGTGTCGCAACAAGAAACCGCGCTGCAACCGGAAGCTGAGCTGCAAACAGGAATCAATTTGACGCACAGCGGCCGTTTTACAGAGGCAATTCCCCATTTTCTCGCAGCGCGCGGCCATGTCTCCGAGGAATACGCTGCCGAGTTCAATCTGGCGCTCTGCTACGTTGGCGTAAGCGAATTTTCAAAGGCGATTTCCATCCTCACGGAATTGCGTAACGGGAGCCATGAAAACGCAAGCGTCGAGAATCTCCTTTCTCAAGCTTACGAGGGCAACGAGCAACCCAAAGAAGCCTTCGAAGTATTTCAAAAAGCGGCGGCACTCACGCCCAAGGACGAAAAGCTCTATCTTCTTGTCGAAGCCGCCTTCATGGAAAAACAGGATTATGGTCAGGGCCTTCGAGTCCTGGAGACAGGGCTTCGCAATCTTCCCGACTCGGCAAGACTTCACTACGAACTCGCCTACGGGCTTTGGGAACTTGAGGAACCGGGGATGGCCAAACCTGAATTTGAGCGCTCCGCTGCGCTTGCGCCGCATTCCGTCATCGGCTATCTCGCGGCCGCTCAAGAAAGCTTCATGCTAGGAGACCTCTCTCAAGCAACGAAAATTGCGCGTGCTGGAATTCTTGAAGGATTCTCGGATTATCAATTGCTTTGTCTCCTCGGGGACGCCTTGATCCGTAACGGCGCAAGTCCCGGCAAGCCGGAGTTCACTGAGGCAAAGGACGCGATCGAGAAATCCATCGCAGCGCGTCCGAATTATGCAAGCTCGCAAATCGCGTTTGGCCGCCTCTTGCTCCAGGAAGGGCACGTAGACAGTGCGATCGAGCATCTGGAATTAGGGCGCCGACTCGCTCCGCAAAATCCTACCCCTTGCTTGCTGCTGGCTACTGCCTACCGGAAGCGCGGCCAGCCCGAGCAAGCGAAAACGATGCTGGCCATGGTCGCCAAGCTCGATGAGGAGCGGGCCGAGAAACGCCGTCTGGCCTTCGAAAAAGAGCGCTGACGGCTACCTCGTGCTTCCATCAGCGCCAAGCTGTCCTCGGCAGCTTAGTGCGCCGCTCTTGCTTGTTGTGATTCTGCTAGTTGGATCAGCTCAGGCAACACCCCGCCAAAGTCTCCCGGCTGCTTTTGGCCAAACGCGAAATAGATTTTGCTGAAGAGCCCATGCAGTTTGTCGTAGGTCGTTTTAGTTGCTGGGTCGGGCTGAAACGTCCGGTATTGGGGACAGATCTTATCCTGGGCCTGCTCGACTGTTGAAAAAACACCTGCAGCAAGAAACGCGAAGATGGCCGACCCAAGACTCACCACGCTTCCGGCAGGAACCAGAACCGGCCGCCCAAGCACGTTCGCGTAAACCTGATTCAGTACGTCGTTTTTCTGCGGAATTCCGCCCGCATTGATGACGCGGCGCACGGTGACTCCGTTTTGCTCCATGCGATCGAGAATGACGCGTGTGTGCAGCGCCGTGCCCTCAATCGCCGCGAAGAGCTCATCCTGCGCCGTCGTTTGCAGGTTCCACCCGAAGGTAATTCCGCGCAAGTTGGGATTTACCAGGACCGTACGATCTCCGTTATCCCAAGTCATACGCAGCAAGCCCGTTTGCCCGGCGCGGTAATTCTTCAATCTTTCGCTCAGAGTCTTCACATCGGTTCCCGCGCGCATAGCAATGGCTTGAAAAATGTCGCCAACGGCAGAGAGCCCTGCTTCAATGCCCGTACGCTTGGGGTGCACGCTTCCCTGCACCACCCCGCAAACGCCGGGAACCAGGCGGACTGACGGCGTGATTCCGATGATGCATGTAGACGTGCCAACAACATTAACGATATCTTCGCTGCGGCAACCCGCGCCGATTGCATCCCAATGCGCGTCGAAAGCCCCTACGGGAATCGGAATTCCTGATCTCAAACCGAGCTGCTCGGCCCATTCCGCGGAAAGATGCCCAGCGAGATGGTCCGAAGTTGCATATTCGCCGTCCAGTTTCTCGCGCACACCCGCCAACAGAGGATCCACTTTAACAAGAAATTTTTCAGGAGGCAGACCGCCGAGCGAGGCGTTCCACATCCACTTGTGACCCATAGCGCAAACGCTGCGCTTCACCTTCTTAGCGTCCGTGATGCCGCACAGCGTCGCGGCTACCATGTCGCAATGCTCGAAGGCAGAAAGGAACTCACCACGTTTCGCGGGATTGTGGCGCAGCCAATGCAGCAGCTTCGAGAAGCCCCATTCCGAAGAATACACGCCGCCGCACCATTCAATTGCTTCCAGCTTTTCGCGCCGCGCGGCTTCCGTGATTTCCGCGGCTTCTCCTTTCGCGCGATGGTCGCACCAAAGGTAGTAGTCATCGAGCGGCTGAAGATTCTTCCCAACGGGAATCACCGAAGAACCCGTCGTGTCCAGTGCAATGGAGCGAACCTGATCCCCGGCCACCTCGGCTTTTTTCAAAACGTCTCGCGTCGCCACGGCCAAGGCTTTCATGTGATCCGCATGCGATTGCGTGGCAAATTCGGGATCTTCCCGCTTGCGGTGGAGCGGGTATTCGGCAACGGCGGAAGCAAGCAAGCCGCGCTCGCTATCCACCAGCGACACGCGCACGCTTAGAGTCCCAAAATCAACGCCAGCAACTATCGCCATTCCACTTCTCCGCTAAAAGACCTTGCATCCACTCATCGCCAAAAATAGAGTCCTACGCTTCGCGCCTCGGATAAAACTTGGCGCAATACACTGCCCCGAGAACAATCAGCAGGGCGCCCCACCACACTGGCGCGTGCAAGTTCGTCAATTCCACGCCCTCGGGCGGATGCGACCAGTCCAGCAATCCGCTCCCAAAAATCAGGACGCCATAAATCAGCAAAAGTAATCCGACGAAAAACCAGACTGGAATGATGTGATGTTTTTCGCTCATGACCTCTCACCAGAAAATGATTTGCAGAACCACCAGGATGACGAGTGCGCCCACTCCCCAAACCGCCGGCCGATGCAACCAGCTCGCATGCTCTTCGAGGGGTACTTCCGTAAGTGCATAAACCAAACCCCTCAGTTCCTCATCCGGCTTGGGTTTGGTTACCAAGGTCACGAGTACAGTGACCACCACGCAAGTGACGCACGCCCAGAGCGCCTGCCACATGGCTTGCGCAAGCGGTTGCGCGAGCGGCGACAACGCAAACACCTTCACCCAACTCGGATCGAACTTCATCAAGAGGAATACGGTGACGGAGGTGACCACCCCGGCCAGCAGCCCCCAAAACCCGGCCATCCGACTTACGCGTTTCCAAAGCATGCCAAGCACGACCGTGCCAAACAGCGGAGCGATGAAGAAACCGAACAGCGCCTGCACATAGTCCATCATGCTCTTGTTGTACTGCACCAAATACGCGGTCCCGATACTCACAAACAGCCCGATGATCGTGCACCAGCGCCCCATCGAAACGTAGTGAGCATCGGGCGCATCTTTGCGCATATACGGACGGTAGATGTCATAGGTCCAGACGGTCGCGAAAGCACTCACGTTCCCGGCCATCCCGGCCATGAACCCGGCTACTAACGCAGTGATTCCAAGACCCAGCAGGCCCGGCCCGCAATAGCGCGCCAGCATCAGCGGCAGGACGTCATCATATTTAAACTGTCCGGGCTGCGCCACGTTTCCCGGAACCAGATGAAAAGGCAGGACCGCGCGCCCCAGGAGGCCAGGAAGAATCACAATGAGCGGCACAGCCATTTTGAAGAAAGAGCCAATAATCGGCGCCAGCTTTGCTGAGCGCACGTCTCTTGCCGAAAGCACGCGCTGCACGACAAGGAAGTCGGTCGTCCAATACCCCATCGACTGCACTGCGCCCAAACCAAACACGATCGCGATCCAGTGGACTCCCATAGGGTTGTGGCTGGCCGAGCTCATCGGACCCCACATGTGTGTGAAATCCTGGCCAGGAAATCTTTCGTGAATTCGCGCGACCATGCCGCTCCAACCACCGGTTTCGACCAACCCGAGAATGGGAATTAATAGCGCACCGAACCAAATCAGGAAAAATTGCAGAACCTCATTGAAGATCGCGGAAAAAAGTCCGCCGGCGGCAACATACACGCCCACAGTGAGCGAAGAAACGATGATGCTGAAATGCAAACTCCACCCGAGCACCACTTCCATGACGAGCGCCATGGCGTACATGTTGACGCCCGACATAAGGATCGTCATGAACGCAAATGTAACTGCGCTCAACGCGCTGGCCTCCGTCCCATAGCGCAGTTTCAAGTATCCCGGGACCGAATGCGTCTTCGAAATGTAATAGAACGGCATCATCACGATGCCCAGGAACACCATCGCCGGAATCGCTCCGATCCAATACCAGTGCGCCGCCATCATGCCGTATTGATAAGCGTTGCCCGCCCAGCCCAGCAGCTCCAGCGAGCCCAGGTTCGCCGAAACAAACGCCAGCCCCGCCACCCACGCGGTCATCTCGCGGCCAGCCAGGAAGAAGTCTTCACCCGTCTTCGCAAACTTCTTCAGGTAAAAACCGATCGCCAGAACCAACAGGAAATAGATCGCAATGATGATCAAATCGACCCCGGATAGATGCACGAGCGTGGTGGGTGCAGCTAGCGTCATCGCCACGATCATTTTTTCTCCTTCGGCTGCCCGTAATAGGCGTCCTTGCCGTGCTTTCTCAGAAAATGTTTGTCGTGGAGCGCACGCCCGATGGCGTCCGCCTGTGCATTGATGCCCAAAGTAAAATAAGCCATGCGCGCCACAAATTCCAGAATCGCAGCGTTGTGCGCGGACGTCATCGGATCCGGCCCCCACGCAAACGGCGCGTGATTCGCCACTAACACACCGGGAATCGCGGAGTAGTCAATATCGCGAAACGTGCGCACAATCGCGTGCCCCGTGTTCGCTTCGTAATCCTCCGAAATCTCCGCATCTTTCAATTGCGCGGTCACTGGAACTGGCCCGTGAAAAGTATCCGCGTGCGTCGTTCCAAAACAAGGAATCGGCCGTCGCGCCTGCGCCCATGCCGTCGCATATTCTGAATGCGTATGACTGACGCCCCCAATCCCCGGAAACGCTTTGAACAGGATCAAATGTGTCGGCAAATCGGAAGAAGGCCGCAGCTTCCCTTCCACGATTTTCCCGTTCAGGTCCGTCACCACCAGGTCCCCAGACTTCATCCGCTCGTAAGGCATTCCGCTCGGCTTAATCACTACGAGCGAATCTTTTCGCGAAATACCACTCGCGTTCCCGAACGTGAAAAGCACCAGCCCCTTGCGCACCAGCTCAAGGTTGGCCTCCAGCACCTGGCGGCGCAATTCAGGCAGCAGCATCGCTTCCGCGAATCGGCTGTGACGAGCGCAGCCTGCCGGACTGAGAGTCTTTGTCGGAGAACAGAATTAGGTGGCAAGAAAAGTCGTGAGCGTTAACTCTGAAGGTCTGTACAATTTGCCAATGGTCCATAGTCGCCGCTGACATCCCCAAACGAAGCAAGAATTCTTCGCGTGACAATATCACGGCGGGGTCACGCCTGCCAACTGCAAACGCTTGCAGAATTCCGCCTTTCGACGGGCGCTATGGACCTCAGCGAACCGCTTCCCCGGCCTACCGCGTCGTTACGCCTTCCGCATGTTGCTGACGATGCCGGGTTATAAATTCCCTTAAGTACTCTCCTGCCTCAGTGATGTGCTTCCATAGCGCATCCGCGGCCACTTCGGGATCCCTCGTTCTGCAGACCTTGAGAAGCTCCCGGTGCGCCTGACCGGCACGGTGGAGGTCGCGAGTGACCACAAGATGCAGGCGTGTGTAACGATCACAATTGATATTTAGCGTCTTCAAGAATGACATCATCACCGGGCGGTTGGCGGCAGCGTACAAAGCGGAGTGGAAGCTCCAGTTCCATCGGCCCCAGGACTTCACTTCCGAATCCTTCTCGAGAGATTGCTCGTATTGACGAAGGATATCCTCGGCATGTTGAAAGTCCTCTTCCTTCATGTTCGGAAGAGCACATCTCAACATGTAGCACTCCATCACGGCGCGAGTTTCGAATAACTGCATGATTTCATCGGGAGACAGCGCCGACACCACGGCTCCCCGATTCGCCACAATAGTTATCAACCCTTCAGCCGCCAAATGACTCAAAGCTTCTCGCACCGGTATACGGCTGATTTGAAACTCCGACGCGATCGCATCCTGGCGAAGCTGCTCACCTTCGCGCAACTCGCCGGTCAAAATCTTTTCTCTCAGCCGTTCGACGACAACGGAAGAAAGGGACTTTCGTGGAATCGGGTCGACTTTTCTAGGGGCAATCGTAGACATGGGATGCTACACCACTAAGCTCCTTTTTTCGGCCAGCCACTGCGGGGCATTCTGTCCGAGAAGTGCATCGTGGGGATACATTATTAGGTATCAATACCACTAGGCAAAGCAATTTCGAATGCGCCAACTTAATCCCGGCCGGCGACATAGACAAGGCCCCCAAAACGGCGCGAAAAACGCTCACCAAGTATATCGTAGCTTGTCTGGGCCTTTGCGTGTTCCCTCACCGGTTCGCGTACTTCCGGTTGCTCCGGGTCCAATCCCCTGCCCCGCGCGTCGTTCCCGGCGAATGGCCTAGCCGTTGATTAGCCCGTGATAACATGAAGGGCCTCAGCAGTTTGAAACGTTGGTGATCCTGGGGGCCATGAACTTCAGCCGTCGTAGTTTTTTCAGACTTGGTGTGGGAGGCGCACTATCGTTGCGCCCTGTTTGCTTGGTAGGGCAGGGTGTTTCAACACACACGGCCA
>Ga0307471_100000306_pt1 | contig 24708 bp, 27 predicted proteins | sample atmos_gasesAM3C__2_FD_204566 | JGI IMG/M metagenome (GOLD analysis project Ga0307471, IMG submission 204566) | Hardwood forest soil microbial communities from Morgan-Monroe State Forest, Indiana, United States - atmos_gasesAM3C_515 | ecosystem: Environmental > Terrestrial > Soil > Temperate...
AACGGAGGTGCGCACGCTGCTCGCTGTGGTGTAGTCCGCAGCGTCAATGCCCCGGCACACACTGCTGCTCGGCCACGGCGCGTCGGGAGATTCGCGCTCGATGCGCCCGTGGGTCGACGCGCTCGCCCCGCTGGGCGTTGCGGCGATCGCCCTCGATCTGCCCCGAGGGAACGCAGAGCGGGCTGTGGTGGTGATGCGCGGGATCCTCGCCGAACACGCGGGCACCGCCGTCGGCGGGCACTCGTACGGTGGGCGGGTCGCCAGCATGCTCGCCGCCGAGCAGGACGTCAGGGCGCTCGTGCTGCTCAGCTACCCGCTGCACCGGCCGGGGCATCCCGAGGAGCTGCGCACGGAGCACTGGCCCAAAATCAGCTGTCCGGTCCTGCTCATTTCGGGTGACCGCGACCCGTTTGCTCGCGTTGAGCTGCTCCGCCGCGAGGTCGTCAGGCTGCCCGACTCGGAGCTGGTCGTCTACCCGGGCCTCGGACACGGCCTCTTGCCCGTGGTGAAGGACGCGGCGGCGCGCATCGCCGCATTCCTCGGGGCAGCGTAGCGCCCGGGCTCACGCACCCGGTGAAACGATCAGCCTTGCGGAGCCTCTCCGTCCGAGTGGCTCTTGTCGACCGGGCCCATCGATATCGAGCCGTTGATCGTGGCGCCGTCGTCGACCTGCAGGCGGGAAGCCCGCACCTCGCCGGTCACCGTCCCGGATCCCCCCAGGTTGAGACGGCGACGGGCCACGATGTCGCCGGTGACGTTGCCGCGGACGGTCACGTTCCGGCCCTCGAGGCGCGCCCGGGCCGTGCCCGACGCCTCGACATCGATGTCACCCGATGCCCGAACCTCGCCTTCCACGGTGCCCTGAATGCGGACATCGCCCTCCGAGTTGAGGTTCCCAGTCAGGGTGTCCCGCGGACCGAGCACGATGGTGTTGGTCCCGCCCGTTCCATTCGTACGCGCGCGCCCTCTCGGGAGCGCGGCTTCCTCCACCTCGATCGCATGCTCCATGGGCCTGCCTCCAATCCGGAACGCGCTCCTGTGGCGCGGGCCCACTATCGTACTGTCCCGGCGTGTCCGTCCAGCAGCGACGCGGCGACGCGACCGCAGACGATGGTCCGGCGTCACGCGCGCTCGCTTCTGCGCGTTTCATCGAACATATCGTCGATTTCTACGAGCGCGCGGCGCCGACGTACAACGAGTGGGCGGGCGGCGTCAACGTTCGCGCCGCACGCACTCTGGTCGAGCTGGTCGCGCCGCGCGCAGGCGAGAGCTCGCTCGACATCGGCTGCGGGACAGGGCTGGTCACGCACCTGCTGAGCGCGAGGTCAGGTGCGTCGGGCTACACGTTCGGCATCGACGTCTCATCGCGGATGCTGGATGTCGCGCAGCGCACGCGAGGGGAGGAGAGCAGCGGTGTGTTCGCGGTCATGCCCGCCGAGCGCCTGGTGGTGCGCAGCGAATCGTTCGACGTCGTGACTTTTGGTCAGTCATTGCCATATCTCATCGATCCACACGCCGCGCTCCTCGAAGCGCACCGCGTGCTTCGGCCCGGCGGGAGAGTCGCGGTCGCGTGCCAGCGTCGCCTGCTCTGCACCCCGGCAGAGAACGTCTTCTTCACGCAGCTCGCACACTTCGCCGCCCGCTATCCGTTCGAGGTGCCGCGACCACCTCCCGACCGGGCCTGGTACGGCGAGCCGCAGGTGCTGAGCGACCTGCTGGGCGCAGCGGGTTTCGTCGACGTGCGCGTCTCCCAGTCGCTCACCGGCAACCACACCGCCGATGCGCACGGCTGGATCGAGCTCATGATGTTCGCTGGCCCCTACCCGCATGCGCTGATCAGCCACCTCGGTCCCGAGCCGCGCGCCGCGTTCGAGCGGCGCTTCGACGACGCGATGCGCCAGCTCTCGGCCGACGAAGCCTTCCGGTACCACCGGCCGTTCTCCTTCGCAGTGGCACAGCGCCGAGACTGATTTGGCACCGAACGAATGTCCGCCCCGCGGGTCGCCTCCCGTACCATGGTCGCGAGCCATGCGACCCGTTCGAATCACGATCGCCGGACTCAGCATTGCGCTGGTGGCAGCCGGGATCACTGCCGCCGTGCTCGGCGCCACGCGGAGCGCCGCGTTCAGCCGGGAGGCCGCCGCGATCCAACACCGCTGGGACCTCGAGACGACTGAGGGCGTGCCGGCGGCCCAGCTGAGCCCACTGCGCGCCGAGCTGCTCGCGTCGCAGTACGACAGCGCCCACTGGTGGTCGCCGATCTGGTGGACGCAGACGGGGTCGGCGCTCGTGTCCGACCTCTCGGGTGACACCGATCGCATCTGGACCGCAGACATGGCAGCCGCTCGCGCGCAGGCTGAACAGGCCTCTCAGGCCTGGCGGCAGCTGATGCTGCAGCTCGGCCAGTACGTGCCGGCCGGTGAAGTCACCTCTGCCAAGGCATGGCCGGCGGCCTTGCGCGCCGCCAGCTCCCCTGCGGCGTTGACGCTTCTGGCCGGCGCGTGGCGGCAGGCGGTCGCAGTCGCGAGACAGCACGCGTTGACGGCCGAGCTCACCGCGGAAGTGGCCGCAGTCGGCGGCATCCAGGCGCTGCTGGGGCAGGCCGACTCAGCCTCTCAGGTCGCACACGCCGACAACCTCGACGACCAGCAGATCGGCAGCCTCACCAGCACCGTCCGCAGTCTCATCGCGAGTGGCGGCGACGCATCCCAGCCGGTGCGCGAGCTGATTGCTGCGCTCGCGGTCTTCCACCAGGTGCTCGCGCTCAACAACAACGTGTCGGCAGGGCTGCGGCCGCTGCAGCTCCTCGTCGATCAGGCCGGTGCCGAGGACACGCCGAATTCGCCATCCTTCCTCACGCAGTACGGAGCTGTTCATTCAGCGTTGTACGCGGCGCGCGAGGGAACACAGCTGAGCGCGGTCGCGCAGCAGCTCACTGCGCTGCAGACCACGGTGAGCGCAGAGCTGACCAATGACACGTGCGGGCACGCCGTCCCCGGGGGGCGGACCATATCCATATCGCTGACGCTGCAGGAGGCGATCTTCTATCAGGACGGCTGCGTGATCCAGGCGACGCCTGTGACGACGGGGCGAGAGTTCCTGCGCACACCGACGGGCACGTATCACGTGTTTTTCAAACAGTCGCCGTTCACCTTCATCTCCCCGTGGCCGCGAACCTCGTCGTTCTGGTATCCGCCCAGCCCGGTGAGCTGGGTGATGGAGTTCGCCGCCGGAGGGTATTTCCTGCACGACGCCCCGTGGGAACCGACCGGTGTGTACGGCCCCGACAGCGAGGACTCCCCCTATGCGAGCCACGGCTGCATTCACATTCCCACCGCCGTGATGCAGTGGGCCTATCAGTGGACACCCATGGGTGCCTCGGTGCTCATCACCGGCTGAGAGTCAGCTGCTGCAGTTGGAGGTCGACACCGGGCGCGTGCGGCTGGTCGCCTGCTGCAGGTCGGGCATGATCTGCGGCATCGACAGTGCGTACCCCTCCGACGGGGACGTGGTGCTCGAGGCGAACACCATGCCGATCACAGCGCCTGCTGTGTTGACCAGCGGGCCGCCCGAGTCCCCCGGGATCACGTGCGCGGCGAGCACCTCGATGTCACGCGTCACCAGCTTGTCTCCGTAGATGTTGTAGCCGGTCGCGTTCTCCGTGCCGCGCACGGCCGCCGCGGCCACCATCTCGCCCTGCCCGCCCGGGTAGCCGATGACCGCGCCGCTGGTCCCTCGGTCAGGATCGGTGTCGATCGTCGGAAGGGCCGGGTAGGGGAGGTCGGGCACGTAGAGCACGGCCACGTCCACGTTTGGGTCGAAGAAGACGACCGTCGCAGGATGGGCGCTGCCGTCACCGGCGTCGACGTCGACGTGCGTCGACCCGGCAACGACATGCGCATTGGTGGCCAGATACCTCCGTCCGATCGGCCACGACGTGCCCGCTTCGCCGCTGCCACACCCGTCCGCGATGACGCGTTCGGTGACCGCGGCAGCCGCGCGGATGCCCTTGGTGTTGATCAGCGCCGGAATCTGCAACGGAGGCAGCGCCCCCGGGGCGATCGAGGCGAACGGGTTGGGGAGGTTCGTGCCACGCAGGATGTTCTCGATGCTGGCAAGGAATCCCGGCGGGCGCGGGACGAACGAGTCGAGGGCGCGCTCGATCACGGAGCCGCGGATCTGGTCATCCAGCGCGACCCAGGGGCTCTGGGAAAAGATGAGGCCCAGGTACCAGGTGCCCGCCAGCGTGCCGATCGTGGCGAGCAACACGCCGAGGTAGGAGTCCCAGCGGGCGAATCCACTGCGCAGGCTGACGACGCGCATCCGAAATCCCACTGCGGTGCCGATCCCCTGGATCAGGACGACAAAGGCAAAGAAGACGCCGATGGCGATCAGAGAGGTGACGCTGGGATCGTGGGAGAGGGCGTGCCCGAGCTTGGGGGCGAAGACGGCGCCGAGCACCAGCCCGACCAGCAGCCCGATCAGGGACAGCGCGACCCAGCTGATCCCGCGCCGGTAGCCAGAGATGGCAAACAGGATCAGGACGGCGACGATGATCAGGTCGAGATAGTCCATGGCCGATCACAGTGTGCCCGCCGTACGCCCTCCATGGCACAGTGACGTCGTACCGGCCGGCACGGGGCGTGGCGCAGGTGGTAGCGCGCCTGGTTTGGGACCAGGAGGTCGTGGGTTCGAGTCCCGCCGCCCCGACGCCCCACGCCACTGCCCGACGCGCACCCCGACGTACCCGCCGAAGGAGAGCGAGACGATGCAGAAGCTGACCGGGCACTGGAAATAGAACGAGAGGTAGTACGCGATCGTAAGGCCGATCCACGTCGACGCCAGCGCGACGACGACGCTGACGGCGATCGCGTGGCCGGGGCTTCTGCCCACACGCTCGGCGATGGCTGCGGGAGTCACGACCAGCGCGAAGATGAGCAGCACGCCGACGACCTGCACCGACACGGCAACGGTCAGCGCGAGCGTCATCATGAACGCGATGGAGAGTGCCTGCACCGGCACTCGGCGCGCGCGCGCCGCGTCCTCGTCGATGGATGCGAAAAGGAGCGGACGGTACATCACGCCGATGAGCGCCAGCGTGACCACACCGATGACGAGCGTGAGCCCCACCTGCGACGAGCTGACGGCGAGGATCTGCCCGAACAGAATCGAGGTTGCCAGGCCGGCGTTGCCGCCCTTGTAGAGGGCGAGGAACAGCGCGCCCAGCCCGAGCGAGAAGGCGAGGACATTGCCGATCACGACGTCGCGATCGCGAAGGCGACGGCCGAGCGTGCCGATGGCGGCACCGGCCGTCAGGCAGAACGCCAGCAGTCCCACGATCGGCATCAGACCGAGCAGCACGCTCCCCGACGCTCCCGCAAAGCCGATGTGCGACAGCGCGTGCGCTGCGAAGGCCGTGCGTCGCAGGATGACGAAGTAGCCGACGACGCCCGCGACCACCGCCACAACCGCTCCCGCGACGAAGGCGTCACGCATGAACTGGTAGCTGAGCATCTGGGTGACGTCCGTCACCGGGTTCCAGCTGAACATGGCTACAACCTCGCCACTCCGGATGCGCGGTGCTCGTGGTGAGGATGCGCCGCCTCTTCCTCGAGCCCGGCGACGAAACGCCGGCCCTGGCTGTCCGTGAGCACCTCAACGGGAGCGCCATAGAGGCGTGAGAGCACCGGGCCGGTCACCACCTCGTCGGGCGTGCCGATCGCGACGCCACCGCCCGCGATGTAGCAGACGCGGTCCAGCACGCGGCGCAGCGGGTTCAGATCGTGCGCGACCAGGATCACGGTCAGCCTGTTGGTGCGAGCGATGTCGCCGATCAGCTCCGCCATCGCTGCCTGCGAGCGCAGGTCGAGGTTCGCGAGCGGCTCGTCGAGCAGCAGCAGGGAGGGCTCGCTGACCAGCGCCTGAGCCAGCAGCAGTCGCTGGCGTTCCCCCCCCGAGAGCTGGCCGACGCGGCGGGTCGCGTACTCCGCTGCACCCACGGCGGAGAGCTCGCGGGCGACACGATCGCGCTTGCGGTCGGTGGTGGCACCGGGCAGCCGGAATCCCCAGCGGTGGCCGTCGAGCCCGAGGCCGACCAGATCGGACCCGCGAATGGCGGCGTCGGAGTCGAAGCCGTGGGCCTGGGGGACATAGCCGATATCCGCGCTTCCGCGGCGGGGCGACGAGCCGAAGACGCGCAACTCGCCGCCGCCCACCGGCTGGAGCCCGAGCAGCATCTTCAGCAGGGTGGACTTGCCGGCGCCGTTGGGCCCCAGCACCGCGACGAACTCGCCCTGGCGGATGTCGAAGTCGGCCCCCGACCACACCGCCCGACCGCCGTAGGCTGCGGCGAGCCCACGCGCTTCGACGACCGCAGCCGGAGCATCCATGGCGAGGCTCAGTGGCCGAGCGCTGCGGCGTTCAGCGCGTTGGTCAGTGCGTCGAGCTCAGCGTCCATCCATTCCTCGAACGTCGCGATCGGCGGCTGCACCGTCTCCGAGACGGCGACGAGCGGGATGTCCTGTGCCGCCGCCGACTCCTTGATGCTCGTCGTCAACGGCGTCACCGTCTGCACGTTGTAGACGAGCACCTTGAACGCCTTGGCGTGGATCTGCTGCGTGAAGGTCACCTCGCTCGAAGCGGGTGGGTCGTTGCCCTCCGCCACCGCCTGCATGAACTCGTACGGCGTCACCAGGTTGAGGTGCAGGTACCGCGCCATGTACTGGAAGATGCTCTCGGTCGACGCCACCGGGGTGTCGCCGAAGTGCTGCTGAATGTACGCGAGGCGCTGCCTGTACGGCGCCAGCTTCTGCTCAAACGCGTGTGCCTGTGAGGCGAAGTAGGCGGCGGCACCGGGCTGGAGCGAGGTGTAGTCCGCGGTGATCTGGTCGACTACCCGGAAGACGGCACTCGGGTCGTACCAGAAGTGGGGGTTGTCGCCCTCCTTCTTGTGCAGGAATGCAGCGACCGTGAAGACCTTGCGTCCACTCGCCGGCTGTGCTGAGAGCAGCTGGTCGGCCCAGGTGTCGTACCCGGCGCCGTTGACGATCACGTATTCGGCCCTGGCGAACAGCCGCGCGTCCGCCGCGCTGCTCTCGTACTCGTGCGGGTCGGCGTTCGGGTCGGTAACGATGCTTGTCACGTCGACATGGCTGCCGCCGAGCTGGGCGGCGATGCTCCCCCAGAAGTTCTGTACGGCCACCACGGTGAGGATCGCGTGGGTCCCGGCCTGGACCGAGCCCCCTGCGGGCGAGCACGCGCTGCCCGCAACCCCGAGAAGAACCGCGAGCGCCGGGAACACCCGTAGAATCAGGTGTCTCATGAGACCGAAGTCTATATGAGACTGAGTACCGTCTGCGACAGGGGTGCCGAGGCTGCTGCATGATGGTGGTGATGGCCAAGACCGTTGACGACCTGTCGGAGCGGCTCGCCGCACGCGGACGGCGGCCGACCGCTCAGCGGCTGGTCGTCCTCGAGGCGCTGCGCTGTACAGCGCGCACGGTCACCGCCCAGGAGCTCTACGAGCAGCTGCGCGGCGACAACCCGCTGATCGGCCGTGCCACGGTTTTCCGCACGCTGGACTCCCTCGTCGACGCCGGGCTGGCCCAGCGGTTCGAACGACCCGGGCACGTCTACGCATACGCCGCGTGCTCAGCCGAGCACCACCACCACCTGGTCTGCACCGGCTGCGACACCACGATCGAGATCGACGAGGCGTCCATCGCGAAGCTCACCCGCGAGCTTGAGACGCGCCACGGGTTCGCCGTCCATCACGGCACGCTCGATTTCTACGGCCTCTGCGAGCGCTGCTCACAGAGCCCCTGAGCTCGTTTCGATCAGGACGTGAGCGCCCGCCTCCGGCGGCGCCGCACCGCGATCTGCACACCCAGCGCGGCGGCCACGCCGCCGGCGGGCAGGAGGATCGACCAGCCGGACTCAGGGATGCCGGTGCCCGGTGAGCACGCGCCGGTGCCGATGACCGACGGCCCGGACGTCTGGTTGGCCGACACGACGTGGTTGCCATTCGGGCTGGGGCCGGCCGGGTCTCCGTAGACCGAGCCGTCGCTCGCCGTCGCCAGCGAGTTGTCATCCGAATACGCGATGTGCGCGCACCCCGTCGTCAGATCGACCGTCTCCTGGTTGAAGTCGAGCAGATGACGCGGATCGCGAGGCACGCCCTGGGCGCATGCGATGCCGAGGTTGCAGATGTCTCCCCAGTGCATGGGGGCGCTGGTCAGCTGGAGGTTCGTCCACACCGCGTTGGCGGGCGTCTTTGTCTTGATGTCCAGGGTCTGCCCCGCAAAGAGATTCCAGTGGCATCTGGGTGGGTAGTTGGGCGGGGGCGTGCCGCTTTGGTTGTCACCACCGTCGCACCCGAGTGGGTCGAACTTTCCGACGCTGGCTGCGCCGGTGGGCACGATCTCACTGGTGTGGAGATACGAGACGTCGACCTTGCCAGGATCACCGGCGGCGATCGTCGCGTAGATGTTGGTTCCGCACGACACCGGACGCGTGGCGTTCGTCGGACATGTCGCCGGCGCTGTCGGATTGACCTGGTAGGCGTTCGCCGCGGCGCCTGAGATGAGCCCCGTACCGTCGTCGAAGCTGACGGTGCTCCCGCCGCACTGGCACCAGACCACATACGTGTTGAACACGCAGGTACCGTCCGTCTGCACCATGCCGGCGGTCGACTCCGCTCCACACGTGGCGGGGTTCTCACCGGGGGCCGGCGTGTTGAAGGCCATGTACGGGTTGCCCTGGTTGTCCACGGTGAAGCTCGCGAACGGCGTCGACATGTCGTGGCCGACCCCGGAGTCGTAGACCATCTGAGGATTCCAGGTCGCGCCGTTGTCGTCCGAGTAGGCGACCCACGCGGTGTGGAAGGACTGGTCCATCGAGAGGTTGCATCCGGTCGCGTTGGTGGGCAGGTCAACGGCGATCCACGAGACGTAGATCCGCCCCGCGTGAGGCAGGCCCGGCTTGACGATCTGAACGCCGGCCGGAACCGTGTTGCACAGCGTGAATCCCTGGACCTCGAAGGTCTGCGGGTTCATCGGATTGGAATTCGCCAGCACCTCGATCGGTGGCCCAAAGGTGGCGCCGCCATCCTTGGACATGTTCACCCAGATCTGGCTGGGCCCGTAGAAGTCGTGGTACATGAGGGCGACTTCCGGACCCGTGTAGCCGGCTGGAATCGGGTGCGGCGCAACCAGGTTCGCCGCGCCCACCCACTGCCTGTCGACCCCGAAGATGTTGCAGCTCGTCGGGAAGGGTGGTCCCGTCACAGGGGGAACGCATGCCGACGGGTTTGTGTTGGTGGTACCCAGGGGCTCCGGGTTGCCGTGGACCCAGTTGCACGAGTTCGGAGATCCTGGGGGTGCGCCGCCGGTGGTCGTGCAGGCGGGCGTTCCGCCGTTGTTGGACGTCCACGAGTCGGCCTGCAGCGGCAGGCTGCCCTGGCTCCCGGCCAGGTTGCACCAGTACAGGGTGTTCGTCTGTGTCGTGGAGTTCGGTCCGGGGATCGTCTCGAGACACGTGTCCCCGCTGGAGGGATCCGGCGACTCGATCTGCTTCCACGTCGTCCCGCGGTCGAACGACCTCCAGGTGCCGGGTTCTCCGCACGGCGGTTGGTTTGTGCCACCACAAGCACTCTGGTTCACCGCAGGGTTGGTGACCCCGCTCGGCGAACTCACGTAGAGAACCCCGTTGGCATTCGAGTTGATCGACGGCTCGCCGCCGTACTGCCCGACGATGTTGAGGTTGAAGCCCAGGCCGCTCGCGCCCGCGCCGACCGGTGATGCCATTACGAGGCCGGCCGCGGCCAGCACGACAAGCGCTCCCTTGGAGAGAAAGCTGTTCTTCATCTACCCCGTCCTACCCATCCCGAGTTCGTTTGTCGATTCCAAAGGGAACCGTAGGCCAAAAATGCTATCAGAATCGTAAATGGCAGCGTCGCGGATCGTCGTCCGGCTCGCCCGGCCGGGCGACGTCAGATCCATCGCATCCGTGCTGCGCCGCGCGTTCGCCGAGTACGAGTCGTCGTACACACCCGAGGCCTTTGCGGCAACAACTCCGGGCCCCGACGAGATTCAGCGCCGGATCGACCAGGGACCGGTTTGGGTCGCCACGCTGAGCGGCGACATCGTGGGGACTGTGTCTGCGCTGCAGCGAGCAACCGACCTTCACATCCGCAGCATGGCCGCCGTGCCGAGTGCGCGAGGGAGCGGAATCGGCGGTCTTCTCTTGAGGGAGATCGAGCGATTTGCGTTCCTGCACGGTTGCCGACGGTTGACGCTGTGCACGACGCCATTCCTCGCGCGCGCCATCGCGCTCTATCGGAGCTTCGGATTCGAGCGTGCCGACGAGGGTCCAGAGGATATCCACGGGACCCCACTGCTCACCATGACCAAGCGCCTGAACGACGGATTTCGACTGAACTAGGGGGCTGCCGTCCGGCGGTTCAGCGCAGACGCGAGAGAGCGTAATCGAGGCGCGCCAGGCTGTCCGCGCGGCGCGCCGCTTCATCGATGGTGCGCAGCATGCGCAGGCGTGCCTGCGACGTCCGCCTCCATCTATTGAGCTCGAGGTCTTCCTGCATGTCGGCGAGCTGTTGCTGCGCCTTCCTGTAACTCGGCGCCGGTTGCGGCTCCATTCCCCCGAACCTCCTCCAGCCCATCGATCAATCCGTTCTCCAAGGATCGAGGACGCTTCAATGGCCGCCATCAGGCGTTTGCATCACACAACAGGGAGGTGCTTTCTTCAGGCGGCGCTGCGGCGCATCGCGCATGATGCAGACGCCTTATGCGCCGCTGAGCCCGATGCTTCTATGAGCAGTTGCGCACGCGGTCGACCATAGGTTCGGCGCACCCAACCGGGTCGCGCACAGCTCAAGACAGTGAGAGGGAACCGTGGTGTTTGACCGTTCGAGAGAGATCGTTGGAGTCATGAGCGCCGTGCGGCGCGTCGTCAGCGTCCGGGTCGCCGGTGTGGCGCTCGCTGCCGGCGGAGTCGCACTGATGGGTTTGGGCACGCTGCATGCTGGCGCGCACAGCACGTCGCCGATCGTCGCAAACAGTGCCTGCGTGCCTGTCGGCCCCGTCTGCCTTCCTTCCGGAACCGTGAGCTCGGACTGTGACAAGGACAAGGGCAACGGCAACGACAAGGACAACAAGGACTGCACGACCACGACCACGACCTCGACAAGCGACAAGAGCTGCTCGACCGATGACAAGGACAAGGGCAACGGCAAGGACAAGGACGAGAGCAACAACTGCACGACAACGTCGACCACCACGGCGACAACGGCGTCGACTTGCACGACCAGTCCCGACGACAGCAACGGCAACAACCCCGACGACACGCCCTGCCCCACCACAACGACGACAACGAGCAACGCGTCCACCTCGTCGGTCACCGGCAGCGGGGCCGGTACGAGCACCACGACCTCGAGCAGCGCGGTACAGAGCTCGGTGCAGGCAGTGAAGACGCCGAGCACCGGCGCGGACGCCGACTTCGGGCTCGGCCTGCTGCTTCTGATGAGCGGGGGCGGCCTGACCTTCGGCGCCACGCGGCTCCGCCGCCGCCAGCGCTAACAACTCACGCCAGAAGGGACCGCGGTCCCGGGAGGGGACAAGGCCAGGCTCCAGGACGTCCGGTCCTGGAGCTTGGCTACCATCTGGCGCTTGCACCGCCTCCAGCACCCGCGAGCACCGCTGTGGCTGCTGGGTGCGCTGAGCCTCCTTTCACTGGGGGCTCGTCTGTTTTATCTGGACAAGCCGTACAACGCGAACAGCCACCGCTCAGCGCTGATCTTCGACGAGCAGTACTACGTCAATGCAGCGCGGGTGATCCTGGGCATCCATCCACCGGCCGGAAACACATACGCGCAGGCGGCCCTCTTCCACGACCCCAACGCCGAGCACCCGCCGCTTGCGAAGTTGATCATCGCGGGCACCATCAAACTCTTCGGTGACAACCCGTGGGGATGGCGAGTCGCGCCGGTCATTTTTGGCAGCGCCGCCATCCTCCTCATCTTTTGGCTGGTGCGCTCTGCGGGCGGAGGCGCGTGGATCGCCCTGGGTGCCGCGAGCTTGATGGCCGTCGACAACCTGCTGCTCATCCACGGCCGCATCGCGACGCTCGACATCTTCTTCCTCACCTTCATGCTGCTCGCGGTGGCGTTGTACCTGCGCGGCCATCCGCTGCTTGCGGGGGTCGCCCTCGGCGTCGGCCTGTGCATGAAGCTCGTGACGGTCGACGTCATCTTCATGCTCGTGCTCTACGAACTTGCTCGCGTGCTGAAGCGCAACGCGAGCGATGTGCGCAGACGCGTCGCGATCGCTCGGGAGCGCGCGGTGCCGCTGGCGGTGCTCGTCGGTACGGGCGCGGTGACGTACCTGGGGGTGCTGTTCGCACTCGACGTGTGGGTGGCGCCGATCGGCGGCCCCGGCGACTGCGCCACCGTCGCCGGCGGGTTCCACAACCCGATCGTGCACACCCTCTTCATGCTCTGCTTCTCAGGAAAGCTGACCAGTCCCGCCGGACCCGCCGGCATCGCCAGCTATCCATGGCAGTGGCTGCTCAACCAGGTGCCCATCGACTACTACTCCCAGACGGGCAACGTCCTCAGCGGCGGGAAGGTCGTCGCCAGCCACGCGGTCGTGTCGTTCCAGGGGGAGATGAACCCCGCAATCATCTTCCTGGCCCTGCCGGCGATCGGGATCGCCATGCAGATGGCGTGGCAGCGGCGCGACGCACTCTCGCTCCTGAGCGTTGCCTGGTTCCTGGGGACCTTCGTCCCCTTCGTCATCGCCGCCGCGCCACTCGGCGCGTTCGGCAACCGCACCTCCTACCTCTATTACATGGTCGCCGTGCTGCCGGCCGTCTTCATAGCTGCGGCCGAGCTGTTCAAGCGGGGCTGGTTGCCGCGAGGCGCGCTGCTGGGATACGTCGCCATCCTCGGGTACTGGTTCGTGACGCTGTACCCGATCCGAACCTGGACCGGCACCTGAACCGATCTTCGGCCCCGGTTCCCGCGGTCTGGAAACAGTGCGGCTACTGCGGTGTTAGAAGTGTTAGAGACGTTTGGACAACTGTACGCGTTCGCGGTACTCTGGCCGCGATCAGCGTCGAGAGGGCGGGGGCCGGGGGGTCAATGTTCAACCGTTTGCAGGACGACGAGCAGGAGGCGGGACGCCTGGATCCGGTGGCGCCGCCTGCCTGCGCCCGTGTCCTGATTGCAGAGGACGATCCGATCATGCGGTCCGCGCTGGCCGAGCTCGTCGAGTCGAGGGCGGGCCTGGAGGTGGCCGGAACAGCGGGAGACGCCTTCCAGGCTGCTGAGCTGGCCGAGCGGCTCCTACCGAACGTGGCCGTCGTCGATGTCCGGATGCCCGGGGGTGGCCTCCAGGCGGTGCGCTGGATCAGGCAGAGGTCTCCGGCAACCCGCGTGGTTGCCTTCTCGGCGTATGCCGACCGCGCCTCGGTGCGCGAGATGCTGCTCGCCGGAGCCGCCGAGTATGTGGTCAAGGGGGTGGATCCCAAGGCGCTCGTCGAGGCGATGGAGAGTTCGGGCCGGGGCCGCGTGGGGCTGCCCGCAGGCGAGATCAACGAGCTGATCGCTGACCTGGTGTCTCTCCTGCACGATCGCGACGACGAGCATTCGGACGCACCGGAGCATCTCCGGCGCGCGGTTGGTGAGGCCGGCACCCGGCTTCGGACGGTCCTCACCCTCGCGGACGCCGCACTGCAGGCTCTGCGCCGCACCTACCCGGAGCTGGGCGCCGAGTTCGACCGCCTCCTGGCCGCCGCGGCTGCCGCCGAGGCGGTGGCAGGGGATCTTGAGGCGCTCGCCGGCGAGTCCCTCATCCCGATGTCCGACGGCGGTGACCTGGCGATGCTGACGGGTGCCGCGTGAGAACGGCCACCGTGGTTCGCGGCGCCTCCGACCGCACGCCCGAGACCGGCCCCGAGCCCGGCCGGCGCGACGTTTCGCGCGCCGAGGCACTCGCCGAGCTGTCGGGGAGCCTGGCGCAGGTGGGCCTCGAACCGCACGCGGTCATGGACCAGGTGGCGCGGCTCGTCTCCGGGTTTCTCGGCGACACCGTCGCTGTGCGGCTCATCGGTGATGGCGGGGACAACCTGGAGTCGGTGGCGATCCACGATCCGCACTCCGCGGCGGCTCCGACGCTCCAGCGCGTGATCGGTCTCTTCCCGCGTGAGTCAAGTGCCACAGATCCTTACGACGACACGACCAATCCGGCCGAAACTGTTGCGCTCCACGGAGCCGAACTCCAGTTGATGAAGGGCACATTCTCACGCGCTGCGCGCACCGCGTTCGACGCGCTGAACGTGACCGCGGTCCTCATCGCACCGATGCGAGCTCGCGGACGTGTCATCGGGACCCTCGGCCTGTGGCGCCGCGGCGACCGCGCTCCGCACGGCGAGCGGGATCGGCAGTTCGTTCAGGAGCTCGCGGACCGTGCAGGTCTCGCCATCGATGGAGCACAACTCGTCGAGCGTCTCAAGCAGGAGCTCGACGAGCGCCGCCGGGCCGAGGAAAGCCTCAAGCTCACGCTGGAGCTGCAGCAACGGCTCGACGGCAAGCGCCGCGCGCTGGTCGAGAGCATGGTCACCGCCCAGGAGGCGGAGCGCAAGCGCATCGCCGCGGACGTTCACGACGATTCGATCCAGGCAATGGCCGCGGTGGGCATCCGCCTCCAGGTGCTGCGTCGCAAGATCGACGACCCCGCCCTGCTCGAGGGACTCAGCGCCATCGAGGACACCGTCGCCGAAACCGTCTCGCGCTTGCGCAGCCTGCTCTTCCAACTCGACCCGGCGGGCCTCGAGAGCGTCAGCTTGAGCCGGGCGGTGCAGACATACATCGATCACACCTTCCGAGACTCCGGTGTCTCCGGCCGGGTTCAAGGCTTGCTGAGCCACGAGCCGCCACCCGAGACCCGGGTGATCCTGTACCGGATCATCCAGGAGGCCCTGACCAACGTGCGCAAGCACGCCGGCGCCTCGCTGGTGACGGTCACGCTCGCCGAGGACGAGGTCGGCTACACGGTCAGCATCCGCGACGATGGTCGCGGGTTCGACATCGCGGACACCGGGGCGCTCAATCTCCCGGGCCACCTCGGACTTCGGGGCATGCGTGACAGGGCCCAGGCTGCAGGGGGGCTGGTTCAGGCTGAGAGCACCGTCGGAACAGGCACCGTCGTGCGCATCTGGATCCCCGCGAACAACCCGGAGCTGCGCTTGCTACAGCACGCTCATTCCGCGTAGCTGATGATGCTCATGCGCACGGCGACGGCGACCGCCTCCAGCTTGGAGTGTGCATAGAGCTTGCCGATCATGCTCTGCACGTGATTGCGCACGGTCGCGAGACGGATGCCGAGGCGTTCCGCGATCGCCGCGTTCGAAAGCCCCTCGGCCACCAGTCGTAGCACCTCGATTTCGCGTACGGTCAGATCTGCGCCGGGTCTGGTGCGGTCGTCGCTGTTGTTGACCAAACGGCTGAGACGCTCGGGAGAGATCAGAACCTCTCCGCGATGCGCGGCTCTGACGGCAACCAGCAACTGATCGACGCTCTGATCCTTCGTGAGGTAGCCGCTGCAGCCCGCGGCAATCGCCTGACGGAGCACGTCATCGCTGGCGGCGGCAGTGAGCATCACCACCCGGGCCTTGGGGTGCTCGGCCTTGATGGCGCGGGCCGTCTCGACGCCATCCCCGTCCGGAAGCCGGTAATCCATCAGCACGACGTCCGGCGATGAGCGCCGCGCCGCGTCGAGCCCCTCCGCAGCCGTGGCGGCGGCATCAGCGACCGCGATGTCGTCGGTGCCGTCGAGGGCTGCCTGCAGCGCCTCTGCGAACATCAGGTGGTCCTCGATGATCAGGACCCGGATCTGCGCGTCCGAGACCGGATTCTGGCGAACGCCTTCGACCAGATCGAGCATGGGGGCATCCTAGGCGACGCCGTCGGGCTATTCACGGCTAGCGACCAGGCTGCAACTGCAACGTCGCAGCGCCTTCGGGGTGGGGCACGCGCATCAGGCGCCTGATGCAGACGCCTCACGCGGGACTGCAGCCGCTGCCTCTGGCGAGCCCGCAGACGCGAGGCGACGATTGACGCCGGCGGCCGCGCAGGCGAGCTCGCCGCTGTACGCACGCCAGGAGATGAACCACCGACCGTGATGAAATTGCAGCGTCGCACCCCCTTGCCGAGCAGCGGGGACGTGCGTCTCACGGAGCGAAAGCTTGGAGAGCTGCTCGTCTTCGGCGGTGCGGCCAGCGAAGCGGTGGTGCGTGAGGCCCTCAAGCAGCAGCGCAGCGATCGCCGCCCCATCGGCCGGATATTGGTTGACCTGGGTGTGGGCAGCGATCGTGTGGCGGGTGCCTTGGGTTTCCAGATGGGCGTCGTTCCCGTCGAGCTCGACGCCGTGGAGGTCGATCAGCGCGCGGTCGACAGCATCGACGGACGGTTGGCGCGCGAGATGGAAATCTTCCCGTACCTGGTGGATGGCGACGACATCCTGCACGTCGCGACGAACAACCCGGGTGATCATCTGCTCAGCGAGCGGTTGGTGGACGAGCTTGGCCGGCCGATTCACGTGGACTTCGCCGATGCCGCTGCGATCCAGCGCGCGCTGGACCGTCACTACACGGTCCTCGACAAGGTCGGCGCGGCCGCTGAGCGAGCCGTGCGTGACAGCTCGGTGACCGTGGCTCCGATCGTAGAGCTGGCGACGCTCGGGGCAGACGCGCCGGTGGTGCAGATCGTGAACATGATTCTCACGCAGGGCTTGCGCGAGCGTGTCTCGGACATTCATCTCGAGCCACAGCACGACAGGCTGCGAGTGCGCTTTCGTATCGACGGCGCCTTGCGCGACGTGCAGTCACTGCCGAGCGGCCTCTCTGGTGCGATCGCGTCGCGGCTGAAGATCATGGCGGCCATGGACATCGTTGACCGTCACCGGGCTCAGGACGGGCAGACGACGATGGAGGTCGACGGACGGACGGTGGACATCCGCATCGCGACGATGGAGACGGTCTGGGGCGAGAAGGTCGTGCTTCGCCTGCTCGACCGTTCCCGCTCGCTGGTGCCGCTGTCGCAGCTCGGGCTGCGCGATGAGGAGCATCGGCAATTGCAGCGGCTCATCAACTCTCCGTATGGGCTGTTCATCGTGGCCGGCCCGACCGGAGCCGGCAAGACGACCACGTTGTACGCCGCGCTGAACGAGCTCGATCGCAACCAGCGCAACATCACGACGATCGAGGATCCGGTCGAGTATCAGTTCGAAAACATCAACCAGGTCCAGATCAACCGGCTCGCGGGCATGACCTTTGCAAACGGGCTGCGCGCGATCCTTCGGCAGGATCCAGACGTGATCCTGGTCGGTGAGGTGCGCGACGCGGAGACGGCGCAGATAGCCATCCAGTCGGCGCTCACCGGGCATCTCGTCATGGCCTCACTGCACGCGGCCGATGCGGTGGGGGCGCTGCATCGCTTTCTGGACATGGGCGTCGAGGGTTACCTGGTCGCGTCGGCTGTGATCGGTGTGGTTGCGCAACGTTTGGTTCGAGTCAACTGCCAAGCCTGCGCCACCCGGGTCAAGGTGAAAGTCGAGGAAGCCGAGTTCTACCGTGCCGCGCGTGGCAACGTCCGAAGCGCAACGCAGATGGCAGGCGCGGGCTGTCGCACGTGCAGGGGTACGGGTTTCTTCGACCGCCGTGGCGTGTTCGAGTGTCTGGCCGTGGACGAGGAGATTCGAGAGCTGATTGCCCAGCGCGCAACACAGACCCATCTTCGCGAGCGCGCCGCCGCTAACGGTATGCGAACCCTCCAGGACGTGGCATGTGATCTCGTCGACGAAGGGAAGACAACCATCGCGGAGGCGATGCGCACGGTCTACGTGCTGTAGGAGAAAAGATGGCGCAACTGGCCGCGACCACGAACAGGCAGATGAAGACCGCCGCGCAGGCGTTCAAATCCTTTCTGACGTACAGCCCCGGGAAGGTCAAGCCACAGGAGGTCGTCCTCTTCTGCCGTCAACTCTCCTCGTTCGTTCGCGTCGGAGTGCCGGTGACGAGCGCAATCCAGACATTTGCCGAACAGACGTCGAGTTCGCGCCTCAAGGAGGCGTACGCCGCGGTGGTGAAGGATGTCGAGGGTGGGGCGCGATTGAGCGCAGCCTTCGCCGCACGCCCGCAGGTGTTCCCGAGCATCCTCACCGACATGGTCCGGTCGGCGGAGGTGACCGGCAACCTCGACGTCGTTCTCGGCCAGGCGGCGCGCCACATCGAACGCGAGGCGCAGGCGCACCAGAAGATACGCGGCGCGATGCTGTACCCGGTGATCATCGCAACGTTCGCCATCATCGTAACGGTCGGCATGGTGGTGTTCGTGCTGCCACGCTTTCGGGATCTCTACGCGTCGCTCGGTGTGCCGGTTCCCGGAATCCTCGCCGGGCTCCTTTCGTTCTCAAGCTTCCTCGGTGGCCACGCGCTCATGATCACGGTCGGAGCGCTGCTTGGGATTCTCGCGCTGAGCGTGTGGGTGCGAACCGAGCATGGCCGATACGCGCTCGACCGCAGCCTTCTGAAACTCCCAGTGATCGCGCCGTTGCTGCAGGCATCAATGACCGAGAGGTTCTGCCGCACCCTCGGTGACATGCTGTCGGCCGGCGTGCCGATCACGCAGACGTACTCCGTCGTCATCGCCAATGTCCGGAATCGGGTGTACAGAAAGGCGCTTGCCGAAGTCGCGCCGGCGATCGCTGCCGGTGAAGGTGTGTTCCGCCCGATGCAACGGGCCGGGGTCTTCACGCCTGCCGTTGTGCAGATACTCCGGGTCGGTGAGGAGACGGGGCACCTTGACACCAACCTGACCGAGGCGGCGGACATGCACGAAGAGGAGCTTGACTTTCGCATCAAGCGCCTGACTGCGTTCCTCGAGCCTGCCCTCATCATCTTCGTGGGCTGCGTAGTCGGCTTCGTCGCCATAACGCTCGTGACGTCGATCTACTCGCTCGCAGGGGGGTACAAGTGAGGTCTGCGCGGGTGCGGCGTCACCTCCGGCGCGAGGAAACCGGCCTCACGCTGATCGAGATGCTTGTCACGATCGCGGTGCTTGTCGTCGGGTTTCTCGCTTTGGTGTCCGCGTTCGCGCAGGCGGAGCTCCGCGTGAGCTCGACAAGCGACGCTGCGCAGCTGGCCAGCCATGCGCGTCAGGTCGGCGACGCCATCAAGGCCGAAAGCCTGGCGTACGTGCAATGCAGCGGCCCTCAGGGTCAGGCACCGAGCGGTCACACAACATATCAAGCGGCACTCAGAAGCTCAGGTGCCATGACCACTCGTGACACCGTGTCGTCTGTCGCCCAGGCGGTGAGCTCGCGAAGCAGCCACACGGTGTCGGGCGTGCCGGCCCCACTTGTCGCGATCAACAGTTGCGCAAGCGCGGGGACTTCATCGAACGCCGACTATGGTGTGCAGCAGATCACGTTCCAGGTTGTCGCCTCGGACGGCCGGGCGCTCGTTCGGGTGGTGTACAAGCGTTGGAACTGAAGTTCGTTCGGCGCCGGGGAGAACGCGGGCTCACGCTCACCGAGTTGCTGGTGGCGCTCGCCGTACTGACAATCGTCGCGGGCGCGATCGCGGGCGCCTTCGCGATCGGCATCAGGGTGCTCGGTTCCGGGGGAGCCCAGGCTCGCCTCATGGGCAGCCACGACCTGCTCGCCTTCGAGCAGCAGATCGGCGCCGACATCGCCCGTGCCGACTGCCTGAAGGCTCCGAACGAGACCACTGTCCCGTCGGGAGGGTGCGCCTCCTCTGTCCAGAAGAACCCGTCGAGTTGCGGTACCGGCTCGTACGCGCTCTGCCTTGCCTGGTACGTGCCTGCATCGGCCACCTGCCATACCGTTCTGTACTGGCAGAAAGCGAACGGCACGGTGGTGCGCAGTGACATCGCCAGTGGGGGCGGCCCTGCCACCTCCGACCAGGTCACCACCGGTCCGCTCAATGTCACCGCGACGTGGAGCGCGGCCGCCACCACCAACAACGGGTACCTCTGGACAAACCAGGTGAGCGTCAAAGTGACGCAGGTCGGCACCAGCGGCGCTCCGACGGTGGGTCCTCTGACCTCCACGTTGCTCGCGGTACCGCTTGCGGTCGACCCGCTGAGCCCTGCGCTCGCCTCCGGGTCACAATCGTGCTGATGCGCCGGCCGCGATCTCGAGAGAGGGGACAGACGCTCGTGCTGGCCGTCGCATTCTTGGGAATGTTCGGCCTGCTGGCAGCCGCAGTGCTGGCATTCGCGAGCACTGTCGAATCCCAGCGCGCGTCGACAGAGCGGACAGCGAAGATCGACTCGATCGCGGAGGGCGCAGCGCAGTTCGCGGTCGCCGACACCGGCGTCCAGGCCTGCGGGACGGTAGGCTCAGGGACGATGACGTTTCCCTCCGGGGACACGTTGTCCTACTCCGCTCCGGCCGGATCGTGCGGCTCGACGACGTCGAGCTCCCCAGGCCAGAACTGCTCACTGTGCGTGCTCAACTATCAAGCGTCCAGCACGCCCGTCAGCGTCCAGAAAGGCGATTGGAGTGCGCCCGGCGAGATCGATGTCAACGGCAGCATGAATGTCCAGTCGGTGAGCTCGGGGACGAGGATCGGATTGCACGGAGCGGGGGCGAGCTGCGGTTCCTCGTGCGCGCCGAGTCCGGTCTCACTGACGAATCCCGTGGTCGATCCGCTCCAGGGCGCGCTCCCCACTCCCTCGCCGGGGAGCAATCCTCCTGACAAAAGCGGAGGCGGGATCATCTGCCCTGGCTCGTATCACAACGTGTCGGTCGGTAACGGCCAGATTCTCTTCCTCTCGAGCTACGGACAGAATGGCTGCGCCGCTTCGTCGAGCCCGAGCCTCTACATCATCACAGGCCAGATATCCAATACCGGCGGCGGCAGCATCGCCGCGGGTGGCGCAACGCTGTATCTCTCCCCGACCGCGTCGATCAACATTCAGGGAGACAACAGCAGCCAGATCAGTATCGACTGCGGAGCGACACCGACCAACGCATCGTGTGGGACGGCGAATCCGCCGAGCAGCGGGCCGTACGCGGGCGTCGCAGTCTTCATGGACCCGGGCAACACAAGCACGATCTCCTTTCAGGGAAACGGAAACTTTGCTGTCGCCGGCACCTTCGAAGCAAGCCATGCAATCCTGAGCATGGGCGGTAACGGCGGCGCGCAATCGTTCCAGAGCGGGAGGCTCATCATCTCGCAGATCCAGGGTAACGGCAATGGAGGCGCCGGCCTTGGATTCGGCGGCGCCGTCACCGCGACGGGATGCACGTACTGGAACGACACCCTCACCGGCACACCCGCGAACAGCGGTTCTTCAGGTGTTCCGCCTCCGCTGGGCGCGCACGTGCGCTTTGAGTCTGCGTGCAACTCCGGGACCGGGGCGTCCGTCATCAATTTCGCATACGGACCGTAGTGCGATTGAATCCGACGACCCAGGTGCGAATGCATCTGGGCACCTGATCGTTGCGAACGACACCATAGTCATCAACAACCACAGAGGGGGAACATGTCAATGGATAATCTCTTCAACCGAGTTTCACGCTCGGGGCGGCGCGACGGGGGCTTCACGCTGATCGAACTTCTGGTCGTGATCGCGGTCCTCGTGATTCTCGCCGGGATCGTCATCTTCAACGTCACCGGCGTCACGGGCCGCGGCAAGACGTCCGCCTGCCAGACCGACGTCAAGACCGTGCAGACGGCAGTCGACTCAGCGATAAGCGACAACGGGGGCACTCTGCCGGCGTGGCTCACCTCGAGCGCGGGTGGCACGGCCATGGGCACCGACCTCACCAACCTCGTGAGCAACGGCTATCTGCACAGCGTGCCCGGCACGTGCGGAACGTTCACACTGACCACCACCACCCCGACGCAGGGCGGCGCAGCCATCAGCGTCTACACCGTCACCGGGGCCTGACAAACGGATTGGTTCTTGGGGATGGCGAGGCCGATTGCCTCGCCATCCCTTTTCTTTGCCATGGGTGCGCCGCAACCACTGGGAGGTGAGCTCGAGTGCTCTACTTGACCCTCGCTGCCATCGCCGCCTTCATCGGCGGTGCACTTGGATCCTTCGCCGGCGTGGTCGCAATGCGCGGGCTGCGAGCCTCGCTCGGCGGCCGGTCAAGGTGTGACAGTTGCGCTCGATCGTTGGAGTGGTTTGAACTGGTGCCCCTGGCCAGCTATGCGTTGCTTCGCGGCCGCTGCCGGACCTGCGACGCCCGAGTCGGATGGACCCTTCTCGTCTGGGAGGTAGCGGGTGCGGTCGCGGTGCTGACGCCCGTGATCCTGATCGTCAGCGTCGGCACCACCTGATCCTAGCCGCGTAGCGCCTGCAGGTTGGCGACCACCACGAGCGCTGCCGATACGGCGAATGAGATCGTGACCCAAACGGCCACGCGCTGCGGCAGTCGCGTCAACACGAACAGGATCACTGCCACCACCAGGCCCTTGAGCGCGAACAGGCTGGCGAGGCCGTACTGCTGGTACAGGGCAGCCGCGAACGGGTTGCGCTCATGTCCCCCGCGCGTGAGAGCCACCGCGGTGGTGACGCAGTCGGCCACCCCGAAGACGACGTATGCGCATGCCGACAGTCGGAAGATCCCCTTGCCTGTCCGCTGCCATGACAAGGCGCGCAACACGAAGCGAGTCTAGCGCTCGGGTCTGGTCGGGTGGCGCAGTTGCATCAGGCGCCTCGAACCGCTCCCTGGTTGACTGCAGCCAAGGGATGACTGCACACATCGTTACTGCCGGGACACTGCTCGACGCCCTGTTCAGGGAACACGCGTCCGACCTCATCCTCAGCGCCGGCGCGCCGCCGACGCTGCGGATCGACGGCTGCCTGGTCGGGCTGGACATGGCCGCCCTGTCCGGCGAGGACACCGACCGCCTGGCACGCGAGCTGCTTGGAGCTCCGCAGCGGCTCGCCTTCGCGGACCGCCAGAGCGTCGACTTCTCCTTCGAATGGAAGAAGCACGGTCGAGTGCGCGGCAACGCGTTCCGCCAGCGTGGGACGGTCGCGATCGCCCTGCGCGCGATCCCGACGCACATCCCCGGGTTCGACGAGATCCGGCTCCCGCAGTCGGTCGTCGACCTCGCCCGATCGCCGCGGGGTCTCGTCCTCGTCACCGGCCCAACCGGTTGCGGAAAGTCGACAACTCAGGCCAGCTTGATCGATGCCATCAACAGCGAGCGCGCCGTCCACATCATCACCATCGAGGATCCGCTCGAGTACGTGCACAGCAACAAGCGCGCCGTTGTCGAGCAGCGTGAGATCGGCCAGGACGCCCTGTCCTTCTCCGAGGCGCTGCGGAGCACGCTGCGCGAGGATCCCGATGTGGTGCTCGTGGGCGAGATGCGCGACCTGGAGTCGATCGCGATCGCACTGACGATCGCCGAGACGGGCCATCTTGTCCTCGGCACCCTGCACGCGAACGACGCGGCGCAGGCGGTGCACCGCATCGTCGATGTTTTCCCGAGCGGCCAGCAGCAGCAGATCAGAACGCAGCTCGCCGGCACGTTGCTGGCGGTTGTCCATCAGGAGCTGTTGCCGCGCATCGAGGGAGGCCGGATCGCCGCTTACGAGGTGATGCTGGCCACGCCGGCGGTGTGCACGCTCATCCGCGACAACAAAAGCAGCCAGCTGCGCAACACGATGGTCACCTCGAGCCAGGACGGCATGTGCACCCTCGAGATGTCTCTCAACACGCTGGTGGCGCAAGGCCTGGTGCAGTACGAGGACGCCGTGGCCAGGTCGCTGTATCCACGAGAGGTCGTGCCCACCGATGTGGTCAGGTTTCCTGCCACCGCGAGCGGCGGGTTCTGAGCGAGGGGACGAGGGGTGGGGGTGTTGCATCTCGACAAGATCAGTCCCAGACGGGCGATCGCGGCGTGGCTGGGCGTCGGGGAACGCGAGCTGCTCGACGTGCCCGATTGGGTGATTGACGCCATCGCGACCCGTCTGTCCCACCCTGACCACGTCACCGCGCTTCGTGACGAGCTCCTCGACCTCCTCCAGGAATCGCTGACGGAGCTGCGCTATCTCGCCCGGACCGATCCACTGACTCGGCTCGCCAACCGCCACGCGGTCGAAGAGCGACTCGCGAACGAAGTCTCGCGCGCCCGGCGCCACGGGCGCGAACTCGCGGTGTTGCTGCTCGACGTCGACAACCTCAAGAAGGTCAATGACGAGCTCGGACACCCGGCAGGCGATGATCTGCTGCGCGAGGTCGGCCACCGGCTCGGCCACGTGGTGCGCGTGTCGGATCTCCCCGGGCGGTGGGGAGGCGACGAGTTCATCGTCGTCTGTCCCGAGACCGACGGCGACGCCGCGGCCAGTCTTGCAGCAAAGCTGCAGCACACGATCGCGGACCGCCCGGTCAGGTTGTCGGGCAGAATCCTGCCGGTGACCGTGAGTGTCGGGTGGGCCGTGCACAGCGGATCCGGCGACGCGTCATCGTTGTTTGCGGCGGCCGACGCGTCGCTGTATGCGGCGAAGTACAAGAGCCGATCGCACCATGGACCGCTTGCGCCGATCCACGTCGTGGGCCGGTTGCAGATGAGCGAACCAGCACCGACGACAATCGAGCCCGAGTAAGGCAGGGACGGCGCCCACTGGGCGCCGTCCCTACCGCTCTC
>Ga0307471_100000308_pt1 | contig 24664 bp, 21 predicted proteins | sample atmos_gasesAM3C__2_FD_204566 | JGI IMG/M metagenome (GOLD analysis project Ga0307471, IMG submission 204566) | Hardwood forest soil microbial communities from Morgan-Monroe State Forest, Indiana, United States - atmos_gasesAM3C_515 | ecosystem: Environmental > Terrestrial > Soil > Temperate...
GATGCATCTCCACGACTCCAGCTCCGGCGACGAGCATGGCCATGGTCCAGGGGATGGGCACGGCCACGCGCGTGCCCATCCGGCCATGAAGCCTTCTGTGCTGGCCTGGGCGATCGTGGCGACGCTTGGCCTGGTGGTCGCGGAGGTATTTGGCGGCATCCTGGGCCGCTCAGTCGCGCTGCTGAATGACGCGGTGCACAATCTGTCCGACGTTCCGGCGTTGGGGATTTCCTGGCTGGCGATGCGGTGGGCGCAAAGGCCCGCGGACTCTGAGCGTACCTACGGTTATCACCGTGCCGGAACGCTGGCGGCCTTCACGAACGCGGTCCTTCTGATCGTGCTGTCACTATGGCTCGGATATGAGGCCATCCAGCGGCTGCGCGCTCCCGTCGAAGTGGTCGAGAGTTGGATGATTTGGACTTCGCTGGCGGCGCTGCTGGTGAATGGCGGGATCACGCTGGCGCTGGTGCGCGGCCACACGGACCTGAACCTGCGCAGCATCCTGGTTCACAACTTCGGAGATGCGCTCTCGAATATCGCCATCATCGCGGGCGCGGTAGTCATGCGTTACACCGGCGCGCTCTGGATTGACCCCCTTCTCGGGCTCGCCATCGGCCTGTTGGTGCTGTACTCCTCGATTGGCATTCTGCGCGAGTCCACGCACATTCTGCTGGAGGGTCGGCCCAAAGAAACAAAAGTCGACCAGGTGGCCCACGCCATCCTTTGTGTCGAGCACGTCCAGGAAGTCCACGATGTGCACATCTGGTCGCTTGGCGGCGGCCACCATGCCATGAGCTGCCACGCGCGCATTCCCGACATGCATATGGACGAGTGCGAAAGAATTCTGGCCGCAATTCGCCAGAAGGTAGCTGCGCAATTCCGCATCGAGCACGTCACTGTACAATTGGAGCGGGCGGGATTGCCCGCTCAATCGGGCTACGTCATGCCGGAGCCGATGAAAAAAAGAAATTGCGACTGACGAACTTGCTGCTTTGGATCGGATCGCATGGCCTACACACGCACGTCATTCCCAGCGCTAGAAGACCGGATAAATAAGAGAAGCTTAGTTCGGAATGCGCAGCTGGATGCCGCGTTCTTCGTTGAATTCCCGCGAAGCAGATAGGTCCAGACTGGTAAGCAGTACGGACTTCGGCACGCCGTCCTGGGTGATGTAGCGCAAATGATTCTTCGTGAAGGAGTACGCCACGGCGAAGAACACCGTGCCATCTGTGCGCAGGAAAGTGAACTCCGGAAGTTTATCGGTCTTGCTGAAAACGGTCGGGCCCGCCGGCTCAGAAGGTGCGGTCTCTCGCTGCGGTGCTTGCACCCAGACTTGCTGCTGCGTTTCCGGAGCTGTCGCTTGAGCTGTCTGCTCCGCAGCAGGGGCTGCGTTTTCTGGGTAGGACACCGGGTACGGCATGTAGTAGCCACCACCGATGTACGGGACGTACAAGCCTGAATTTATCGGCGTGTAGCGGGCAGCCGGATAAACGGCAAAGTAGTGCTCGTAGTCAAACCCAAAACCCGGAGCGTTGGGAATTTGCTGGCCGAATGGGATGAAATAGCCTCCCGCATCTGGATACACGGGCGGGAAGACTTGCGGAAAGAAATTTTGCGGCACATGCGGCGCAACTGGGGTGACTACCGTTGAAACTGCCGGGGTCGCTCCCGGCGCCGGTGCCAGGGGATGGCCCACAGGATGAGCTACAGGAGCTCTGAAGGCTTGCCCGCCAGGAGCAGGAGCGCCATGGAAAGGAGCGGCAGGGGCTACGCGCATGGCGGGAAGTGGAGCCGGACCCATGACGTGACGTTGGGCTGCTGCCAGAACCGGCAGCACCAGAAACAAAACACCAATTATTACGCTTTTACGCATCGCGATAACCCACGAGGTACGTTCTAAACCTCAACCACCACGTTAGATGCGCATGGCTGAGAGGGGGTTTCATATCCCCGCTTGCCGCCAGTCTGCGGCAGATTTTCACCAAAGTAAAGTGCTTTCCGCAAGCTGTGCTTGCGATTTCAACAAGATCACCAACCTTCGGCCGCGTGTCAGCGCTAGTACTTCCAGGACATATCTGCACCTGCAGGCGCGGTCGCCGTCATGTGACTGGCGATTTGCGGCATGATGCGCTGGAAGGCGGTAGCGTAGCTTTCACCCACGGAAATGTCACCTCCACCCGCGTAGCAATGTGGTTTGCGCGGGCCGTATTCGAACTCGGCAATGCGGAAGGGGTTTTTCGGGCCGTCCAGAAAATCCTGCATAAGGTGAACGGCATTATTCAGGTACCAGGTGTCCATGTCGCCCACGGCGAAATGCACTTTGCCGGCAAGTTTTGGGCCCAGGGCAGTAATGTCGCGCTCTAGGATGTACCGAAGATCGTAGTGTTCCTTCCAATATGAGGCCACTTCGGGATCGATAACCCCGGTTGCGGGATTCCAGATGGGCTTGGGGTAGCCATCCGAACCGACCGGACTGAAAACAGCTTGCCAGATCCCGAACTGTTCCGTCGAACGCCCGTGCGTGCCCATGACTTCCTCATGACGCACTGCCGGCTCCATGGTGGCCAGGATCTTGCCCGTTGGCGTGCGCATTTCGCCTCGTGGCACTTTGCCGAACGGGCCTACGTCCCAGAATGCATTTTTGTCTTCGTAAATATTCACGAGCTGATAAGCCCGAAAATCGATGGGATCCGGGCAGAAGCTGTATGTACCGTTGAAAAAATCGGGATAGAAAACTTGCTGCGCCAATGCTTCCCAGCCGCCCGTGGAACCACCCATGAGCGCTCGGGCCCAGGGTTGAGCGACCCCGCGGAAGCGCTTTTCAACTTCCGGGATAAGTTCCTGAATGATGGCATCGCCATACGGACCGAGATTGGCGGAATTCACGGCATAGGAATCGTCGTAGTACGGATTGGCGTGTTGAATCACGACGATCAACATGCGCGGCAGTCGCCCGGAGGTCCAATCCTGGTAGAAACGGTTCGCGAATTGGCGGTAATTGACAGCCCCAGGGCGAGTTTCCTTCGGCGGTTCGCTAAGAAAGAAATGCCAATCGTCCGTGAAATGGCCGTGTTCGACAAGCAACGGGTAGTGAGCTGCTGGATGCTCGGCGAAGCCCTGAGGGAGAAGAACGATCGCGCCCAGAAGCATGGGGCGGCCCCAGAATTCGCTGAGCAGTTTGCTTTGCATGCGGATGTGTTTGATGTACTCGGTATCCTTGGGCGGATCAATCGGGGGAATTTTTTCGCTCAGGGAAATCCGCACGACACCCTCCTGGGGATCGAGATGGATGAGCTGCGCCTTGTTGTAGAGATTGCCGGGCTTGCGATTCCACTGCTGGCCTTCGCCCATGTCCGGGGGCAGCTTGACGGTGTGGCCATCAGCGCGGTGAAAAGTTTCGTAAATATTGAGAACCGCTTGCACGTAATAATCGCCGGGTGGCAACTGCTCGAGACTCACAAAGGGATAGCCGAGCGTCGTGGAATCAATCACCGCGACTGAACCGGGCTTCAGACCATCCACATCGAGGCCGAAGAATTGCGCGCTGAGCGCTTCTTCCTCGCGAAGTTGAAAACGCGGCTCGGTCTCCGGGTTCGAGGAAATCCCCAGAAGGATGTGGCCGTCGAGTGGCTGCGCGCTGAGTGATGCCGGGAAGGAAATCTCGAAACGAAGTTTTGCAGGAGTTTTGGCCTCGGGAGATTGCGCGAGAGCAGTGGCGGCGGTGAAACACAGGCTTGCGAGAACAAAGATCGCGGCGGCATTCTTCGGCCAGTATCGACGACGAACGGATTCCATCGGACCTCCTGCGTAAACGGAATCTGTAACAATACATCAGGAACCACGCGTCTGGAAAAACGCTTCGACCGCAAATCTTCGTAGCACTTGCAACTCTGGCCCGCGTACTTGCGTCCCGCAACGCCTTCATTCATCGAGCGTATCTGGCTCAGGTCCCGGCGCTTTCCCCCAAGCGGGGGTTATGCTATAACCGGAAGGCCGTGAGAGAGACCGCGAAGCAGGAGTGGGCCTTGGTGGTTGCCCAGGGCGCATCGGTTGTGGAGTCCGTCCAGCCGAACCAGGCGACAGACAAGAGAACCGCGCAAACTCCGGAAGATGCTTCATGGTATTGCCCCGTATGCTCGCAGCGGCTGCAATCCCGGCGTTGCAAGTTGGTCTGCAGCGTGTGCGGGTATTACATGTCCTGCGCTGACTACTACTGAAGGCGGGATAACTTAGCAGGGAAAAAGACCTCTTTGCAGAAAACCGCAAAGCGGATATGCTTTGCGGTTCCGGCGCGGATTACCGCCGGATCCGTGTTGGGATGAGGAGGAAAGTACCGTGGCATTGAAGATGACGACTCGAGAAGTGGACGGCGTAACGGTGGTGGCGATGGATGGGCGCATCGTGCTGGGCGAGGAGAGCAATGCCTTGCGCGAAAAGATTAAGTCGTTGGTGGCCGAGGGCAAGAAGAAGATCGTGCTGAACATGGACAATGTCACGTTCATTGACAGCGCGGGCCTTGGCACGCTGGTGGCCTCGCACCACAGTGCCAAAGCCCAGGGTGCCTCGCTCCGGCTGTGCCACCTCGGCACGAAGTTTCAGGAAGTACTGCAGATCACCAAGCTGATGACCATCTTCGACGTTTCCAACACCGAAGCGGAAGCGGTCGCGAGCTTTTCCAAGTAAGAGGCGGCGCTTTTCGGATTCCGAAAACAATTTAGAGAAAAGGGCGGGCTGATGCCTGCCCTTTTTTGTTTATGGATGAGCCGAACCGCTCTGTTCTTCGACCCTGTACATGGTCATGCCACTCAGAAGCTTGGGATAAAAGTCCGTAGACTTCTGGGGCATGACTTCGCCGGCCGTCGCCACGCGTACGACCAGGTCCACGTCCACGGGATTCAGTAGAAACGTGGCCTGCGCCGCTCCGGAATCGACTGTCGCCAGCGCCGTGGAAACTTCGCGCTCGTAGGTGAGATTCGATTCGGACACCAGCGCGTGGGGCGTGATTCCAAGGGCAGGTTCGAGAATCCCCTGGTGCAACAGAACCACATCAAGCTGGCGCTGCAGCTGCGACAAGCCTGGAAGAACCTGTGCAAGGTCTGCCCCGGGCCGCAGCGTGAGCAGGTAGAAAGCTCGAGAAGCAGCCGGGCTGGCCGGATATGCGCCGATGGCGCGCTGCGCTTTCGCTTCGGCAAGACGCGCCAGAAATTTCCCCTCTGCCTCCTTGCGTTGAACTTCGCTGGTAAACCGGAAGACTTCCATGGTGAACCAGGGCTCAAGATACCGCCGCACCGCTCTCCAGGAAAAATCTTGCAGCCGGGCGACGACGCGATGAGTGGGAAGAATCGTGAGGCCTTCCGCGCGCGTGTTGATGAAGGTCATCATCGCCGATTCGTAGGGCGCGTCGGGGATGACCTTGCCGGCACGCTTGCGGCATTCGTTGCGAAAATTAAGGGAAGTTTCATAACGGTGATGGCCGTCGGCGATGACGAGTTTCTGATCGGCCATGGCTTGCTTAATGGCGGCCAGGGGGTGCGGTTCGGTGATCAACCACAAGCGGTGAATGACGCCGTATTCATCGGTCAGTTCCGTCACGTGCGGCTGTGAGGAAGAAACTTCGCCCAGAATAGTATCGACACGCAACTGTGGGTCGGAATAAAGAAGAAAAAGCTGGCCAGTCTGGGTATGCGTGTGGCGCAGTAGTTCGAGGCGATCCGCTTTGGGACCAGAGAGGGTGTGTTCATGGCGAAAAATGATGCCGGCCGAATAATCTTCAAGCTTGCCCAATCCAATGAAGCCGCGGCGCGTGTGGCGAACCGTTGTGCCGGGAACGATGTATTCCTGCCCGTAGGCGTAGAACGCCGGAACAGGGTCTTGCACCACGGCGTTATGGGCAATCCAGTCCTTGAGAGCGGCGGCCGCGCGCGTATAAACATTGGTCTGCTCGTTGTCCCCAGGAAGGCTGCGCCCCTTTTCGACCGTGATCAGATTGTGCGGATGGGCGGCGTAATATTTTTCCTGCGCTGCGAGCGTGATCTTGTCGTAAGGCTGTGTGAGCACGCGATCGAATGGTGCGACAGCGGGGTTATAGCGATACGCACGGAACGGATAAATCTGGGCCATGAGAACTCCGAAAAGTCTTTAGCCGCGCGGGCAGCCTTATAGTGTACGTGATACCGCGGCCAGGGAAAAAGATACGCACTAGGCGGACATAAATGAAGGACCGCGTTCCTCCGTATTACAATAAAAAGAACATGAAGAAACAGAATTTCCCCCCAGTGCGCGCCTTTATTTTCGATCTGGACGGAACCTTGATCGATTCCAAAATGGATTTGGTGACGAGTGTCAACGCCATGTTGCGCCAGACCGGCCGAGCGGAATTGCCCGTGGAAACCGTGGCCGGCTGCATCGGGCACGGCGCACCGCAATTGATAGCCAGCACCTTGGGACCGGGAGCCACGGACGAAGAGCGGCGCAAGGCCTTGGAAATTTTTCTGGCGCATTACGCCGAGCACAAGCTCGATCAGACGCGCGCCTACCCGGGCGTAGAGGACGCCTTGCGCGCTTTGGCGGGTTGCCCCATGGCCGTTCTGACCAACAAGCCCACGGGAATCAGCGTAGAGATTCTTGAAAGTTTGGGCTTGGCGAAATTTCTTCGCGCCATTTATGGTGGCGACAGTTTCGAGAAAAAGAAGCCGCATCCCGCGGGAGCGCGGACCATCCTCCAGGAGCTGGGGACAGCGGCCGAGGAGGCCGCGATGGTCGGCGATTCCGAAGTGGACGTGCAGACCGCGCGAAATGCGGGCACCCTGGCTGTCGCGGTGAATTACGGCTTTGGCACCCACGATCGCACCGCGCATCCCGCCGATGTGTATCTTGATTCCATGGCGGACCTCATTCCCTTGGCGGCACGATAATTCCGCGCCCCACGTTCGCCATCACTGGTTCGCCTTTGCCTGGTTTCCTCAGTTCCGCCAGGTCCAGCACATAAGCGAGTTGCCAGCGAGTGAGCACCAGGAGGCGTTTCCCATCGGCGGAAAAGTGCATGTAGGCAATCGGCTCGGAAAATTGCTGCTCCTCGATTTTTTCCCCGCTGGCCAGGTCGTAAATTCCCACTCGTCTGCTGTTTTCCGCCAGTGCCAGAAGTTGGCTTGCCCCGCTGGCTGCGGGCAAGCTCCCAATCAGGTGACTCTTTAATTGCCCATCTCCCAGGGAATACAGCGACAGGCGCCCTTCCTCCTTCCAAACCAGCAACGAACTGCCGACGGAAAAGACCGAGTCAAAATTGATGGCGCCCGCACCCATCTGCACGAGCACGCCTCCCAGAGTCTTTCCGTTATACGCGTCCAGCACCTCGAAGAAAGTATCTCTCGCTGAAATCTTTGCTTTCCGAAAAGAGTCCCAAACCTGCGGGCAGCGCTTCGCCGCACGTTTCCCTTGTTCGCTATCAGCTTGCCAGCCGAACACAATGCTGTGACCTTGCGGATCGACGAAGGGCACGGCTTCGGCTCCGGGAAACTCTCTTTTCCAGAGTATGTTTCCCGTCTCCACGTCTCGCGCAGTCCACTTGTAAGCCACCACGCCGTTGAGCAGCAAGGTTGGCCCTGCCCCCGGAGGGCTCTCGAAGCCATACTCGAAAAAAGCGTTTTCACTGGACTGCAAGATCAACTGGTCGGGGGTCGACTGCCATCTCGAAGTCTCCTCGCCGGACTTGGCATCGACTTCTACGACTTCTCGCTGATTGCTTCCTGACAGCGGCCTCACAAAGAAGCCTGTGGAGGAATCCTGCAAGGTACCGGCGGAAAAAGTCTCGAGTGAGGCCAGGCGCTGGCCCGTGGAAATCCTGTAGATTCCGGCAGCGCCTCCCAGGTCAAGGGCCAAGACGTCCAGGTCCGGGCTTGCCAAAACGGAGAGCGCCGCAGGTGCACCATCCAGAGGTAACTTGGCGTTGGCAATCGGCCGTTCCTCGCCCAGCCGATAGAGAAAAATTTCCCCTCGCTCACTGTAAACCGCCAGCAGGTTTTCTGTGACGTCCACGCCTGCGTTTTCGGCAATCTCCTCGGAGTGGAAAGTCTCTAGATTGAAGAGTCGCCGCGAGCTCGAATCTTTGCTGGAAAGGATCAGATAGCGGGAGTTCGAGGCGAGCTGCGCATCGCTCGCTTCAAACTCGGGCTTCGCGACAACCTCTCCGGAACTGAGCGAACTGATCTGCGGCGGTTCCGTCTTCGAGAATGTCAGAAGCCGATCGGCGTCCAGAAGGACGATGTTGGATTTGATGCGTTTCTTCAGCGCGCCCGGAATGCTCATCTTTCGGCATGTCGTCAAGTTGAACCATACGGGTCCCTGCGGCTCGCTTACCAGCAGCGTTTCTCCGTGAGGGGACAAAGTCATGGGCAGAGAGAAGAGGTTACGGTTTGCGAAAACACTCAAGTCCCGCATGCCGACGAATCCCAGCGGCGGGGCCAGCAGATTATTGGTCACAACGGAAAGTGGAACGATCCTGGCAGACTCCAGTAGGTCCACTGCTCCTTCCGAATGTTCCTCCATCAACTCCTTTCCGGTCTTAAGCTCGTAAACGCTGAGTTTGCCGTCGGGGCGGTAACAAGCGAAGGTCTCCGCATCGGGAGACACCCTTCCCGCAATGCACCCACGGGGGATCACGAGGTTTTTTGTTTCCAGGAGTTGCCCGTCGACGAGTCTCCAGCGTCCAGTCCGCAGTGCCAGAGATACGCCGACCAGGGTCTGCGAGTCTGGCGAGAAACGAACCTCGTACATATTTTCGGCAGTGATGTAGGTCTTGAAATTCAGTGGACTTGTGGAATAGAGGAACATCCCCGAATCGCTCTGTAACAGAAGCCATTGCCCGTTGGGGCTGAATTTTACGATCATCTTTTTGGTGCGAAGCACCGGTATCAAACGCTGCCGGGAAAGGACTCCGCGCAGTTTTTCGGCTGGCAGCTCTTGTGGCGGCGATTTCTGGGCCCGGCCGGCGGCCGAAAGCACCGGCAATGCCAGACCTACAACCAGCCACAGGGTCAGGCAGAGAGCAGGCAACCTTGGCGATGCACAATTCATATGTCGGGAGCGCGAAAGGCTAGCATCGCATAGAAGCATGCAAATTTCTTCGGGGAGTGTTTCCGCATGTTACACAGTCCTTGCGCTAGCCTACGCCTCTTTGGCACACTCACCGCGTGCTGATTGGCCTCTTCCCTGAACTGAATGCACCCGGCGGAATTCAGCGCGCGGGGCGACATTTGGCATTCATCCTAAGTGAATTTGCCGCCTCGCGGCGCATGGAATACCGCCTCCTCAGCCTCAACGACACGCAGGAACTTCACCGCATGCGGGTCGGCGACCGCGAATTCGTGTTCACCGGAGCGTCGCGCGGCAAGGCGCGATTTGCGGCCACCGCGATTCGTGCGACCCTTCGGCGTCCAAAGTTGGTTCTGGCCGCCCACCCCAACCTGGGACCCATCGTGAGCGGCATGTATCTGGCCGCGCCGCGGATGAAAAGCATCATCTGCACACACGGCATCGAAGTGTGGGAGCCGCTCTCGGGGATGAGGAAGCGGGCTCTACGTCATGCGTCACTGGTTCTGGCACCGAGCCGCGCCACCGCGGACTTCGTGGTCACGGTGCAAGGTGTCGCGCAAGATCGAGTGCGCGTGTTGCCTTGGGGCTTGGACCCGGATTTTGAATCGAAGATCGTGGGAGACCCGGCGCGCTCGCTCCCCGCGGATTTCCCACCAGGGCGCGTGATCTTGACGGTGGGGCGCTGGCTGGCCACCGAGCGCTACAAGGGCATGGATACTCTGATCATGGCCATGCCGCGGCTTCTCCTCGGCTGGCCGGAATTGCAGCTCGTGCTCGTGGGCGCAGGCGGCGACCGCGCCTGGCTCGAAGATATCGCCAGAGTCAGCGGCGTGCACCGCCACGTCCATTTTCTGTCCGGCTTGACTTACGGCGAGTTGTCCGCTTGTTATAGCGCAGCGGAAATCTTCGCGTTGCCGAGCCGCGGAGAGGGATTTGGATTTGTGTATTTGGAAGCGATGGCGCGGGGCAAACCAGTGATCGGTGGTGCGCACGGCGGCGCTCCCGAAGTGATCAAGGATGGTGTGACGGGCTACCTGGTGCCGCACGGCGAACCCCTGCAGCTCGCTACGTCGATTGACACCCTACTCAGCAATCCGGAGTTGGCTCGGCAAATGGGCGCGCGGGGGCGCGAACGCGTGCAACAGGAATTTCGATTCAATGTTTTTGCCAAGGCCTTCAAGAAAATCCTGCGCGAATTATGCGAATCCTGAATGTGACGCAAAGCTATTCTCCTTTTTTCGAATTTGGCGGACCGCCCGTAAAAGTGCGCGCGCTGGCGGAAGGGCTCGCGCGCCTGGGCCACGACGTGACGGTCCTGACGGCGGACTGGGGTCTCGATCGGCGGCTCCAGGAAAAGCCGGGTGAAGTGGCCGCGGAAAGCAACCCGTTTGGCCGGAAGCGCCACGTAAACGGAGTCACGGCATTTTATTTGCCGACCTGGTTTCATTTTCGCGCGGCGAGCTGGAACCCGGCGTTAGGGCGGTATTTGCGCGCGCGGCTCCGGGAATTCGACATCGTGCACATTTTTGGACTCTATGACCTATTCGGCCCGAGGACCGCCAGGGCATGCCGCGAGCTGGAAATTCCTTACGTCGTCGAGCCTATCGGCATGTTTGTGCCGATCGTGCGAAACGTTTGGCTGAAGCGGCTGTACCATCAACTCTTCGGCAAACAATTGCTGCGAGGCGCCAGCGCGGTGATTGCCACGTCCGAGCAGGAACGCGCGGAACTGCTGGCCGGTGGATTCGCAATAGGAAAAATTGTCCTGCGCCGGAATGGAGTGGAGGGCCCGGAAAAAGCGCCGGAACGCGGCACATTCCGAGAAGCACGCAGGATTCCTGCCGATGCCAAGCTGATTCTTTTTCTTGGGCGCCTTTCGAAAAAGAAAAGCCCCGACTTGCTTCTGGAGGCGTTTGCAAGTGTTGTAGCCGCGGCTGACCCAGGAACGGAACGGGCACACTTGGCCTTTGTCGGGCCGGATGAGGCGGGCATGCTTGCCAAACTTCAAGAGAGGGCAGCGAAGCTTTCGCTCGGCGAGCGGGTTCATTTTTGTGAACCGCTCGAAGGCCTAGCGAAGTGGGCCGCTTACCGTGACGCGGATCTCTTCGTGCTCCCTTCGCAAAACGAAAATTTTGGAAACACGGCGGCAGAGGCGGTCGCGGTTGGCACCCCGGTGATTGTCACCGACCAATGTGGGATTGCACCCCTGCTTGCCGATCTCGCGGGAATCGTGGTGAAGCACGAAAGGGAAGAATTGGCCGAGGCGATTCGAAGATTACTTCTAGACCGGCTACTTTACAAGGAGTTACACAATGGTTGCACTGCCGCTTTTTCCAATATGAGCTGGGCACAACCGCTTCAGGATATGGATAAACTTTTTCGCAGGCTTGCAGGAGGGACTGGCTCGTAGGACAATTCGAGCACCGGCCTACTAAGGATCCCAAGTGAAGAGCCACCGCATCTTCCGAGCCTTCTGGTGGAGTTGCAATGCCCTGCTGGCGGCGTGCCTCTTCGCCACAGCCCGGACGGGTGTCTGGGAATACTCGGTGCGCCGCTACTTGCTGGAGCGCCGCTCGTTTGCTTATTTATTTGTTTCCGTGAATTCGTTGATCTTTTTATTGCTGGCACGAATGTTTCTGGCCTGGCTCGCCGATCATCGCCTGGCGATCCCCCGTTTCCGCTTGCGCTCGAACCTGAGCCGCGCGACCTCGGCATTCTTCACCTCTCCGGAGATAAAATAGCCGCGTGTGCGGAATCTGTGGATTCGCCTACGCTTCGACAACTCAGGAAGCTGAATCCCGCGTGCGATCCATGGCTGCAGACATGCGCCATCGCGGTCCCGACGAAGACGGCTTCCTCGTTAATGATCCGCGTGCGCCCGGATTCGGGCTGGGGATACGCCGGCTCAGCATCATCGACCTCTCGGGCGGGCAGCAGCCGCTCTGGAACGAAACGCGCAACGTCGCGGTCATTTTCAACGGTGAACTCTACAATTACCGCGAACTGCGCGAACGCTTGCGCCTCTCGGGCCACCGTTTCGCTTCGAACTCTGACACCGAAATTCTCGTGCATGGCTGGGAAGAGTGGGGCGAAGACCTGCTCCCTGAATTGCGCGGGATGTTCGCCTTCGCGCTCATCGATTTTCGCAAGCACTTCGCCACTGTGCCGGTGCTTTTCCTGGCACGCGACCCGCTCGGCATCAAGCCGCTCTATTATGCGCAAACCCAGCACGGGTTTGTCTTCGCGTCCGAACTGCGGGCGCTGCTCGCCGGTGGCAGTGTCGCGCGCAAACTCTCGACCGATGCTTTAACCTCGTACTTGCTTTTTGGGAGCATCTCCGAACCGGTCACGCTGGTCGAGAACGTCTTCTCCCTCGCGCCGGGACACCGCTTGCTGCTGCATCTGCCCGACCGCCGGCGCGTGCCGCGCGCGCGGCCCTGGTGGAATCCCCGGCAAAGTTCTGCCGCGCGCGACCCCAAGCGTCCTCGTGATTTTGCTTCTGCAGCGAAGCATCTGCGCGGATTGCTCGGCGATGCCGTGCGCGCGCATCTGATCGCCGACGTGCCCGTGGGACTGTTCCTATCGAGCGGCCTGGATTCGAGCGCTATTGCCGTACTGGCTGCCCAGGCACAACGTGGCATTCAGAGTTTCACACTTTCGTTTCCGGATACGGCTTACGACGAAGCGCCTCTTGCGCGCGTCGTTGCGCAACGCGCGGGCACCAAGCATACGGAAATGCCACTGCACGGCAAGGACATGCTCGCGCGTCTCGACGAGGCCGTGGCCGCGCTGGACCAGCCGACGATGGACGGTATCAATACCTACTTCGTTTCGTGGGCCGCGCGGGAAGTGGGATTGAAGGTAGCGCTCTCGGGATTGGGCGGCGATGAGCTTTTTGCCGGGTACTCCACATTTGCCGACACAAAGAAACTGGCGCGGCTCGAACTCCTCTCGCATTTTGTTCCCGTGGCGTTCCGGCGCCTCAGTGTGCCTTTGATTCAAGGATTGCTGAACCAGCGGGGCTCCCTGGACGCGGCGCGGAAGGCGAGTGATGCCTGGAGGATGCCGGATGCGCTGCCGCATCCTTATTTCTTTACTCGGCTGTTATTTCCGCCGTCGGAATTGTTGCGCCTGACCGAGCCACGTTACCGCAGCAGCCACGTCTCGGAAGATGGTGTAACGTTGGATCCCACTTGGCTTGGCTGGCTGGAGGTCGTTTCGGGCCAGGCGCGCGCCATGGAACCGATTGCCGGAATTTCCTGGCTGGAAATGCGCACGTACATGGTCAGCACACTTTTGCGGGACACCGATTCGGTGAGCATGGCCAAATCGTTGGAAGTGCGCGTGCCTCTGCTGGACACGCCGTTGGTGGAATGCCTGGGTGCGCTGCCCGACGAGGCTCGCATCCGGCCGGGGCGTCCGAAAGCGCTCCTGCTTGCGGCCTTGGAAGGATTGCTGCCGGCGGAAATCCTGGAACAGAAAAAACGCACGTTTACATTGCCGTGGGAGGAGTGGCTGCGCAACGCCCTGCGCCCGCGGGTGCAGGCCAGCTTTGCGGACCTTTCCCCAGCGCTAGCCCCGCATCTGCATTCAGCGGGAGTCGCAGCTGTGTGGGATAATTTTCTGCATGGCCAGACCACGTGGTCCCGCCCTTGGTCGCTCTATGTGCTGAACGAGTGGTGCCGCCGGCACCTCTCTTGAGCAGGGACGGCCGCTTTTTTGTCTTGTCATTCGAATCGCGCTGTGAGCTTCTGGGCTAGGTGATCAGTTTCGACCATGAATATTCTCGGCATCAACGCGTACCACGGAAACGCTTCCGCGGCGCTCGTTTGTGATGGCACGCTAGTCGCCGCCGTCGAAGAAGAGCGCTTCAACCGCGTGAAGTATGCGGCCGGCTTTCCTATAGCAGCGATCCGCTACTGCCTGAAGGAGGCGGGAATCACGCTGGCTGACGTGGATCACGTGGCCGTGCCGCGAAATCCATTCGCGCGCCTGGCCACGAAACTGTTCTATGCCTTGCGCATGCCCTCGTTTGCTCTCGAACGGATTAAAGTCATCTCCAAGTTCGCTAGCATTCCTGCCGCGCTTGCAGCGGCGTTTGAATACGATCCACAAAATATTAAAGCGGCGTTTCACCGCATCGAGCATCACCAGGCACATCTGGCGAGCAGTTATTTTGTGTCGCCGTTCGAACATGCCGCGCTGCTCTCGGCCGACGGCCTGGGAGATTTTGCAAGTTCCATGTGGGGAACAGGCCGGGGTAACTGCATGACCATTGACGGCGCGATTGCGTTTCCGCATTCTTTGGGCCTTTATTACACCGCCGTGACACAGTATCTCGGCTTCCTGAAATTCGGTGACGAATACAAAGTTATGGGTTTGGCCGCTTATGGACAACCAGCCAATCTCGGAGCGTTTCGTGACATTGTGCGCTTCAGCGCGAACGGTGGCGGACTCGGTTTTAAGCTCGGCCTCGATTACTTCACCCACCACATTACCGGGCCGGATATGTCCTGGGCGGAGTCGGACAAAACTCCCGTACTCGGCAAGATGTTTTCTCCGGAAATGACGAACAAGCTGGGAGCACCCGCGCGCCATCCCAACGAGCCGCTCGAGCAACGCCACCGCGATCTCGCAGCTTCTTTGCAGGCAAGACTCGAAGAAGTGTACCTGGGGATGTTGCGGAAGTTGGCAGCGAAAACTGGCGCCAAGGCTGTGTGTCTGGCGGGTGGTGTGGCGTTCAATTGCGTGGCCAACGGAAAAATCTTTCAGCAAACTCCGTTCGAGCAGGTATACGTCCAGCCGGCCGCCGGCGATGCGGGACTTTCCGTCGGCGCGGCGTATTTCGTGTGGCACCTGCTTTTGGGGAAACCGCGGTCGTTCGTGATGGATCACGCCTACTGGGGACCGCGCTACACGCCGGGGGAAATCACCGCGGCGATCCAGGCGAGCGCCGTATCGCGGGGCGGCTACACGATTGCCGAATTGCCGGAAGAAGAATTGATGCGGCGCACCGCGGCCATCATTGCGGAAGGAAAAATCCTGGGCTGGTACCAGGGTCGGGCAGAATGGGGCCCGCGGGCGCTGGGCAATCGCAGCATCGTAGCCGATGCGCGCCGGCCGGACATGAAAGAAATTCTAAATCAGCGCATCAAGCACCGTGAAATCTTCCGCCCGTTCGCGCCTTCCATCCTTGCGGAAAAAACCGCGGAGTGGTTCGAGCAGTCGCATGCCTCGCCGTTTATGACCTTGGCCTATTCCGTGCGCCCGGAGAAACGCGGCAAAATCCCCGCGCCCACCCACGTGGACGGCACCGGCCGGCTGCAAACCGTGACGCGCGAGGCCAACCCCCGCTATCACGCGCTCATCAGCGAATTCGAGCGGCAGACGGGTGTTCCCGTCGTCCTCAACACTTCGTTCAACGACAACGAACCGATCGTCTGCCGCCCGGAAGAAGCGTTGAACTGTTTTCTGCGCACCCGGATGGATGCTCTTGTTCTGGGAGATACCTTAATCATTCGGCCTTGAAACGGCCTGCGCAGAAATTTTCGGGTTGGGAGTGCGCCGCCCATTCAAAGTATCCGCTCGACTATAATTTGCCCTGCTTGCGCGGCTCGGCGCAAGATTCACAGCGGCGGTCGCACCGAAATCTTAGGTAATTCTTTGCGAGGGGCTGGCCGGGTAGCGGCTACCTTTTCGCGGAGACGGCGCTTTCAATTTTCAGCGAAATCCTGGGCGCATGCAGAAGCGTATTGTGCACCAGACAGTGCGTCACGGACTCTTCCACGCCTTTACGCTGGGCCTCGGTTAATTCGACCGGGGTATCCACTTCAATCATGAAATTTTCCATGCGCGCGACGGGATCCTTGACCTTATCGCACGTGACGCGAACCTGCGTCCCTTCCGTGGCCAGCTTGTTTTTCCGCAGATACTGCGCGGCATAAAATCCAGCGCAGGAGCCGAGGGACGCCAGCAGCAACTCCGGCGGGGTCATGCCTTCGTCGAATCCGCCATTCTCGCTAGGCTGGTCGCTGACGATAGAGTGCCCTCGGGTCTTGATTTCAAATTGCACGGAGCCTAAATGTTCAACGGTAATTTCCATGGTGGCCTCCGTCCTGGAGCGACACCTGGCGGCCGTCCTGCAAAAGAGGGGGCGGGCCGCGGACAGGACTTTCCTCCACCAGCTATAGCAGAAGGCGGGCGAGTCGCCAAGGGCATGGGCCACCCTCGGCTTGTTCGAGCTTACTTGCGGTTTTTTCCTTTGTCGTAATCGTCGAAGGCTTCGCGCAGGCCATCCAGCAAATGACCGTTCTTCACTTTGCCGCTTTCGGTCTTGTGCAGATCGGACCACAGCGTCGCACCGCTTTTCGGATCAACCAAGGCGATGCGCGTGTGGCCTTTCGGCACCGTGTCTTCGCTAAACGCGTTCAGCCCCGTCGTCCGGGGGAACTGGCCATCAGGAATGGCGTGAACGTGGGTACCGCTGCTCAGAACCATCACCAGATCAGCCTTCTCCCGGCTGTCGGCCAGCTCGAAGCGGCCCCACTTGTTCAACTCGAGCATCGCTGTGTACTGCAGTTCGCTAAAGCCCGTCTCGTTTTCAATGAAAATAGTGTGCGCGGCAACCACGGCTTGCGGCAATGCGTTCGCGTGCGCGCTTACATGCACGGGCACATACAGGAGAAGGATGATCGGCAAAAGTGTCGATTTCCGGCAAATACTACCTTGCTGCATCTTGCCCTCCATGCTCGGACTTGCTGGACATTTACATGGCCCCTGATTAGCGGCAACCTGGTCTCCACTCGCTCGCCTGTTTTTGGATGTTAGTACGGTAAGAGCACGGAAAACGCCGCATAACTGGTCAAACGTACGGGAAAAGTTCAACTGGTCTTTTTTTGCCGAGGATCGAGTCTTCAACCCGCCCGGCTCAGCCTGTACAATCATTTCGTGCGCGTACTGCTGCTGAACCTCTATTACCCGCCCGATACCTCTGCCACCGCGAAAATGGCCCACATCGTTGCGCTGGCCCTCGCTGCTAAGCATGACGTCACGGTGCTTTGCGGGCGGCCTTCCTACGATCCGGCCGATCGCCGGCCTTGGCGTCTTTACCAGACAGAAGAAGTCGGAAAGGTACGCATCGTTCGCGTCGGTTCCACCGACTTTCCCCGGCTGGATATGAAGAAGCGTGTGCTCAATTATATGAGCTACGTGTGTCTAGCCATCCCCGGGGCGTTAGTCCTGAACTGCGATATGGTGCTGGCGATGACCGACCCACCCTTCGAGGGCATCGTTGGCGCATTCCTGGCGCTGCTCAAAGGCAAACCGTACGTTTACAACATTCGCGATCTATATCCGGACATGGCCTTGGGTGGCTCGCTTGTCCAACCGGGGCTGCTCGCACGAGTCTGGGAAAAGTTGCACCGCTGGGCCTTGCGGCTCGCCACGCGTGTGGTCGTACTCGGCGAGGACATGCGCCAGCGCATTCTGGCCAAAGGCGTCAACGCTGCCCGGGTGGTGGTCGTGCGTGATGGCGCGGATCTCTCGGCTGCAGGGGCGCCGACTGCGTTCGATGAAAATGTGATTCGAGCCATCCGCGGCGATTTCAAATTTGTGCTGCTTCATGCTGGAAATCTCGGCTTTTATGGAGCCTGGGAGACACTTCTCGAAGGCGCGAAAACCCTGGCGGACGATGGTGTTGGTCTTGTCTTTGTGGGCGATGGCGCGGAAAGCGAGCGCCTAAAAGCGGCCGCGGCAGGAATTCCTAATGTCCGTTTTCTGCCATTTTTCCCCGGGAGCTTGCTTCCCTCCGTGTTGGCGGCGGCCGACGCACACGTGATCACAATCAAGCGTGGGTTGGAAGGAGTTGTTGTTCCCAGTAAAATGTACGGAATCCTGGCGGCAGGCAAACCGATTGTGGCCGTGGCATCACCTGAATGCGATATCGTCTCTCTCGGCGCCAAACAAGGATTTTCAATCGCGGCAGATCCGGACGATCCCTCACAATTGGTGCGTTCTGTTCGTCAGCTTCTCAAATCTCCCAGCGAACTGAAAAAAATGTCGAAAGCGGCGTTGGCGGCCGCGCCGGAGTACGATCGGACCAAAGAACTTCGCAAGCTCGTCCACATCGTGGAAGAAGCCGGGCAAACGCTGTGAAGGCGTGGTGTGCAGGGTGAGAAGCTCTGAAATTCTGTTCTCATGTAATTCCCCATCGAACTCTGATACCTCTGCAATAAAATAACTTATTATCAATTGCATGCGCAACTTGTCGTATTTTTTCTGGTGAACGTCCTCGTTTCGCGCTATCTTGTGAGGGCTGCGTGGGGCAGCCCTCTGGCGGTTCTCTCCGCCGCCAGCAGTGACTTGGGAGCCGGACCCAAACGCCCGGCAACGTCTCTGGGGAAGTCTGGCCGTCCATCCCAGGCTAGTTTTGTCAGAACGATTCGTGAGGAAGCATGGGTGCGGGTCTGCTGGCCTTTCTGATTGCTCTATTCGCTTCGCTGATTCTGACCGTACCGGTGCGCGCGTTGGCCATTCGCGTGGGCATGGTGGATTTGCCCGGCCCCCGAAAGGTGCATCTCAAGCCGATCCCGCTCCTGGGAGGAGTGGCAATGTACGCCGGGGTGATGTTGGCCATCCTGATTGTGTTTGATGGCTCCGCGCGGGCGCAAAGCATCGGTATAGTGACGGGCGCTACGCTGGTCGCCGTCGTCGGGTTTCTGGACGACCGCGGCTGGCTTCATCACCAGATCAAATTATTTATGGCCATGCCGTTGGCCGCGGTCATTCTGTTGCTCAGCGGAATCCACACGCAACTCTTCAGCGCGCTGGTGGGCGGAAGAACCGGTTATTGGCTTGATGCCGCGCTGACGATTGTGTGGGTGGTGGGCATTACCGCATCGTTCAGCATTCTCGATCACATGGATGGCCTCTGCGCTGGTGTTGCGGCCATGGCTGCGGTCTTTTTTGCCCTGCTCGCCTATCTCAATGGACAAACGCTGGTCACCACGCTTGCCGCCGCGGTCCTGGGCGCGGCTGCAGGTTTCCTGCGCTGGAATTTCAAGCCCGCGAAAATCTTCATGGGAGACGGCGGCGCAATGTTTCTAGGCTTTCTGATGGCCACGCTGGCTCTGAAGCTGCGAATCGATCACGCCCCTAATCTGGTGACCTGGCTCGCCCCTGTCCTGATTCTCTTTGCCACGATTTTTGACACCACGCTGGTGACCATTTCCCGCTTGCGGCGCGGCTTGCTGCCCTTCGCCACGCCGGGCAAAGATCACTCCGCGCATCGCCTCGCGAATCTCGGTCTGGGACAGCGCGGCGCGGTTCTCGCCATGTACCTGGCGGGAGCCGTATGCGGCAGCGCAGCCGTATGGATCACGTATCTGTCTGCTAGCGAAGCCCTCATCGTGGGCACCTTGGTCCTCATCTCCATGCTGCCCGCGGTAGCCTGGCTGGAACGGGCGCCGTTTGAGCGCCAGCAGCAAGAGAAATCGGCCTGAAATCTTTCTTAGATTGCTCTCAAAAGCAAAACTTCTGTTTCCTTCACGGGTTTGGTCCTCACGACCGGATTCGCTATACTCATTGGCGCTATCTGATCACCAAGACCCAGTGCCTATTAACTTGGTGGTGCGGGCCCTCGAACGTGGTAGGACGCGTGAAATAGCGCATCCCAGTCTCAGGGAAGAACCAAGAAGTGGAAAAAGAAGGTAACGAGTTTCGGCAGGCCCGGAACAACGCTGAGGTTGTGGTCGTTGGCGGGTCGGCGGCCGGTCTCTATGCGGCCGGGCGGGTGGCCCGCGGCGGGCGCGCGGTACGGGTGTTGGAGTCAAAGCCGACTCTGGATCCTGCCCCGCGGACTCTGATCGTCACCGACCATTTCAAAAATCAAATGGGCGCGGCCGCCGGCGCGAGCATCCTGAACGAAATCCGTCGATTCGAACTATTCACCAATGGCCGTTCGGCACAAGTTACTCTCGAGCGGCCGGACCTCATTATCGAGCGCGCCCGATTGATTCGCGCGCTGGCAGAAGGGGTGGTGGACGCGGGTGCCAGGATTGATTACGACACACGCTTTCTGGGTCTGAGCCCCAACGGTCGCGGGTTGCACGTCGCTCTGGACCGGGGCGGGGAGCGAACGGAAATTCTTGCCGAAAGCGTGGTGGGCGCAGATGGTGCCGTGAGCCGTGTGGCGAGAGCCGCCGGATGGCCGCCGGTAGAAACTGTGCCCCTGGTGCAGGCCGTGGTGAAGCTCCCGAAAGACTGCCCCTCCGACACGACGCGAGTGTGGTTTGTGCCGGATGACACACCGTACTTTTACTGGCTGATTCCGGAATCGGCGGAACGCGCCGCTGTAGGTGTGATAGGCGAGCATGGCAAGGCGACAAAAGATCGCTTTGATCGCTTCCTGGAAAAGAAAGGCTTCGAGCCGCTCGAGTGGCAGGGCGCCAGGATTCCTGTTTACAAGCGTTGGGTGCCCGTGCAGCGGCGCGTGGGCAACGGTGATGTCTACCTGGTGGGCGATGCGGCAGCACAGGTGAAAGTGTCCACCGTGGGCGGCATTGTCACCGGATTTCGTGGAGCACGCGGTGTCGCGGATGCCATCCTGCGAAGGGGCAACGGTGAATTACACGCCCTGCGCCGCGAACTGGGCACTCATTGGCTCATCCGGCGTGCCTTGCACTATTTCCGGCAGGAGGACTATTGCCGGCTGGTGGATTTGTTGAACGATTCGACGCGAGAGTCCTTGGGCGAGATCAACCGGGACGAGTCAACCCGGCTATTATGGAATGTGGTGCGGCGCCAGCCCCGGTTGGTGCTGATGGGGCTTCGCGGATTGTTGCTGGGCAGAAAATAGGCGGCCCACGCAGAATTTTTGCTTAGGGAAGCGAGAACGCCACGGGACCGCTCCTCCCCTCTGAACGAAACTTCCCGGTGACTGAATCAGGAGAACCAATTGTGCGTTTGACGGTAATCGGGTGTGGCTATGTGGGGCTGGTGACCGGGGCTTGTCTGGCCGCCGCGGGTCACGAAGTCTTTTGCACGGATATCGACGAGAAGCGCATCGCGCAATTGAATGCTGGCAAAGTGCCGATCTACGAAGAGCATCTGGGTGAAGTCCTGAAGCGCGCACGCGCAGACAAACGAATTTCGTATACCTCGAACGCGGGCGAAGCCATTTGTGGCGGCGAGGTGATTTTCATCTGCGTGGGCACTCCCCCCAAGGAATCAGGCGAAGCGGACCTATCCGCAATTGATCATGTGGCACGGCAGATTGCCACGGAAGCGAAGACGTCCAAGCTCGTCGTGGAAAAAAGCACGGTGCCGGCTTTGACGGGTGTCCAATTGCAAAAGGCGCTCGCCGCTTACTCACGCGGGGGCGCACAGAAATTTCATGTGGCTTCCAATCCGGAATTTCTGAGGGAAGGCACGGCGGTCGAAGATTTTTTCCACCCCGATCGCATTGTGGTCGGAGTCGAAGACGCGGAAAGCGCGGCGAAATTGCGCGAAGTGTACGCGCCAATCCTGGAACGGAAATTTCATTGCCCGGTGCATGCCGGAAAATGCCCGGGCGGTACGGCCAGTGAGTTGCTCGTCACAACGATCAACAGCGCCGAACTCATCAAGCATGCCTCGAACTCCTTTCTCGCGCTGAAAATCAGCTATGCCAATGTTATTGCCGACTTGTGCGAACGCATTGGCGCGGACGTCGAGGAAGTGACACACGCCATGGGCCTCGATCCGCGCATCGGAACGCAATTTCTCAAAGCCGGCCTTGGCTTTGGCGGCTTCTGCTTTCCGAAGGACATTCAGGCGTTTATTCATCTGTCCGCTTCTGTGGGCGTGGAGTTTGACATGTTGAAGGCCGCCGAAAAGGTGAACAAGCAGCGCCTGGACCGTTTCCTGGAAAAGATTCACAAAGCGCTGTGGGTGGTTAAGGGAAAGCGCATAGCGGTGCTGGGTCTGTCCTTTAAAGCCGATACGGACGACACCCGCTTTGCTCCTGCGCTCGAAGTCATCCGGCGTCTCCTCGAAGAAGGAGCCGAGGTGCACGCCAGCGACCCGCAAGCGATCGCGCGAACGAAGCTGAGCTTTCCGCAAGTGACCTATCACGAGGATCCGTACGAAGCGCTGCAGAGTGCCGATGCGGCGCTCGTTTGCACCGAGTGGAAAATATTCCGCAATCTCGATTGGGAGCGCGCCGGACAAGGGATGGCGAGGCGCTTGGTGATTGACGGTAGAAATTTGTACGACCCAAAAAAGATGCTGGAGTTAGATTTCGAATACTATTCGTTCGGGCGCCTCTGACCGGTCCGGAATATTCATCGGGCTGCCGCAAGCTTCGCGTATTCTTCCTTGAAAAACTCGAGCGTCAGCGCCAAACCGTCTTCTAAACTCACTTTCGGCTCCCAGCCCAGTAGCTTCTTGGCTTTGTTAATGTCCGGACAGCGCTGTTTGGGATCGTCTTCGGGCAGGGGCTCGTGAACGCAGGCAGGCGCCTTGGGAAAATGAGCCCGAATGCGTTCGGCAAATTCGCTGATCGTCAGTTCAGCGGGATTCCCAATATTGGTGGGGAAATGCTCGTTGGACTGGCTCAGCCGGTAAATTCCTTCGATTAAATCCGAGACGTAGCAAAAACTCCGCGTCTGCTTGCCATCGCCGTAAATCGTGATCGGTAAGCCACTGAGCGCCTGAAACACGAAATTCGGGAGCGCGCGCCCGTCGTTCAGCCGCATGCGCGGCCCATAAGTGTTAAAGATGCGCACGATGTGCGTGTCGAGGCCATGGTGCCGGTAGTACGCCATCGTCACGGCTTCCGCGAAGCGCTTGGCTTCGTCATACACGCTCCGTGGCCCGACCGGATTGACGCGGCCCCAGTAGGTTTCCGGTTGTGGTGAAACTTCCGGATCGCCGTAGCATTCGCTCGTGGAAGCTAGAAAGTATTTGGCTTTTTTCTCGAGCGCCAGGTCCAGCGTGTGCATGGTGGCGATCGAGCCAACCTTCAAAGTCTCGATGGGAAACTTCAGGTAGTCCGGCGGGCTGGCGGGCGAAGCAAAATGAAAAACATATGCGACCTCGCTTTCCACCCGGCAGGATTCGTTCACATCCCGGTTTTCGAAGCGGAAATGGCGATTACCTTTCAGGTGCGCCAGGTTCGCCGCGTCACCCGTGATCAGGTTGTCGAGTGCGAGTACTTCCCAGCCTTGAGCAAGTAACTTGTCGCACAAATGTGACCCGAGAAATCCCGCGGCCCCTGTCACCACTGCTCTCATGCATCCTCCGAGCTGCCCAAAAACCAATATTCTAGCTTGTTATTGCGATGTTTGACCAACCCAAGCATGCGACCGCAGCCAAAACTCGCGATGCGCCAACCTCAATGAAAAGACTCCTCTGGACCCGGTCGCCGGGCAGGATCGGGTTTAGCCCCAGCTTCCCGCCTCCTGCTTGGACAGGGTTCCCCCCTTCGATCCTAGAACCCGTTACTTGCGCCAGAAAGCCGGAGTGCAAAGCCGAGGCCCAGAGACCAAGTATGGCTTTCGGAACTCCTCGCTTGTATCGTTTCGGCCTGCTCGCTCATCCGAAACGCACAGCTGCCCAAGGAGGACATCCTGATCTTTGGTATGAGGCTACTTACCTTTGTCCACGTCGTATTGAGTTTGGTCGGGATCTTCTCGGGAATTGTCGTGGCCTATGGATTCCTCACCTCGAAGCGGCTGGAAGGCTGGACCACCCTGTTTCTGGTTACCACGGTGTTGACGAGCGTGACGGGCTTTTTCTTCCCCTTCCACAAATTCTTGCCCTCGCATGCGCTCGGAATCATCTCGCTGGTTGCCTTGGCCGTAGCCCTCGTCGCACTGTACGCCCGCGAGCTCTGCGGTGCTTGGCGATTGCTCTACGTCGTCAGCGCTGTGATGGCTCTCTATCTCAATGTCTTCGTCTTAGTCGTGCAACTCTTCCAGAAGGTGCCGGCCCTGAAGGCCGTTGCTCCGACGCAGTCTGAGCCTCCCTTTGCCGCCACCCCGCTCGTTGTCCTGATCCTTTTCATCGCGTTAGGATTTTTCGCGGGGAAGAAATTCCGCATGGAAACGGCTCGTACCGCTTAATCGCCGCCTTATCTTTTCGCCAAATCCAAATTGCCGGTGCCGAGAATCCCCGCTCGCGCTTCCGAGCGAATTCTCGCGCCTGCAGCATGCTCCCTTGAACAGTCTCCTCTGCGCCGCACATTGCGCCTCTCATGGCGGATGTTTGACCTCTGCTTATCTCTCAAGATACGATGCGCGCCATGCTTGGCATTTTCACGAATTCCATCGCGCCGATCGCTCCGGTGCGGAAAGCTCCCCTCAAGGCAATCTTGACCCTTTGCGGATTGGCTGTGGTCGTCTTTGCCTTCGTAAATGCCGGCAAGTGGCTTGTCCGCGAAGATCCATTGCAAAAAGCCGCCGCTATCGCCGTGCTGAGCGGAAAAATGCCGGGCCGCGCGTTGGAAGCGGCGAAGATCTACAAGCAGGGCTGTGCGCCGGAAGTCTGGCTCACCCATTCCACCGAACCCGGGGCCACGCTCCAAAAACTTTCTGTT
>Ga0307471_100000309_pt1 | contig 24631 bp, 20 predicted proteins | sample atmos_gasesAM3C__2_FD_204566 | JGI IMG/M metagenome (GOLD analysis project Ga0307471, IMG submission 204566) | Hardwood forest soil microbial communities from Morgan-Monroe State Forest, Indiana, United States - atmos_gasesAM3C_515 | ecosystem: Environmental > Terrestrial > Soil > Temperate...
CGGGCATGCGTCGAGCGGATGCGGGCCCACAAGCCGGACGGCGGTGCTGTCGAGGGCGCGCGTGCCCAACTCGCGCGGCTGCGCGAATTCATCGTCGCGAAGCACATCGTCACCATCCCCGGCGATGAGGTGCCGCAGGTCGCCGAGGCTCCGGCCTACGCGCGCTCCAACGCCGCCTATATCAACGTACCGGGTCCGTACGAGAAAGGCGTCGGGTACACGTACAACATCGCGCCTCCCGATCCGGCGTGGAGCGCCAGGGAGCGCGCGGAATACATTCCCGGCAGGGCGACTCTCCTCTACACCAGCGTGCACGAGGTGTGGCCGGGGCACTTCCTGCAGTTCCTGTACTCGAACCGCAATTCCTCGAAGATTGCCGCCCTGTGGGTGGGATACGCGTACGCCGAAGGCTGGGCCCACTACTGCGAGGAGATGATGTGGGAGCAAGGGCTTGGCAACGGCGATGCCGAGGAACAGATCGGCCAACTGACCGATGCGCTGCTGCGCGACGCGCGCTTTCTCTCTGCGGTTGGCCTGCACACTCAGGGCATGACGCTCGCCGAGTCCGATCGGATGTTCCGTGAGCGCGCCTACACCGATCCCGGCAATGCGCGCCAGCAGGCCGCGCGCGGGACCTTCGACCCGGAATATCTCAAGTACACGCTCGGGAAGCTGATGATCCGCAAGCTGCGCGCCGACTGGGTGGCGCGGCAAGCCGCGGATGCGACCGGCGGCGATTCACGCCCGTCCTGGCAAGCCTTCCATGACAGGTTCCTGTCCTATGGAGGTCCGCCGATCCCGCTCGTGCGCAAGGCGATGGTGGGCGAGGGCGGGTCGCTCTTCTGAGCGCGGCACCCGCCACATGCGCGGGGGACCCACCGCGTTGTCAGGGTCTTTCCAGCGATGGTTAGGTAGTTGCTGAACTGTTCGGGCGACGGCGTATCAACGCGGAGGCGCTACGGCGCACCTACGCGGAGGCGCTCACGGCCGGCTCGAGGAAGGTGAGCGTTGCCGCATCGGCCTCGAGCCGCACCCGCACCCCGAGCGGGACCGGCTCGTTGACCTCACCGTGTCCCAGCGGGAATCCCGCCGCACAGGGCAGCCCTTCGCTCCGTGCGAGCTCGCGCAGCACCTCGGCGCTGGTATACCCCGCCTCCGGCTCCTCGCAGCCGGTGAACGAGCCGAGCGCGATCCCGCGTATGCGCTCGAATATGCCGGCGAGCTTGAGGTGCGTCCACATGCGATCGAGGCGGTAGGGCCGCTCGCCCTGGTCCTCGAGCAGCAGGATCGCCCCATCGAGCGGCGGCATGAACGGCGTACCGAGCAGGCGCGTCACCACCGACAGGTTGCCGCCGAGCAGCGGCCCCTCGGCCGTGCCGCCGACGTAGGTGGCCGTACCCGCAAGCGGCGCCACGGGGTGCGCCGACTCGAGGAGCTCGAAAAGCCGTGCGCACGTCGCCGGCGCCAGGCGCGGAAGCTGGGTGAGCACCGGCCCATGGATGCTGATCCGTCCAAATGCCTGCAGCCACAGGTGAAGCGCGGTGATGTCGGAGAAACCGACGAGCGGCTTCGGTGGACCCTTGGGCGCGTGCGCTGCGAGTTGCGCGAGCAGGCGCGTCGCGCCGTAGCCGCCCCGCACGCAGAAGACCGCGCGGATCCCGGGATCGCCGAGGGCCGCGTGCAGCTCCGCCAGCCGCCGCGCGTCGCTTCCGGCGAGATAGCGTTCGCGCTCGAATAGTCCGCCGCCGTACTCGGCGCGGTAACGGCCGGCGATCAGCGCCAGGCCGGCCTCGAACGCGGCGCGCTCGAAACCGCTCGCCGGCGCGATCACTGCCACGCGGTCCTGCGGCCGTAGTGCGGGAGGCGGTTGGAAAATTGCGCTCAACGAAGCTCCCGGGATACCCGACTGCTCATACAATGACGCGCCGCGGACTCTAGGCGCCTCGTCAAAGGACCGTCAATGACCGGCTTTCTGTTGTGGCTGTTGCTGCTGGTGTTCTGCTGGCCGCTGGCGCTGCTTGCCTTGTTGCTGTACCCGCTCGTGTGGCTGCTGCTGCTCCCGTTCCGGCTGGTCGGCATCACCGTCGAGGGCGTGTTCGCGCTGCTGCGGGCGCTCATCCTCTTGCCGGCGCGCGCCCTCGGCGGCCGCCGCTGACTGCTGCGGGCGCTCAGTCGGAGAGCGCCTTCAGATCGCGCCGCAGCGCGGCGCGCCCGCGGTCGAGCTCATCGAGCCGTTCCGCGGCCTGGCGGAGCTGGTTGAGGTCCTGCACCGGAGCCTGGTGCGCGCGGCGGTAGGCGTTGCGTGCCGCGACCCACAGGCGCTGGATACGCACGTATCGGGCCGCCAGCTCGCGGCGCAGAGTGATCAGGGCAAGCCGGGTGCGCTGCATCGCCCGCATCACGCTTGAAAGCGCGCCACCACAACAGTGCAGCCGTCACAGTTCGCCCGCCGGACGGCACGGGTTTCTTCACGCGACGCTCACAGTGCGCACAGTAGCGTAGCCGACCCCAATGGTATCGACCGGAGCGTCGTGGTGGATCTTGTCTTCATCCTCGCCTTCATCGCCCTGTACGCGGTGACTCACGCGCTGATCGCCGCCATCTCCCGGCTCGGACGGCTCGAATGAACGTCATCTACGCGCTGAGTGCGCTGCTGACGGCGGCGCTCCTTGTCTATCTTCTGTATGCGCTCATCAGGCCCGAGAAGTTCTGATGACCGCTGCGGCCCTGGCTCTGTTCGTTGGTTTCCTGCTGCTCGTGCTCGTGGCGGTGAAGCCACTCGGCCTCTACATGGCCAAGGTCTTCGAGGGGCGCCCGATCTGGCCGGTGCGCGCGGGTGCCCCGCTCGAGCGGGCGATCTACCGCCTGTGCGGCGTCGAGCCGGCGCGCGAGATGGGCTGGAAGGAGTACGCCGTAGGTCTGCTGCTCTTCAATGCGCTCGGCGCGCTCGCGGTGTACCTGCTGCAGCGTTGCCAGCTGTGGCTGCCGCTCAACCCGCAGAAGTTCACCAACCTGTCGGCGGACTCCGCCTTCAACACCGCGGTGAGCTTCATCACCAATACCAACTGGCAGGGCTATTCGGGCGAGTCCGCGATGAGTTACCTCACCCAGATGGCGGGCCTCGCCGTGCAGAACTTCCTTTCCGCGGCGAGCGGCATCGCCGTCGCCATCGTCCTCATCCGCGGACTGGCACGCCACAGTGTGCACACCGTCGGCAATGTATGGGCGGACCTGACCCGCTCGACGCTGTACGTCCTGCTGCCGCTCGCTCTGGTACTCGCGCTCGCTCTGGTGTCGCAGGGCGTGATCCAGAACTTCAGTCCCTACAAGGAGGTGACCACGCTCGAGCCGTTGACCTACCAGCAGCCGAAGACCGATACCGCCGGCAACCCGCTGAAGGACACCGCGGGCAATCCCGTGGTAGAGACTCTTACCACCCACACACAAACCCTGCCGATGGGCCCGATCGCCTCGCAGGAGAGCATCAAGGAGCTCGGCACCAACGGCGGCGGATTCCTCAACGCCAACTCCGCCCATCCCTACGAGAACCCCACCGCACTTGCGAACCTGTTGGAGATGCTCGCGATCCTGATCATACCGGCCGCGCTCACCTACACCTTCGGCCGGATGGTCGGCGATACGCGCCAGGGCTGGGCCGTGCTCGCCGCGATGGTGATCCTGTTCGTGGCGCTGCTCAGCATTGCGGCCTACAACGAGCAGCGCGGCAACCCGCTGCTGCCCGCGCTGGGTGTCGACCAGACCGCGAATGCGAGCCAGGCGGGCGGCAACATGGAAGGGAAGGAGACGCGCTTCGGCGTCGCCGCTTCGGCGCTGTTCGCTGCCGTGACGACGGCGACTTCGTGTGGCGCGGTCAACAGCCTGCACGACTCCTTCACGCCCCTCGGCGGCTTCGTACCGCTCTTCCAGATGCAGCTCGGCGAGGTGGTCTTCGGCGGCGTGGGCACGGGACTCTATTCCATGCTGATCTTCGCGATCGTCGGCGTGTTCATCGCCGGGCTCATGATCGGTCGCACGCCCGAGTACCTCGGCAAGAAGATCGAGGCGTTCGAGATGAAGATGAGCTCGATCGCGATCCTGGTAATGCCCTTCATCGTGCTCACCGGCACTGCGATCGCAGTGAGCGTCGACGCGGGGCGCGCCGCCGTCGGTAACCCCGGGGCGCACGGCTTTTCCGAGATCCTCTATGCCTTTTCCTCGGCCGGCAACAACAACGGCAGCGCCTTCGCCGGGATATCCGCCAACACTCCTTTCTACAACGTGGCGCTCGCGCTCACCATGTGGCTCGGACGTTTCTGGCCGATCGTGGCGGTGCTCGCCGTGGCTGGATCGCTCGCCGCCAAGAAACGCATTCCGGTGTCCGATGGCACCATGCCGACGCACGGTCCCACTTTCGTGGTGCTGCTCATCGGCACCGTGCTGCTGGTCGGTGCGCTCACCTTCGTCCCCGCGCTGGCGCTCGGTCCGATCGTCGAGCACGTGATGCTCTGGTCGGCGCGATGAGCCGCCGCCGGCTTACGCTGTTCGATCGCGCGCTGCTCGGCCCGGCGTTGCTCGATTCGCTGTGGAAGCTCTCGCCAAGGGTACAGTGGCGCAACCCGGTCATGTTCGTGGTCTATATCGGCAGCCTCCTCACCACCGTGCTGTGGCTGCAGGCGCTTCTCGGGCGCGGCGAAGCGCCCGCCTGGTTCATCTTCAATATCGCGCTGTGGCTGTGGTTCACCGTGCTGTTCGCGAATCTCGCGGAGGCGCTCGCGGAGGGACGCAGCAAGGCGCAGGCCGCGGCGCTGCGGGGACTGAAGCAGACGGTATGGGCGAAACAGCTCGCCGACCCGAACGAGCGCGGCAACATTACGCGGGTGCGGGCGGAGGACCTGCGTCGGGGCGACGTGGCGCTCATCGAGGCCGGGGACTACGTGCCGGCCGACGGCGAGGTGATCCAGGGAGCCGCCTCGGTGGATGAGAGCGCCATCACCGGGGAATCCGCGCCCGTCATTCGCGAGTCCGGCGGCGATTTCTCGGCGGTGACCGGCGGCACGCGCGTGCTCTCGGACTGGATCGTCGTGCGCGTCACGGTCAATCCCGGCGAGACCTTCCTCGACCGCATGATCGCCATGGTCGAGAACGCCAAACGCCAGAAGACCCCGAACGAGATCGCGCTCACCATCCTGCTGGTGGCGCTGACGCTGGTGTTCCTGTTCGCGACTGCGACGCTGCTGCCGTATTCCATCTACAGCGTCGCCGTGACCAGGCTCGGCCTGCCGATCACCATCACCGCGCTCATTGCACTGCTCGTGTGCCTGATCCCGACCACCATCGGCGCGCTACTCTCGGCCATCGGTGTGGCGGGCATGAGCCGCATGCTGCAGGCGAACGTGATCGCCACCTCCGGGCGCGCGGTCGAGGCCGCGGGCGATGTCGATGTGCTGCTGCTCGACAAGACCGGGACCATCACCCTCGGCAACCGCCAGGCGGCGGCCTTCATCCCCGCCGCCGGCGTCACCGAGGAGGAGCTCGCCGATGCGGCGCAGCTCGCCTCGCTCGCCGATGAGACACCCGAGGGGCGCAGCATCGTGGTGCTCGCCAAGCAACGCTTCCACCTGCGTGAGCGTGACCTCGCGAGCCTCGGCGGCACGTTCGTGCATTTTTCGGCGCACACCCGCATGAGCGGCGTCGATATCGGTGAGCGACAGGTGCGCAAGGGCGCGGCCGATGCGATCCGCCGTCAGGTCGAGAGACTCGGGCAGCCCTTCCCCAGGGCCGTGCAGACGGCCGTGGACGAGGTGGCTCGCCGTGGCAGCACGCCGCTGATCGTGAGCGAGGGGCCGCGCGTGCTCGGCATCATCGAGCTGAAGGACATCGTCAAAGGCGGCATCCGCGAGCGCTTCGGCGAGCTGCGCCGCATGGGCATCAAGACCGTCATGATCACCGGCGACAACCCCCTCACGGCGGCGGCGATCGCCGCCGAGTCTGGGGTCGATGGCTTCCTCGCCGAGGCGACTCCGGAGGCGAAACTGAAACTCATCCGCGAGCACCAGGCGGCGGGCAGGCTGGTGGCGATGACGGGCGATGGCACCAACGATGCCCCGGCGCTCGCCCAGGCGGACGTCGCGGTGGCGATGAACAGCGGCACGCAGGCGGCCAAGGAAGCCGGCAACATGGTGGATCTCGATTCCAATCCGACCAAGCTCATCGAGGTGGTCGAGACCGGCAAGCAGATGCTCATGACCCGCGGCGCGCTCACCACCTTCTCGATCGCGAACGATGTGGCGAAGTACTTCGCCATCATCCCGGCGGCCTTCGTCACCACCTACCCGCAGCTGAACGCGCTCAACGTCATGCGTCTTGCCAGCCCGTATTCCGCGATACTCTCGGCGGTCATCTTCAACGCCCTGATCATCGTGGCGCTGATTCCGCTCGCCCTGAAGGGCGTGCGTTACCGGCCGCTCGGGGCGGCGACGCTGCTGCGGCGCAATCTTCTGGTCTACGGACTCGGCGGGATCGTCGTGCCTTTCATCGGCATCAAGGTGATCGATGCGCTGCTGGTGCTGACGCATCTCGCCTGATGTCTGCGGACGGAGCCCATATGGACACTCCTCGCGTCTCCACATTCCTCGCCAGCATCCGCCCCGCGCTGGTGCTGTTCCTGCTGCTGACGATGGTCACGGGCTTGCTCTATCCGCTGCTCGTCACCGTTGCGGCCCAGGTCCTGTTTCCCGCGCGCGCCGCAGGCAGTCTCCTCATGCGGGACGGGAGGGCTGTCGGCTCGCGACTCATAGGTCAGAGCTTCGGCGATCCCCGCTATTTCTGGAGCCGGCCGTCCGCCACCGCGCCGCAGCCGTACAACGGCACCGCCTCCACCGGCGCGAATCTCGGCGCCCTCAACCCGGCACTGGCGGATGCCGTCAGGACGCGTGTCGCGGCGCTGCGCGCGGCGGATGCGGGTAATGCCGCGCCGGTCCCCATCGACCTGGTGACCGCCTCGGCGAGCGGCCTCGATCCCGAGATCAGCGTGGCGGCGGCCAACTACCAGTCGGCGCGGGTCGCACGGGCGCGGGGACTGCCGGCGGAGCGCGTGCAGGCGTTGATTGCGCACCATAGCGAGGGTAGGTTGCTCGGCGTCATCGGCGAGCCGCGCGTCAACGTGCTGGAGCTGAACCTGGCACTCGATGCGCTGAAGTGACGCAACATGGCCGAAACCCGGCCTGACCCCGATCAGCTGCTCGAGCAGATCAAGGAGGACGAGGCGCGCGCGCGCCGCGGCCGGCTGAAGATCTTCTTCGGCGCGTCCGCCGGCGTCGGCAAGACCTATTCGATGCTCGAGGCCGCGCGCGGCGAGCGGGCGGCCGGAACCGACGTCGTAGTCGGCTACGTCGAGCCGCACGGGCGCGTCGAGACCGAGCGGCTGCTCGAGGGGCTGCCGCGCTTGCCGCCACTCGCGGTCAGCTACCGCGGCATCGTGCGCCATGAGTTCGATCTCGATGGGGCGCTCGCGCGGCGTGCCGAGATCCTGCTGGTCGACGAGCTGGCGCATTCCAACCTCACCGGCGGCGAGCCCGCGCCACGCCACCCCAAGCGCTGGCAGGACATCGAGGAGCTCCTCGCCGCAGGTATCAGCGTGTGGACCACGGTCAACGTGCAGCACCTCGAGAGCCTCAACGACCTCATCTTCCAGACCACCGGCGTGCGCCAGCGCGAGACGCTGCCCGATCATGTGTTCGACGAAGCCGACGACATCGAGCTGATCGACCTGTCGCCGGATGACCTGATCGCGCGCCTGCACGCCGGCAAGGTCTATGTCGGGGAGCAGGCCGGCACCGCCATCGAGCGCTTCTTCCGCAAGCAGAACCTCATGGCGCTGCGCGAGATCGCCCTGCGCCGCGTCGCCGATCGCGTGGAGGCGGCCGCGCGCGCGCTGCCTGCGGCCGAGCGCACGCAGGTGCGCATCGCCGGGGACCGGGTGCTGGTGGCCGTCGGTCCCGATGAGCAGGCCGCGGAGCTGGTGCGTGCAGGCAAACGGATCGCGGACGCGCTCGATGCGGAATGGACCGTGGTGTACGTGGAGACACCCGCGCTGCTGCGCCTGTCGGAAGCGGCGCGCAACCGGCGCATCGACGTGCTGCGTCTCGCCGAATCCCTGGGCGGGGAGACCGTCACGCTGGATGGTCCCTCGGCGGCGGCGACGCTCGCCGAGTATGCCCGCGTGCGCAACGCGACCCGCATCATCGTCGGCGCGCCCAAGCGCCGCGGCCTGAGGGCGTGGCTGCGGCCCTCGACCGCCACCGAGCTGGTGCGCCGCGCCCGCGGTTTCGATGTGGTGCTGATCGCCGCCGGCGATCGTACGGCGCCGCCGCCCGCGCCCGCGGCGCCCGCCGCTCCCGGCGCGAGCGGCACGCTCATCCGCTGGGACCGCTACGCCTGGGCGGCCGCGATCAGTGCGCTGTGCACTCTGATGGCCTTCGCCATGTTCCGGCGCTTCGAGCTCTCAAACCTCGTGATGATCTATCTGCTCGGGGTGACGGTGGCGGGCCTGCGGCTGGGCCGCGGCCCGTCCGCGCTCACTGCGGTGCTGAACGTGGCCGCATTCGACTTCTTTTTCGTGCCGCCGCGCTACTCGTTCGCGGTATCGGATGTGCAGTACCTGGTGACCTTCGGCACCATGGTGACGATCGCGCTGGTCATCGCCAACCTCACAGCGAGTGTGCGTCAGCAGACGCGGGTAGCCGGTGCGCGCGAGCGGCGCACTGCGCTGCTCTATGCCATGAGCCGCGAGCTCGCGGTCACGCGCGGCATCGCCAACATGGCGCGCGTGGCGGTCCGGCACGTCGCGGAAGTGTTCCAGTGCCGTGCAGTGGTGCTGCTGCCCGCGGCCGACGGCAAGCTGCACTACCCGGCGGAGCCGCCCCTCGAGAGTTCCTTCCGCCGTGCCGACCTCGCGGTGGCGCAGTGGGTCGCCGACCACGGCCGCCCGGCAGGCGTCGGCACCGATACGCTGCCGGCCGCCTCGGGTCAGTACCTGCCGCTCGGCGAAGAGAGCCGCACGGTAGGGGTGCTCGGTGTGCTGCCGAGCAACGTGCGGCGCGTGCTGCTGCCTGAGCAGAGTCATCTGCTCAGCACCTTTGCCGGACAGATCGCGCTCGCGCTCGAGCGGGCGCGCCTCGCGGAGGTCGCGGAAGCCTCGAGCCTCGCGGCCGAGCGCGAGACGCTGCGCAACACGCTGCTCGCCTCGATCTCGCACGATCTGCGCACGCCGCTCGCGGTGATGGCCGCCGCCGGCAGCACGCTCGCGCAGCACGGCGCGAGCCTCGATGAGGCGACGCGCGTGTCGCTCGCCCGTTCGGTGGAGACCAAGGCGCGCGAGATGTCCGATCTGGTGTCGAACGTGCTCGACCTGGTGCGGCTCGAATCCGGGCAGGTGGCGCTGCGGCGCGACTGGCAGACGCTGGATGACCTGCTCGGCAGCGCACTCGCCGCCTGTGCCGAGCGGCTCGCCGCGCACCCGCTCGAGCTGCGGCTCTCGCCGGACCTGCCGCCGGTGTGGGTGGACGCCACGCTGATCGTGCAGGTGTTGACCAACCTCTTCGACAACATCGCCAAGTACACTCCGCCCGGCACACGCGTCATCGTCTCCGCCGTGGCGGAAGGCGACCGCAGCGGGGTTCGTGTCACGATCGATGACGAAGGACCGGGCCTGCCACCCGGGGACCCGGCGCGGCTGTTCGAGAAGTTTCAGCGCGGGAGCGACGAAGGCTCGGTGGTCGGGGTGGGGCTCGGCCTCGCCATCTGTCAGGCGATCGTGCACGCCCATGGCGGGGAGATCGAGGCGCACCGCCGCGAGGGAGGCGGCGCACGTTTTACTTTCACGCTGCCTGCGCCCGAGGGCACCGCATGACCCAGGCGATGCATCTCATACTCGTGATCGAGGACGAGCCAGCGATCCGCGCCGTGCTGCGGGTGCTGCTCGGCAGCCAGGGCTACCGCGTCGCCGAGGCCGACACCGCGCTGCGCGCCGAGATCGAGGCCCGCAGCCACAAGCCGGACCTGCTCCTCATCGACCTCGGACTTCCCGACGCCGACGGCCTCAAGGTCATCCGCCGCGTGCGCGCCTGGTCGCAGGTTCCCATCGTGGTGCTCTCGGCGCGGACCATGGAGGAGCAGAAGATCGCGGCGCTGGACGCCGGTGCCGACGACTATGTCACCAAGCCCTTCAGCGCACCGGAGCTGCTCGCGCGGCTGCGCGCGGCGCTACGGCGCGACGTGCGCGGCGCAGCGCCGGCAGCGGCGCTGCAGTTCGGCGCACTGCAGGTCGACCTGGCGCGGCGCGAGGCGCGCGGCGCGGACGGCGAGATCCACCTGACGCCGCTCGAGTACCGGGTGCTCGCCTCGCTCGCCCGGCACCTGGGCTCGATCGTGATGCAGCGCCAGCTGATCCGCGAAGTGTGGGGACCGGAACGCCAGGACGACTCGAGGAGCCTGCGGGTGTGCATCAAGAATCTGCGCGGCAAGCTCGAACCCGATCCCCGCCAGCCGCGCTACCTGATCACCGAGACCGGGCTCGGCTACCGGCTGCGTGCCGACAACGATCCGCCGCCGCAGGCGGCGTAACCGGGTCCGGTATCAGGTGAGCGAGACGACCAGCTTGGCCGAGTGGCTGCGCCAGTTGATCGGAATGATGAACGAGCGCTGTCCCGGCTTCTGCGGGATCTCCGGCTTCTCGCCCGACAGCACGCTCGGCACCGAAATCACGAAATCACGGCCGAAATCGCGGCGGGCGTTGCCGGAGATGGTGTTGGCCACTTCTCCCACCAGATCGCGCATGGTCTCGTGGCTGAAGTCGTTCTCCTGCATCTTCATCAGCAGCACGGTCAGCATGGCCTTGGGCGCGGTGAAATACACCACTCCCTCGCGCTTGCCGGATATCTTGATGACGCCCGTGTACTCGTGCACCGCCGGCGGCCCCTCCATCAGGTAGGGCGAACCGATCGAGGCCGGCTGCTGCGCGGCGACCTCGAAGAAATTCGTCGTCCCGTCGACGAATGTCTTCAGTTCCTGTTCGTACAACATGGGCGTGAGCTTCCGTCTGTCCGATTCAACGCATGAGCTCGGCGATCGCTTCGTTCAACTGCCGGTCGGTGAACGGCTTGTTGAGAAAGCCGTTGGCGCCGCGCTCCATGGCCTCGACCGCGGTAGCCTTGTCCGCCAGTGCCGAGACGACCAGGATGCGGATCGCGGGCTTCATCGCGACCAGCCGCTCAATGCACTCGATGCCATCCATGTGCGGCATGGTGATGTCCATGGTCACGACGTCCGGATCGGTGCGCCTGAAGAGCTCGAGCGCCTCGACGCCGTCGGCGGCGGTGCCGACCAGCTGCAGCTCCTCGAACTGCTGCGATCGCTCGATGCGCCGGCGCATCAGGTTGGAGTCGTCCACGATCATCAGCTTGAAGGATCGCTTGCCGTTGCCGTTCATGGTGCCATCGCTCATGGGAGCATTGCCTGCCAGCGCTTCAGGCGACCGCCGTGCTGACCGATTCGGCGGCCGGCAGGACGATCTTGAAGCGCGTGAACTTGCCTGGATGAGTACTGACGCCGATCTTGCCGCCGAGCGCATAGACGCTGCGCGCGACGACGTCCATGCCGACACCGCGGCCGGCATCCATCGAGATCTCCTCCTGCGTGGAAAAGCCGGGACGGAAGATCAGCGCCATGGCTGCGCGTGTATCCATGAGCGCGGCGTCTTCCTCCGTGATCAGCTGCCGCCGCACGGCCGCGGCCTTGAGCGCCTCGGGGGCGATTCCGGCACCATCGTCCTCGAACACCAGCTCGTAGCCGTCGGTCACTTTGCGGAAATCGACGTGCACGCTGCCGGTGTCCTTCTTGGCCTGGGCGCGCCGCACTTCCGGAGACTCGATGCCGTGCACCGCGGCGTTGCGCAGCATCTGGATCAGGCAGTCCTTGATGGTCGCCGTGTAGGCGGCCGGAACGTCGCCGAGACCGGTGAGCGTGAGCCGGAAGCGCTTGGCGTGATCCTGCGCGAGCCGTTCGGCCATCAAGTGGAGTGTCGGGGAAAGCTCTTCCACCCGGCGTGGCGTGTGCTCGGGCGCCGCCGTTCTGCCTGCCGGTGCGCCCGTGCGCGGTGCGCCCGTGCGCGGTGCGGCCGTGCGCGGTGCGGCCGGGGATGCGGCCGGAGCTGCCTCGGCCGCCTCGGCAGCGGAAGCCGGCGCGGCCGGCGGCATCGTCGCCGGCTGGACAGCGGCGGCGGCCGGCACGACACCCGGCATCGTATCCTTGAGCGCGGTCACCCGTGCCGCCATCTCGCGTACGCTCCGCAGATGCGCGAGCAACTCGTCGAGCTTCAACACCATCGGCAGGAAGTCGTTGCCGGAAAGCTCTGGCTTCTTCTTGCACTCGCCGACCATGTCTTCGAGCGTGTGCACGCGGCTCGCCACGCTCTTGAGGTTGAGCGCCGAGGCCTCGCCCTTGATGGTGTGCAGCTCGCGGAACAGCCCCGCGAGCTTCTTGCGGAATTCCGCGTCGGTGCGCGCCGGCTCGCGCAGAATGGTGTTGACCAGTTTCAGTCCGGTGTCGGCGGTGTCGAGGAACGATGTGAGCTGCAGCGGGTCGACGTGCATCAGGCCCAGCATCATGTCGAGCTGCGCATTGGCGTTCTCCTGCGACTCGTGCAGCTCGCGGCCGAGCAGCACACTGGAGGTGACATCGCCGACCGAGCACAGCACGTGCTTGATGCCCTCCGGGCCCATCACGCGGTGGAAGTCGAACTGCAGGTAGCGGGTCTCCTTGCCGCCGTGGCCGTTGTCCATGGTGATCTCGAGCTGGCCGAGCGGGTTGATGCTCTTCATCAGGTTCTCGTGGGCGCGGTCTCCCCACAGGAGCTTGATGTACTTCACGGCCGTCGACAGCGTCGCTTGCGGCACCAGGTCCTCGAGCAGTTCCTCGAAGGTGAGGCCGGCGAAGTCGTTGCGGCCGAACATGCGGGTCAGGGCTTCGGACCACACCGCGCCGATGCGGTAGTGGGCATCGAGCAGGAAGAAACCCTCCCGTACCGTCTTGAGGATGTCGCGGGTCTGCTCCTGCGCCTCGCGCGCAGTGCGCTCGTGACGCGAGCGCGACAGCTGGAAGTAGGCGGCGACCACCGCCAGCACCAGCGCGGCGAACACGCCTCCCATCAGCAGCGACCGCAGGCGGGTCGCGGCGTCGGAGGAGGTGCGCTGCAGACTCGTCGCGAGGTTGGCGAGCTGTGTCTGCAGCGGCCGGGCATTCTCGCTGGCGAACAGCTGCGCGCGTTTCACGGCGGCGTAGTGCTCGCGCCCTTCGCGCGACAGCGAGCTGCCGGCGGTGTCGGAGTCGACGTACGGCTGGCCGTTGAAGGAGACCACGGGCTCGAGCACCGGCGCGTACTGATGCCACAGCAGCAGCGCGTGGCCGAGCTGCGGCGAGTCGAGATCGACCGAGGCGGACAGGACACGCAGCTCGTGGTCGAAGCGCTTGACGGTAGTCTGCACGTCGGCGAGCGCCTGGCCGGAGTAGGCGCGCACCTCGAGCCGGTCGCGCAGCGCGTTCAGCTGGTGCGAAATTTCCTCGGGGTAATTCTGCAGCGTGCTCGCCGTCTGCAGCGCGACGATGTTCGTGCGCATGTGCGTGGCGAGCCGGAATCCCCAGATCAGCGCCAACCCCATGACGAGCATGAGGGCAGTGCCGATGCTGGCGGTGACCAGTTGGCGGCGGCGCTCTGTGCCTGCAAGGCTCATCTTGTCGATTCTCCGCGTTACTTGGGCAGCTCGAAGCGCACGCGCGTCTTGACCGCGGGTACGTCCACGGCCGCGCCATCTACCAGCATCGGTGCATAGCGCCAGCGCTTGACCGCATTGATCGCGGCCTGATCGAACACCCCCGGGGGCGTTGCCTCGATCACGTGGATGTCGCGCGGCTCGCCGCGGGTGTTGACGGTGTACTCGAGCGTGACGCTGCCGCTGAGGTGCTGGGCGATCGCGCTTTGCGGGTAGTCGGGCGCCGGCGAGCGCGTCCGTTTGAGGCTCGCAGCGAGCGCTGCCGCGTCGACTGCGGCGCCCCTGGCCTTCGGCGCCTGCAGCTGCTGCACGGCGGCGATGTCCTTCGGATCCGCGCCCCAGCGCCGTGCCTGGGCGAGGTCGGCATCGGCGGGCTTGCCGGCGAGCGTCGTGGCGCGGGCGCGCTCGAGGAGTTTGCCGGCGAGCTCGCGGCTTGCGTCGGCGAGTGCAACGCTGCCCGCGTCGGCGGACTGCAGCTGGGTGAGATACCACGAGGCACTGTCTTGCGCCGGATCGGTCAGGCGCCCATCGCGCATGCGATCGCGCGCCAGCTGCGCGAGGCGCTCGCTCTCCGCCTGTGCGGCCTTCGCCCGCGCGCCCGCGATCTCGCGCTGGAACGCTGCGGCCTCGGCGGGCTTGAGTCCCACGCCGCGCGCTTCATTGAGCCAACGCTCCTGTTCGGCGGCATTGCGTGCCACGGCCGCCTCGCGCGCCTTGCGCAGGTCCGCCGCGATGAGATCGTGCGTGACGCGCTGCGTGTGGGCGTTTGCGGGCGCGGCGGCCTGCAGCTGCAGCAGGTAGGTCCTGGCGCTGTCCTCCGAACCGGTGAGCACGCCCTCGCGGATACGGTCCACGACGAGGCTCGCGAGCCGCTGGACCTTGGCGTCCTCCTGGCGGCGCGCGATCTCCGCGCGCCAACGCGCGATCTGCTCCGCCGATATGGAAGTCGACTGCTGTGCCTGTCGTACGTACTGTGCGGCTCGGTCGGGGTTGCCATCGTTGAGCGCTCGCGAGATCTGGGCCGCATACAGCCGCTGCTCGAAAGCTCCGACCCGCGCATCCGCCGGGGTGGCCGCTTTGAAGTTGGCGAGCGTCTGTGCGGCCTCATCCAGCCGTCCGCCACCCATCGCCTCCTCGAAGCGACCGGCGAGCACGGCGGCGACGCGCTGCAGCCCATCGTGGGCTTCGCCGCTCGAACCATCCGCGGCGACCGCCGAGCGGTAATACACCAGGGCGTTGTCCCCCGGGGGCTCGGTGAAACGCCGCTCGTGCATGGCGAGGCGCGCCTTCTCCAGCAGCTCGTCCACCTTGCCGTGGACGATCGAGGTGTCTGCGCTGGGAGCGGGTGCGGGAGCCGCGACAGGAGCGGAGCCCTGCTCGAGCGTGGCGGAGGCGCTCGCCGGGGGCGCTGCGACCTTCGCTGCTGCCGGCGCCGCGGGCCGCTCGCTGCGGGCGAAGTACCAGAATCCGGCGCCGGCGAGCGCGACGACCGTCGCGCCAGCGGCCCCAAGCAGCAGCATACGCGCGCGGCTGCCGCGGCGGCCCCCCGCGCCGGCCGGCGCGGCTTCCGTCTCGAAGGCTCCGACAGTCAGCTCCGAGCCCAGTGAGCTGAGCGGGCTCCCGCTCGGGGCGGCCGGTGAGCGCTTGGCGACGGCCTCGGCCAGTGCGCCCTCGACCACCGCCTGAGTCTTGCGCGCATCGAGCGGCATCGGCAGCACCGCAAACACCTTGCTGCCCTTGAGCGCGGCGCCGAGCTGCTTCTCGGCGGCACCTTCGGCGAACACCAGCACCACGGCTCGCGGTGCCGCGGCATGTGCGGCATCGACGCTGCCGCGGACGTCGGCGACATCGCGCGCATCGATGACCAGTATCTGGGCGCGCTTGCCCGTCGTCATGGCATCGAGCGCGGCCTCGAGAGAATCGACCGGGCGTAACCCTGCCTGCCCGCCGAGCGTCTGGCCGAGCTCGAGGAGAAAATCATCGTGGGTGGTGATCGCGGTGATGTCCGCGGCCGGCTGCGCGGCCGGCGGCGCGCTCGCGTTGCCAGGCGCTGCGCTTTGCGTGCGGGAGGCAGAGGTTGCACTGGCCACGTGGCGTCATCTCCAACTAGGACGATCGAGGACTCAAGGCGACCCCCGCCTCGGTGGAACGCGGCAGCCGCGCCGCAAGAGCTATTGGCTACGCGCGGAAGGCCTCGCCGTTGCAGCATATGTAGCCTCGGCGACAACACAGTGCGTCAGTTCACAATAACGAGAGCTTGCGTCGGGCGCTCGCGACGGCAGATCCTCAAATTCTGAAGCACTGCTCGCTTTGCGGCGGCCGCCCCGCCGGGGGGCGTACGCGCCGGTTTCGGCGCCGCGCCGCGCCGGAAACCGCGGTGCACACCGCCGCGCGTGCACCGGCAGCGCGCCGACGCTGCACCGCGGCGGTGCGCGGGCGCGTACTTTGCAATCAGTCACTTAAGCTGTGCATCATGGGTGCGCCGGACCTGGCGACTGTCGCCCGACTGGCGCAGCGGCAGCTTCGAGTGAACAATCCGCCGCTGTGATCGTCTTAACGTAATGGGTGTGTCAGGATCTGATGGACGTCACTCATTGTGCGGGGCGTTGGGACTAAGTTGAGCGCGGCGCCGGCGTTCGCGCGGGTGGTTGCGAGGCTTCCGATCCATGAGCTCGACGGAGGGAAGGACGATGCGACTGCAGGCTGTTGACCAGAATTTACGCGGTGGCACTGCGGATTTTATCGATTCCCTAAGCTCCTTCAGCCGACTGCACCGGGCGCAGCGCTGGGAAGGCACTTTCGGTGATTTTCTCCAGAACATCCTGCCCGCCAACCCGAGTGCGCTCGCCCGCACGAGCCACGAGTACGTGTGGGACATGTTGCGTTGGCACGGCCGCGCGGGTCCCCCGGACGCGCCCGAGAACCAGCGCGCCCGCGAGCTGTTCAAGCGCGAGCTGTTCGGCATCGATGAGTCGCTGTCGCGGGTGGTGGATTACTTCAAGGCTGCGGCCGCCGGCTCGGACGTCGGCCGACGTCTGCTGCTGCTGCTCGGACCACCTTCGGGCGGCAAGTCGACGCTCGCGATACTGCTCAAGCGGGGCCTGGAGGAATACAGCCGCACCGATGAGGGCGCGCTCTACGCGATACGTGGCTCGCCGCTGCGCGAGAACCCGCTCAATCTGATTCCCACCAGCCTCAGGGCCGAGTTCCGCGAGCGTTATGGCGTCAACATCCAGGGCGAGCTCTCGCCCTGGGCGCGTGACTTCGTCGAGCGCGAGTTCGAGGGCGATTTCGTGCGCGTGCCGGTGGAGCGTGTGTTCCTGGCGGAGGCTTCGCGCGTCGGCATCGGCACCTATGCGCCGCACGATCCGACCACTGCCGACATCGCGGACCTCGTCGGCTCGGTGGATCTCGCCAAGGTGGCGCAGATTGGAGATGAGGGCGACCCGCGCGCCTGGTCGTGGTCGGGGGCGGTGTATGCCGCGAGCCGCGGCGTGCTGGAGATGATCGAGATCCTCAAGGTCAAACGCGAGTTCCTCTACCTGCTGCTGACACTCACGCAGGAGAAGAACGTCAAGGTGTCGCGCTTCCCGCTCATCCACCTGGATGAGACCATACTGGCGCACACCAATCTCGCCGAGTTCCACAAGTTCCTGCAGGAGAAGGAGAACGAGGCGCTGCTCGACCGCATGGTGATCATCAAGATCCCCTATGCGCTGTCCTATCGCGATGAGTCGCGTATCTACCAGAAGCTGGTGTCGGGCGCGCCGGCGTTCCGCAACGTGCACCTCGATCCGCACGTGCTGAACCTCGCGGCGGTGTTCGGCATCCTCACGCGTCTCGTGAAGCCCGAGCGCGAGGGGCTCGATGTGCCGAAGAAGCTGCGGCTGTACGCAGGCGAAGCGGTCGAGGGCGTGGCGGAGACCGAGGCCACGCGACTGCGCGCCGAGGTGCCCGATGAGGGGATGACCGGTGTGAGCCCGCGCTTCATCATCAACGCCATCTCCAACGCCATCACCCGTGGCAACACTCACAGCCTCACGAGCATGGAGCTGCTGCTGGCGATCAAGGACGGCATCGAGAGCGATGCCCGCATGGACGTCAAGCAGAAGAAGGCATGGGTCGATCACCTGGTGACGGCGCGCAAGGAGTTCTACAACCGCTGGGTCAAGGAGGACGTGCATCGCGCCATGTTCGCCTCCTTCGAGGAAGAAGCGCAGCAGTTGCTCGAGAAGTATTTGGACGAGGTCGAGGCTTCGCTCGACCACCGTCAGGTCACCGATCCCATCACCAGCGAGAGCCGCGCCGCGGACGAGCGTTTCCTGCGCTCGGTCGAGGAGAAGATCAAGGTGTCGGACTCCGGCAAGCTGTCGTTCCGCCAGGAGGTGGTGCGCAAGGCCATGGTCGCCTTCAAGGCCGGCGAGAAATTCAAGCTCGCGAGTCACGCGCGCATGCGCGAGGCGATCGAGCAGTATCTGTTCGAGGAGCGGCGCGACGTGCTGCGCCTCGTCACCTCGACCGCCCGGCCGGACGAGGACGCACGGCAGAAGATCTCGGTCGTGCAGCAGCGGCTGGTGAACGAATACGGCTACGATGAGCACAGCGCCAAGGAAGCGCTCAGCTACGTCACTACACTGCTGGCGCAGGAGTAGCGGCGCGCACGGAAAAGGTGTACCACTAGCGCCGTGAGCACCGAGGATCAAAAGCACAGCGACAAGGCCGGTGCGGCCAAGTGGTACGAGCTGTTCTCGCGCGGCGCCCGTGACTGGCTGCGCCACGACGAGAAGGTGCGCGAAGCGGTGCGCGCGAACCTGCCGGAGATCATTGCCGGCGCCGATGTCATCAACGACGGCGCGCGCACCGTGCGCGTACCCGTGCGCATGCTCGAGCACTATCACTTCCGCCTGCGCCGTCCCGAGGAGCAGCAGGGCGCGGGCCAGGGCAAGGCGAAACCCGGCGATGTGTTCTCCGACCCCTCGCGCAATCGCGGACCCGGCGAGAAGGGTGCCGGCGGGCGCGAGGAGGGCGAGGTGCAGCTGCTGCTCGAGTTCAAGATCGACGACATCGTCGACTGGCTGTGGGAGGAAATGCAGCTGCCGAATCTCAAGGCGCGCGCCGGCCCATCGGACGAGACCGATTGGATACGCGAAGGCTGGGACCGCCGCGGGGCACGCTCGCGCCTCGACCGGCGCCGCTCCTTCAAGGAGCTGGTGAAGCGCCGCGGCGCTCCCGGAGCAACACCGACGTTCACCGACGAGGACCTGCGCTTCCGGCAGCTCGCGCGGCGGCGGCAGCCGGCCGTGCACGCGGTAGTGTTCTTCATGCTCGATGTCTCGGGCAGCATGTCGGACCGCGACCGCAAGCTCGCCAAGACCTTCTTCTTCTGGGTGGTGCAGGGTCTGCGGCGCGAGTACCGCTCGCTCGAGACGGTGTTCGTCGCGCACACCACCGAAGCGTGGGAGTTCAACGAGCCGGACTTCTTCCAGGTGAGCGGCACCGGCGGCACGGTGGCTTCCACCGGGCTGAAGAAGGTGCGCGAGATCATCGATGCGCGCTACAACCCCGGCCGCTGCAACCTCTACCTGTTCTACGCTTCCGACGGCGACAACTCGGTGAGCGACGCGCAGGATGCGCGTGCCGCGCTCGGCTCCATCGCCGCAGATGCCTGCTTCACCGGCTACGTCGAGGTGTCCTCGGGACTCTCACGACAGCTGGCCACGGAGACCGGCAAGCTTTTCGCCGAGCTCACCGCCGCCGGCTGTGCGGCCGGCAGCTACGCCCTGAACGACTTCGACGACGTCTGGGGCGCGGTGCGGCATTTCTTCACCGCCGAGAGCCAGGCGCCCGAAGGCGCCCGCGCCGAACCCCCAAGCTCCCCCGCCAGCCCATGAGCGACGACTGGCGCAACTACGTGCGGCGGATCGAGCAGCTCGCCGCCGCGTCCGGCCTGAAGTTCCACCCCGTCGACTTCGAGGCGGTCCCCGACAGCTTCATGATGGAGATCGCCGTGTACGGGCTGCCGGTGCGCATGCCGCACTGGTCCTTCGGCGTGCGCTACATCTACCAGCTCATCCAGCGGCACATGGGACACTCGCGGCTGTTCGAGGTGGTGTTCCCCGGCAATCCCGGCCATGCCTACCTCGCCGAGAGCAACGGACTCGCCGAGAACATTCTGGTGACGGCGCACGTGCTCGGGCACGCGGACTTCTCGCGCAACAACCTGCTGTTCCGCCGCTGCCAGGAGCAGGTGAGCGAGCGCATCGTCGAGCACGCCGCCAACCATGCGCGGCAGATCTCCCAGGCGATCGAGACGCACGGTGCGCAGCGCGTAGAGGCCGCGCTCGATGCCGCGCTCGCCCTCGAGCAGCATGTCGACATCGACCAGCCGTTGCGCCGCCCGCGCTACCCGGAGTATCTGGAGGGGACCCGCGCGCTCATCGACGATGAGTTCCGCAAGCGCTTCGCCTCGCTCGATCCCGTTGCCGCCGGCGGCGGTCTCGAGGTGAAGAAGCGCGCGCCGGTACCTCCGCACGCCGAACGCGACCTGCTGTGGTTCGTGGCCAATTACGCACCGGAGATGGAGAGCTGGGAGCGCGATATCTTCCTCGCGGTGCGCGAGGAGTCGTTCTACTTCTATCCGGTATTCGCCACGCAGATCATGAACGAAGGCTGGGCCTCCTACTGGCACGCGCGGTTGCTGCGCGAGGCGGACTTCGTGCCGCAACAGGCGTACCTCGACGCCATCAAGTGCCACTCGGACGTGGTGCGCCCGGTAGCCGCGGAGCAGCAGGTCTCGCTCAGCATCAACCCGTACCACCTCGGCTTCTCGATGTGGGAGAAGATCGTCGAGCGCGACGGACTCGAGGCCGCGCGCCGCATCATGGAGCAGGACGATGACTTCGGCTTCGTGCGCAATCACCTGACGCGCGAGCTCGCCGAGGAGCTCGGGCTGTTCCGCTTCAGCGCGCGCAGCGACGGGCAGATCAAGGTGCTCGAGGCCGACCTCACGGCGCTCCACGAGGCGGTGCTCGCGCCCAAATACAACTTCGGCGCACCGATCGTGTCTGCGATGCGCGTGCGTAACGACGGCACCCTCGAGCTCGGCCACGACAGCTCGATCGACGGGCGCGGCCTCGATCTCGAGCGCAGCCGCAAGGTGCTCGATTACCTCCAGCGGGTCTGGCGGCGCCCGATCGTACTCACCACGGTGAACCAGGCCGGCTCGGCGCTCGAGCTCACTGCCCCTTAGCGGGCCCGCTGGGCGGTGAGGGCGTCTCGTCCACGCCCCAGTCCTCCTCCGCGTGCGAGGTCACGATGGATACCGGATCGCTGGCCGGGAAGCTGTCCTCCAGGGCCTCATCGAGCTGACGTTGGATTTTCTGGCGCCGTCTGCGTGCCTGGTCCTTGGCCGGGTCGGTTTTGCCGGGATCGGTCATTGTGCAACTCCTGCAGCCTTCGGCCCCGGAACCCACGGGTCCGTACCGACATGGTACGCCCTCAGGTAGCCTCCGGCAGGTCAGGCGGAGTAGGCTTTCCGAGCCGGTGATGCCCCGCGCGCCGCCGGTCTTTTGCCGGGGGAGCAGCCAACATGGGGTACACGACTTTGGGCATCCGTAATATCGCGCTGGTCGGACAGGCCGGCGCGGGCAAGACCTCGCTCGTGGAAACGCTACTGCTGCAGGCCGGCGCCACGCGCGCGCGCGGCAGCCTGGCACGGGGCACCACGGTCTCCGATTTCGACCCGCAGGAGAAACGCCTGCTGCACTCGCTCGACACCACGATCTGCAGCTTCGACTTCAACGGCACGCACATCAACTTGATCGACACCCCGGGGTATCCGGACTTCCTCGGCAAGACCCTGTCGGTGCTGGAGGCGGTCGAGGCGGTCGCGCTGGTGGTCAGCGCGGGGAGCGGCGTCGACACCTTCACCCAGCGATTGATGGAGTTCGCGCGCGAGCGCGAGCTGTGTCGGCTCATCATCGTCAACAAGATCGACAGCCGTGACGCGCACTGTGCCGAGATCCTGCAACAGCTGCGCGAGTCGTTCGGCCCGGAGTGCCTGCCGCTCAACCTGCCGGCGGGCAGCGGCGACGGCGTGGTCGACTGTTTCTTCCAGCTTCACGGCCGAGCCGCGGACTTCTCCTCGGTCGAGGCGGCGCATACGCAGATCATCGACCAGGTCGTGGAGCTCGATGAGAAGCTCATGGCGCTGTACCTCGAGCAGGGCGAGGAACTGTCCCCGGAGCAGTTGCACGACCCCTTCGAGCAGGCGCTGCGCGAAGGGCACCTGGTGCCGGTGTGTTTCGCCTCCGCTGAAAGCGGTGCCGGGGTGCCGGAGCTGCTGCAGGTGTTCGAGCGCCTCATGCCGAACCCGACCGAGGGAAACCCACCACCCTTCCTCAAGGGTACCGGGGAGAGCGCTGAGCGGGTCGCCGTGACCGCCGATCCGGCACGTCACGTCATCGCCCACGTCTTCAAGGTGTCGATCGATCCCTATGTGGGAAAACTCGGTGTGCTGCGCGTGCACCAGGGCACCATCCGCCCCGGCAGCCAGCTGTTCGTCGGCGATGCGCGCAAGCCAATCAAGATCGCCCATCTGTTCCGGCTCCTTGGCAAGGACACCTCCGAGATCACTGCCGCGGTGCCGGGCGACATCTGCGCCATCGCCAAGGTCGATGAGCTGCACCTCGACGCGGTGCTGCACGACTCGCACGACGAGGACCAGTATCACCTGAAGCCGGTGGCTTACCCGCCCGCGATGCTCGGCACGGCCATCGAGCCGGAGCGGCGCGGCGATGAGCAACGGCTCGCCGACACGCTGCACAAGCTCACCGCCGAGGACCCGTGCGTGCGCATCGAGCACCATGCGGCGGTGAACGAGACCGTGCTGTACGGCATGGGCGAGTTTCATCTGCGGGTGCTGCTCGAGCGCATGACCGAGCGCTACGGGGTGCACGTGAAGACTCATCCGCCGAGCATCCCTTACCGCGAGACGATCACCCGCCCCGCCGAGGGGCACTGTCGTCACAAGAAACAGACCGGCGGCGCCGGGCAGTTTGGCGAGGTGTTCCTGCGCGTGGAAGCCCTGGGCCGTGGCGCGGGCTTCGAGTTCATCGACGATGTAGTGGGCGGGGCCATCCCCGGGCAATACATCCCGGCGGTAGAGAAGGGCGTGCGCCAGGTGTTGACCGAGGGCGCGCTTGCCGGTTTTCCCATCCAGGACGTACGCGTCACCGTGTACGACGGCAAGCACCACCCGGTCGACTCCAAGGAGGTCGCGTTCGTCTCGGCGGGGCGCAAGGCATTCCTCGACGCTCTGCAGAAGGCGTCGCCCATCGTGCTCGAGCCGATCATGCACGTGGAGATCACGGCCCCCGCGAGCGCCATCGGCGACATCACCGGGGACCTCGCCACCAAGCGTGCGCGCATCAACGGCAACAGCACGCTCCCGGGGCAGCGGGCGACGGTCAGCGCGTTCGTCCCGCTCGCGGAAGTCTCCGAGTATCAGTCGCGGCTCAAGGCACTCACGGGCGGTCAGGGCGCCTACACCATGGGGCTCAGTCACTACGACCCGGTGCCTGCTCGCAAGCAGCAGGAGCTCATCCAGGCCTGGCGTCCGCGCTCGGAAGAGGAGTAACCGCGAGCACCCGCGGGCCGTTGGTTGTCATAACGCGGCGCGCTTTGTCATAAGCCCGGGTGCTTTTTATCCGCGGCGCATCCTGCGTACACTGCTCAGGGAGGAGGCACCATGAGAGCCGCCATGTACTGGGTGTTCGCGCTGCTCGCTATCGCTGCGTTGCGTGACGCGTCATCCCTGCACTCGACCCGGTCCGTCTGCGCGACGAAGGCCGACCAGACTTCCCTTGCTGCGCACTCGAAGGCGAACTCCTTTGCCCCGCATCCCGGCTCGCACAGCCGCGTCTACGGCATCCCGATCCAGTCGCGCATCCTCAAGAGTCGGCCAAAAAAGAACCCGCAGCTCAAGAGCGCGCCGCTGCCGGATTCAACGAGCACGAATACGGCGGATAGTTCTAACAAGTAGCGCCCTCAGCCGGAGGGCTTCCGCCACGTCACCGTGTCCCCCGGCTGCAGGCCAAGCTTCGCAGCCTGTCCGCCCCTGAGCTCGAGCACCGCCGCGACCACCTTGTCGGAGCTCAACGTCTGCAGCGACAGCGGTGCTGCCTTTTGAATGATCTTGGTGACGCGGCCGTGGCCGTCGATGAAGAGCATGTCGAGCTCGATGTAGGTGTTCTTCATCCACATGTTCTCGACACGGGGCGGATCCACCGGGAATACCATGCCCATGCTCTCGGGCAGATCGCTGACGAACATCAATCCCTGCGCCGCCCGCTCCGGGGTATCCGCAACCCAGATTTGAAAAGAGTACCTGCGCGGCTCATGGTCACTGCCCCGGCGGGTGATCTCGAGCGTGGTGCGCGGGAAGGTCGCTAGATCGAGCGGTCGCTGCGGCTCCTGTGCGGGCGAGTGCGTCACGGGAGCCGCGAGCAGCGCGAGCCACCATCCGCGAAAGCTGTGCTGCGACATGGGTCCTTCCTGCTATTCGAATACCGCGTTGCCGGCGAAGTCGAAGCGGCTGACGAGGATACGCGCGTCGCTGTCGAGCGTGCTCGCCGGTGCGATGCAGAAGCCGCGGCCGATGATCCGCCAGGTGCGCTTGGGGCCGCCGAGCGCACCGACGCGCTCCTGTCGCAGCTCGTCCACGGTGCAGTGGTCCTGGCCGCGCGTGGCGAACAGCCGCTCCTCCCCCTCGAAGATCACCGTCAGGTTGGTCGGCAGATCGTGAC
>Ga0307471_100000310_pt1 | contig 24624 bp, 21 predicted proteins | sample atmos_gasesAM3C__2_FD_204566 | JGI IMG/M metagenome (GOLD analysis project Ga0307471, IMG submission 204566) | Hardwood forest soil microbial communities from Morgan-Monroe State Forest, Indiana, United States - atmos_gasesAM3C_515 | ecosystem: Environmental > Terrestrial > Soil > Temperate...
GCGCCCACGACAACAACCGCCTAGCGGTTTCGACTCTCTTGAAAATTGCGCGCGCATCCGACCATGTGCGCACGTAGAAAAGCTCGGATTCACGTGCGCCAGGAATCGGGAGCTTAATCACTTCCGCGCCAGTGGCGAGAAGGAGCGCACCGAAGGGGTAGGTCCTACCATCCTCCAGTTGAACCTGCTTGTGGCAGAGGTCGAGAGATGGCACTCGCGAATTGAGGACGAGATCAATTCTCCGCTCTCTATAGAAGTCCGGAAGGCGCAGATTCAACCACTCGTCGGGTATGGGTTCTTGCAGATAGTCTTTGGATACGTTGGGCCGGTCGTACGGAGTGGAATCGTCGGCACTGATGATCGTTACCGGTCCGTCGTAACCTTTGCGCCGCAGCATATCCGCCGCTGCGAAACCAGCGGCACCTCCACCCACAATCACAACCGATGACGGCGAGTTGGGCGGTCTTTTCGTGTTCGCCTCGGGCTACTGCGCAAGCGCAGCAAGTTTTTCGCGTACAAAGACTCTGTCACTCACGCGCTCCACCCGCCAGCGAGGGATTGCATCAAAGGCCGGGGCGCACAGAGCCATGCCCGTCCGAAGACTGAAGCAGGCGTGGTGTAGGGGACAGCGCAGCGCATCGCCGACGATCAACCCATCTGCGATGGGGCCATGGTAATGCGTACAGCCAGCCCCGACTGCAAAGAATTCGTCCGCATGGCGAGCCAGAATTACATCCTCGTCCCCAACTCTGCCTTGGATCATTCCGCCATTCTGTAAATCATCTACCGGAAATCCCTTTGTGAAATCAGGAGTATTTGTGCTCCCCATAGCAACGACCTCCCTCAGCGGCTTGTCCGTCAAATCTGCGATCCACTACTGCCGCGTAGTCCGCGACCATGCCGTCGTCAAGCACAGTGTATTTGCTCGAAGTCATCGACTTACACCTCAAGCAGACTGCTTCAGGGTACTTTTGTAGTCAGCTACAAATTGCTGAATTCCTTTTGTGGTGAGATCGTGCCGGATATCAAAACTCTCCCATGCTCGATTCAAATCGAGCGATTTGTATGCAAGGGGCTTCAGCGGCCCATCGCCCTTATCGGTCCCCTGATAAACAAAATCTGCCCCAGGGAGGGGAAAAGATGCAGCAGCCCACTCTTCCCAGACCTTGCTCGGTGCCGTCACCAGTTCCGCCCTCAAAGCAAATGAACCAAGCAGGTGCTTGAGATGGCGAATGCTCGCCGCCAACACATGGACGTGTCCATCTCCAGCTTCATACATTTGTTTGATGTTTCTCACCAGATCCATTCCATTCTCTCCGCGGTCGTCCAGCCTACCTACGAACGGAGACACATACACTGGGGCTTCCGACCCTTTTGTTGCCGCATATACCGCAGCAGCCTGCTCTTGTGAAAAACACAGCGTCATGTTGACGCGCATGGCCTCACTCACGGACATTTGCGCCGCGCGTAGCCCTTCATGCGTGCACGGATATTTGACGTATGCATTTGGAATCCAGGAAAACATTTCGCGTCCTTGAGCAAGCATCTCATCACCGGTGGTATCGAAGTCAGCCAACACCTCGATCGAAACGCCGGCGTCACCAACCAGAGGCGAAATTGTCTGCACAATCTTCTTGTATTCTTCCAGCTCCTCTCGGGAGCTGAACTTTTGGCCGGACGAAACCAGCGTCCGAATTTCTGGGTTTTTCGCGACGAGAGTTGGATTGGTCGTCTGGCCATCTACATAGCCGACAAGGCGTTTTACTCGAACAGTCTCTTCAGGATCGCCGCCGTCCACTAAGATTTTAGCTTTCGCCCTTGGTGTGAATGCGTTCATGATCCCCTCCTCAAATCCCAAACGACGACAAGTATGCGGTCCATTGGTGATCTCCTTTCATGTAATTGAGCCTCAACCTCGCGAGCAGAATGCTAGATCTGTCCGTTCATAAACGTCTGGGCCGTACTGAGGCTCGGGCGATGAGCGGGGGTGAGACCACAAGTGACCCGGAAATAGCGGAAGGCTCTCTGCCCTCCGGGCGAAGAACAAGCAGATATTTGATTCCCTTGGAATCGAGTTGGCAAGATTTTTATTGTTAAATCGAAGCACTGGACCGCACCGACTGGGAATGGCTTTGCTGTCCTAAAGTTTATTAGCTAGGGCCTGATCAGCGGGTAACCAGTAAAGTGGGCCAGTACTTTGAGCAAACTTCTCTGGTAAGCGGACTTCCATGGGTCTTTGCCAAGAGGGCAAAAGCTCTCCCGACGCGGTCGGGAGAGTGCGGGTGTAATTCTTCTGTTTCGCAGCGCGTCGTGTTGTCCTCACAGTCTTGGTTTCTTATCGAGATAAGAATCAATCTTCCATTGGCTGCCGCAGCGTTCCGCTGCCCAGAAGGTGAGTTTGTGTTCTCCTGCCAGGGTCGAAACCTATCGGCTTGACGTGCGCGATGGACCGAATTATTGGTGTCTCAATTCGGGAGGTTTGCTAGAATGCGCCGCATGAAGAGGCGAACATGGTTGCGGGCTGCGCCCCTGTTGGTGTTATTACCAGTTGGCGCAGCGGAGACGATGGAGCGGGCGTTCTTACAGGCCACAATCGGGAGTGCGGAGGAGAAGGGCCAAGGTGATGCGATGACAGGATCAGCGAAGGTCTATGAATTGCGTATTTATCACGTGGTCCCCGGAAAGCTGGACGGCCTCGTGGCTCGCTTCCGAGACTATACGGACAAGCTCTTTGCCAAACATGGAATGAAGAGTCTTGCCTACTGGACGGCGCTGGACGAGCCCGTGAAAAGCAGCACCTTCTTTTACATTCTGGAGCATCCGAGCCGCGAGGCGGCGGCCGCGAACTGGAAAGCCTTCCAGGACGATCTAGAATGGAAAACCGTGAAAGCCAAGTCCGAAGAGAATGGTGAACTGGTGGAGAAAATTGATTCGACCTTCTTGACGCTGACCGATTTTTCCCCGCTGCCACGGATCTGAGATCAGTCGACTCCCTTATCTACTGGGTGTTCGGGCCCATGACATCATTTACAGGTTGTCCTAGATACCCTTTACACTCCGGCGGGTGGGATGCGGGCTGGGGTTGCTCGTGGCACTTTGCCGAATGGTCGGCTATTCTTTGAACTGGTTCTTCCAACCGACCAAAAGAACTGAATCCGCCCCTCACTGCGAGCTTCACCGGAGCCATAGACGCCACCCAAGAGCATCAGTCGCCGCCTTTTGCCGCATCGAGAAATCGCTAACTTAACTTATTCTGAAGAAACCACGGACCCGATGCTGTCGGCGAACATATGCGAAGGTCGCCTTCCTGATAAGGGCGAGCTCGGTGGTTCAAGTCCACCCAGGCCAGATCAGTATTTATTCGGCGATTCGGACTTTCTACGTTTTCAGGAATCCTCTCAAAAAACGAATTTGCAAAAAATTTGCCAAAAGTTCCAGTCGCTTGACACTGCCTTCCATCCGGGTTGGTGAGTGCGCCTTCGTAGCTTCTGGACAATTCGGGCCACCGGTACAGTGGTCAACAATCCATGCGGACCACCGATCTTTAGAGGAAAGTGCGCCGTTGGTGTCTAAATCCTTATGAAGCACGATTGGATTCGCTTTCGATTGGTCCTCCCCCTTGTCATCGGCTTTCTCGACTTATATGTTAAGTGGGATAGCTTTGGCATGCTTCGCTCGCCAGAAGTGCAGCCATTAAAGCATGTCTTGCGTCTCCCTGGCCACGCCCGGAACGGAGGCCTGCGACGCCGGAGGCCGCGCGCGTTTAGGCCGCAGTGGCAGACGTGGCCAAGGTGCACAGGATTCTACAGTACGATCTTGTGGGAGCAACGCGTTCTCCCTTCACGAGCATTGCTACCGAGCACCCTTCCAGGTGAGGCCGCATCCCACAGTTCGAGGAAAATGTTCCGACTGGGTGTTGATAGTACCTTTATCCTTCTCACCACACACTGAGCCAGGTGGATTGATGAACCCTCGATCCATTGCGAGGTATCCCATGTACTTTCGTTTGCCGCGAGTATCTGTCCTTTTGACGTTGCTTGCGCTATGCGTTGTCGTGGACGCTCGGGCCCCCGAACCGTAGATTGCCGGGCGCGTGGTTCGTGGGGATAACGGCCGACCGATGGAGGGTGCTGCCATCCAATTGCGACCAACGGAGTTGTGTCTTCGAACGGGCAATTTCAAAGTTGAGTTGACGCGGAGCGTGAGGCTCAGTAGGGTCCTTGTACGCCCATGGCCAAGACCAGTCAGGCATTTAAGAGCCGGGGGATAGGGCAATAAGGTCGGCGCGATGTGCCAAATTGAACTTGAATTTGAGCAACCTACGAGAGCAAGCTTCCGTCTAAAGTAAAGCCGCAGAGATGCGGTGAATGGATCGTATACATTCCCGTTGGAGGTTCGTAACTCGCGGGTTCCGCCGTTCTCCGTCGCGGGTGCACTCCTCATTTGTATGCTCTCCTCCTCCCTACGATCTAAGCGCGGCAGATAGTGAGTGAATTCTTTCCCTTCCCATACAAAGTGAATTTATAGATTTTCCTTTCTCTTTGCGCGGAAACAAAGCTCGAGGAAGAATGCGGGAAGAATCTACAACGGGAGACATTAAAGCGTTTTCTATTGAAACACCTGATCCTGGTTGACACTCCGTCGAACTTTCGCGAGGCTTCAAATGGGCGATTTCTCACTGACGAAGCCGCGGAAACCAGGAACTCAGAATCACCCCGCCGGTGACTCTTAGCAAGCGGTACCGCGGAAGGGAGCGTGTAAAGTGAGGATCGACCGAATTTGCCGGGAACAAGATGCCCTGACCAGCGGGACCCCTAACCTTGGCAAGGTTAAAGAAAGCACGGTTTCGGCGCAAATGTCACCAAAGCCGGTCCCGGAAGAACTGGCAGAACTCGTCCGAGAATTGCATGACTTGCTGCGGAGTTATTCGCCGATGTGGTACACAGAAGATATGGATGCTCGAGTGTGTGCAACGCTAGCCAGGGTCGAATGGGCTTTGCGCAAAACGCGGTAGGAAACCTGCCAACGAGGTAGTTGGAAGGCCAGCCTTGTTGGGGCGCAACGAATTTGGAATCACCGTAAGGAAGAGTAGCGATAAATTCGGGCAGCAGACACTTTCCATCAAAGTGCGCATTCTGAAAAAGGTTTTATTTCCAGTAAGTTACACCGGGCGGATTGTAGAACAACGCCCGTATTGATGTGTCATCCAACTAGGAAAAAAAGAGCTGCTCGGAAGTTGAGAGGGAAGAGAAACTCTCGGGGAGTTTTTGGGTTAAGCCTTGCAGGTGATGGTCGAAGCAGCAATTCAGGAGCTGCCAAGGATCTGTCGCTAAGTCCTTTTGGCACATAGGCAAGGGGGGTGCCAGCCGCAAGGTGCGACTTAGCCAATTCAAAGGAGAGCAAAACCTAATGAAGAACCTCAGGATATGGTTCCTGGCCGCAGGCGTCTTGCTACTGTCGGCACTCACAACGCAAGCGCAGCAGAAATTCGAGATAACCCCGATTATCGGCTATGAGACCAGCGGGTCGTATCCCGTCAGCGTGTTTTCCGGGACCGGCGGATCAGGCGCGGTCGTAAACAGCCTCCGCGCCAACGCCTCCATGGCCTATGGAGCTTTCGCGGATTACAATTTGTCCGAAAATTTCCAACTGGAGTTTCTCTGGAACCGGAACAACACTTCCTATAGCGCACACGATGTTCTGACGCAACAATATTTCAAGGCTTTCAATTCGAACATCGACCAATATCAATTCGGCGGCCTGTACACGTTTCTCGGAAGCGAGCATCGGTTTCGCCCGTATGCGGCTTGGGGTTTGGGCTTCACGCATGATTCGAATGGCCCGCTGACGCCGGGAGGGCTCGCGCCCGCGAATCGCACGGAATTTGCGTGGAGCATCGGGGGTGGCGTGAAATACTACATCAGCCCTCATGTTGGATTCCGCGGCGATGCGCGCTACCTGCCCACTTACGGCAGTTCCTCGAATGGCATCTATTGCGATCCTTTTGGCTTCTGCTACACCGCGCGAATTGCGAATTTCCTGAATCGCGGCAACTTTGTTGGCGGTATAATTTTCCGGTTCTGACAACTTCGTGCTACCCCAAGAAAGTTATCGGCCAAGTCCGTTGGGGTTCTTGTCTATGACGGGGAATTTCCGCAGTCTGGCGCAACCACTAACGCGCCGGTCCTTCGGCGGGAGGAAGAAAAAGCTTTTCATCCACTGGGACATTCTGCTGGACTTGCTCGATTCGAATGGTGAAGGCACCACCCGGGCGCATCAGAGTCCACTGATAGGGTATTTTCACGCCGCCGGTTTCCCGATAATCCGCATAATCGATTTGTGTAGGATTTCGTCCTAACGGAGTTTCGGCGTAACGGATCAGGCGAAGCAACAGCCCGGTTTGCTGGTCGAAGTACAAGCGCAAGGAGGGCTTGCCGCGCGCGTTAACCGTTAACAAGTAGGCTTGCTTGCCACTGATTTCTTCGCCGGGGAGTACGCGAAATTCCTTGTAGAGTTCTCGGAGCCGCGCTGGAAAGTAGAGTTCTGCGTCGATGCGGGCGGCTTCCCCTTCGGCTGCGGTCATTTGCATGGTACGGCCCCCCATACTCAGCCAACCAAGTTCGCCGTTGAATGCCGTCACACTTTCGCCTTTGGGCAGGTGGGTGATAGAGACGCGCTTTTCCGGAGCCTCAGAATAGACCTCGATGGGAAACTGCCCCCCGAATGCTTCAATTTTGCCTTCTTGAATGCGCGTGTTGATTTTCTTCAGCGCGTTGGCACCGCCAACCGCCGTCAGATACTTATCCAGGAGTTGCTCCGTGGAGGGAAGAGCACCATGCGCCGCTGCTTCGCCTTCGGTTTCGTCGCCCTCTTCATGGAGGTGCGCGGCCGGCTTGGAAGATTCGGCGGAAAGAATCGGAATGGAAACTGGATGCGGTGAACCCCGATGACACGTATAACAAGTGACCTCGCGCTTGCCTTCAAAATTTATCTGGTCAATCGCGATCATCATGGTAATCATTTTCCGCGCAGCGAGCTTGGTCTTCTTGTCATCTTTATCCATGGCGTGCTCGACGTGGCAGAACTCACAGTCAACGCCCAGAGAGGCAGTGATAAACTGCATGGAAGGCATCAATTGATCCGCGGGAATATTTTTCAGGACCTGAATATTTTTAAATTGCTGTTCGGCGGTCTTGGAGGCTTCAGGAGACTTCATCGCCGGCTGCTCCTGGGGCTGTGCAAGGGCGGCTAGTCCACCGAGCACGCCCACACAAAATGCGCAGCGTTTCAAGCCATGCTTCCAGGTGCATTTTTCCATGGTCCCTCCCTGAATGTTAGATCGCCCACGAAGTAGGATCACCGTCGACGGCAGACACCGGAGGAAACGCAGCACTAACCCGGAATTGCGCCCTGCTTGGCAAGGGCGGTAATGCGGTCAGCGGCGCGGTAGGCAAGGGCCTGGATGGTCATCGTGGGTTGGCCGCGGCCCGAAGTAACCAGGCTGCTGCCATCGCACAGAAAAAGGTTGGGGACATCGTGGGTCCGATGATCGGGATCGATGACAGAAGATTTCGGATCCTTGCCCATGCGGCAAGTTCCCAGCAAGTGAAAAGCAAACTGCTGTTCAGTGACGGGAGGGCTCCACTTCGCCTGAGCTCCGGCGGCATCGAGAATTTCCATGGCGCGGGCTTGCATCCATTCCATCATCTTCAGATCGTTAGGATGATCCTTGAAGGTCATGCGCAGCGCGGGGAGTCCCCAGGCATCCTTGAGATCGGGATCCAGAGAAAAGCTGTTGGATTCGACTGGCAGAGAGGTTCCGTGGCAGAAAATCTCCATCGTTCGGGTGAAATTGTGGTGCAGGGCTTTCTTAAAGCCTTTTCCCCAGCGTGGTGTGCCAGGAGGCAGTCCGTTCATAGCAAATGCTATGGGAGTGATATCAAAGCGAGCGTCCAAGCCACCGCCGCCGTAAAACGCAGGCTTTTGCGTGTCCAATTCGTAGAAGTCATGAAAAATGCGGCTGACGGCAAAACCTTTGTAATCATTCAGTTGTTCCTCAAAAACGCCATACGCGATGGCACCGCTGTTGGGCATGAGGTATTTCCCAACGAGCCCGCTGGAATTGGCCAAGCCATTCGGGGAGGATTTGTTCGCCGAGAGCAGGAGAAGACGCGGGGTTTCGGCGCCGTTCGCGGAAAGGATTACAGCTTTGGCCTTTTGCAGGTGGGAATTACGTTGTGAGTCGAAGTAAACCGCGCCGGTGGCACGTCCATTCTTGTCGGTCTCGATGCGGTGCACATAACAGTTCGGGCGAATCTCGCAGCGCCCCGTCTTCTCGGCCAGGGGGATGACGCTCGATAGCGAGGAGGATTTCGCGCCGACTTCACATCCGAATCCAAGGCAGAATCCGCAATTTACGCAGGCGCTGCGTCCCGGCCGCGGCTGAGAGAGAATGGCCATCGGCGCAGGGAAGGGGTGGTATCCGAGTTTTCGCGAGGCGCGTTCAAAAATGACTCCCGAGTCTTTCACGGGGAGGGGAGGCATGGGATACGGCTTGGAGCGCGGCGGGTCGAACGGGCTGGCTCCGGCCAAGCCAGAAACGCCGACTTCCCATTCCACCTTGGTGTAATACGGTTCGAGATCAGCATAAGTGATCGGCCAATCGGCGAGGCCAACACCCGGAATCTCGCCCACCTTGCCGCGTTCGACGAAGTCGATTTCGTGGAAACGCCAATAATTTGCGGTGAAGTGAACACTGCTGCCACCCACGCACCTCCCGTAGACAAGACAGGGCTGTTTCTTGGCCGTTTCGTCCGGGGTTTTGCGAAAGGTATTGGGCTGGCGCAAGGGATCGTTGGTGAGGAAATGCTGTTGCAATACCTTGATTTCATTGTGGGTGAAATCCGCTTCCGTCAGATAGGGCCCTTGTTCCAAAACAACGACGCGAAAGCCATTGGTTGCAAGTTCTTTCGCCAGAACCCCGCCAGCCGCGCCGGAACCAACAATTACAAAATCAACCTCATCGGAGGTTTTATAGGCAACTTTGGACTGGGTCATTTCTTTTCCGTTTCCTGTGCGGCGGGTTGCCAGCCCGGGTAGCCCTGGTCATAAAAGCCAAACGGCGGTGTAAAAGAGTGGGCAGGGTCGCGGTCGATCACCTTCCAACCTGCGAAATCGCGGTTTCCCCCGCCGTCCGGATCAACGAGAAATCCCCAGATGGTGTGCACCCAAATCACCTGAATAAAATCGGAGGATTGTATATAGGAATTGCGGCGCGTTGGACGCTTTTCCTTCGGCTGGTCCTTTTGCAGGGCGGCCAGTATCTCGTCCTGCTGTTCGCTGCTGGCGGCGGAAAACCGTGGCACTCCCGGATATTTTTCGCTGGTCAGCTGGTTAACGAGCACAAGGCCCTGTTGGTAGAGGGGCACGGCGTCGCTTGCAAACGTTTTCAAAGCGTGATCAATAAAATAAACGACACCGGCTTCCGTGGCACCTGGGAGCTCATCGGTGGGGAGAATTCTGGCGGCAATCGCGGTAACTTCCTGGGCTTGTTCTGCGGTCAAAACCTCGAATTTGGGGGGCTGGGTTGACCGCAGCGCTTGATGGGCGCGTTGTGCGGCGGCCATCACGGAGGGCCATTGCGCTTGGACCCAGGCAGCGGCAGCTAGGCCACCGGCTTGCAAGAGAAATTCTCGACGAGGGGAAAAAGCAGGATTCTCGGATTTATTCATCTCTTGAGCAATCTACGGATTCCTGCAGCCAGCGTCAAGTTCTTGTTGAATCAAATTTTTCGATAGACCAGGCGGAAAAGTATTGTTCCCTGCGCTCGTTCAGAATGATTGGTGACATTCGATAGCGTGCCGGGATGAGAGCACCGAGGCCGGCCCGACAACTTGCTGCTAAACTCCTACGATCATGAAAAAGCCAAGCTATTTGCTTGAACTTACCCCTGAGGAAGCGCGGACCCTGGGGCACGCGATCGTCGACAAACTTCTTGAATATCAGTCGCAACTGCCGGAGCTGCCCGTCGTGCGCATGGATACCCCTGAACGGCTGCGCGCTGCTCTGTGGGAGCCTTTGCCCCGCCAGCCCAGCGACCCGTTTGCCGTCGTCGAGCGAATCCGGAAACAGATTCTCTGCAGCACCAACCACGAAATCCATCCACGCTTTTTTGCGTTCATACCGGGGCCCAGCAATTTTGTTGGCGCGCTGGCCGACTTTCTGCGTGCAGGTTACAACTTTTTTGCGGGGAGCTGGCTGGAAGGTTCCGGACCTGCCATGACGGAAATGGTCACGCTCGATTGGATCCGGCAACTGGCCGGTTACCCGCCGACAGCCGGCGGAGTGTTTCTGAGTGGCGGCTCACTCGCCAATCTTTCCGCAATCGTTGCCGCCCGGGACAATTTGCTGGTTTCGGAGCAGTACCCAAAGGCAATGGTCTACGGATCGGATCAGACGCATTCCTCGATTGCCAGAGCCATGCGCATTCTAGGATTCCAAAAACATCAATTCCGGCGCATTGCTTCGGACGATGCGTTTCGACTTCCTCCGGAGGCGCTGCGGGCCGCCCTGAAGGAAGATCGCGCGGCAGGCCTCATCCCTTTTTGTCTGATGGCCAACGCAGGGACGACAAATACGGGCGCGATCGATGCCCTGGACGCACTTGCCGATATTTGCGCGGAGGAAAGGATCTGGCTTCACGCTGACGGGGCCTATGGTGCGACGGCACTGTTCAGCACGAAGGGCCGGGAGTTGCTTCGGGGAATCGAGCGGGCGGATTCGTTCAGCCTGGATCCGCATAAGTGGTTGTTCCAGCCATTTGACTGCGCGTTACTCATGGTGCGTGAGCGCAGGACGCTGCGGCACGCGTTTCATGTGCGGGAGGACGAAGCCGAGTATCTGCAAGATGCTCGGGGTGGCGAAGAAGCGGTCAATCTTTGGGACTACTCGCCAGAACTGACGCGACCCTTTCGGGCGTTGAAGGTATGGATGTCGCTCCAAGTATTCGGCGCGGAGGCATTTGCGGCAGCCTCGAACGAACGTTTGAACTTGCAGAATTGGCAGAACGACGGCTTCGCGAAACGGCCCTGTGGGAGATCACGTCTCCTGCGCAAATGGCAGTGGTGACATTTCGTTGCGTACCAGAGAACTTGCGGGATAGGAATTTGCCGAATCCCGGACTCGCGAGCCGCATCGATGCCCTGAACCGGGCGATCGCCTCGCAAATGCAGGAACAGGCCTTCGCTTTGGTTCTTTCCACCGATTTACGCGGCAAGACTGTGTTGCGGCTTTGCACCATCAACCCGCGAACGACGGAAGAGGACATAGACGAAACCGCGGCGCGCCTGACGGAAATTGCCGATCAAATGCTGTCGACGTTTGGCTAAGTTCTCCGCGTGCAGTATCATGGCGAACGGACAAACTCGATGAGCACATTCACGGGGGCAATTGGGAACGGAGGGAAGTGGCTGCTCGACCGCATTGTCGGCGCGCTGGCGGCCACCGGGATCAACCCCAACCTGCTGACATTTTTGGGACTGCTCGTAAATTTTGGAGCGGCGGCATGCTTCGCCGTCGGACGTTTCCGGACTGGCGCCGCAATCATATTTTTCGCGGGCTTTCTGGATATGCTGGATGGGCAGGTAGCGCGGCGGCAGAATCGAGTGACGGCGTTTGGCGCGTTCTACGATTCCACTCTCGATCGCTACGCAGACATGGCTCTATACATGGGGCTGCTCGTTTATTATTCGGTCAGCGGCCGCACGCCGTATGTGGTGCTAGCAGCGGTAGCAACGGCAGGATCAGTTATGGTCAGCTACGCGCGAGCCCGCGCGGAATCGCTCATCCCGCTCTGCAAGGTCGGATTCATGGAACGGCCGGAGCGCCTGGTGCTGCTCATCATCGGCGGGGCGTTCAACCGCATGGGCGCCGTATTGTGGGTGATTGCCGTCATTTCGACGATTACGGTCTTCCATCGGATTTTTTTCACCTGGCAGGAAACCAGGGCGGGGCGGGTGTTGCCCGGCGTGAAGTTAAGTCTTTGAGGGTTACGGTAGTTTTAAGTTTTAAGTTCTGAGTCATAAATCTTCAGCAATGGGAACTACGCCCGGATGAAAGGGCATTCTGTTTGGCGGTATCAGTTTTCTAATTTTCGACTTCTAATTTCTGACTTCCGCTGAGCGACGCTTCCACGGGCGCGACAACCACTTCGCGCACGCGGGCCTTCAAGGCTGGCACGTCTTCCTTCTTCAAGTCTTTCGTCTCGATGGTGTCGTGAAGGTGGACAGCGATCGTCGCTGGCCTCAGGATCCAATCTCCCGTTCGTAGATGTTCAATGGACCCCACCAGGCTGACCGGAACGATGGGCACGCCCAATTGCTGAGCAAGGCGGAAACCACCTTCTTCGAACTCACCGATGTAGCCATCACGGGTGCGTTTGGCCTCGGGGAAAATGATCAGGCTGATTCCGGAATTCACCGCTTCCTGCGTAAGGCGCCAGAGTCTCTTCAGATCCTTCGCGCTGCGAACGTCGGGCACCGGCACGTTGCCGAACCGCTTCATCAGCCAGCCATAAATAGGAATCCTGAAATGTGATTCCAGTTCCCATCCGCGAACAAGCTGGGGAATAGCGCAATACAAAATGAAGGGGTCGAACAGATTGACGTGATTCACCATGAAAATTGAAGTTTTCTGCGCATCGAACCCAGAGGCTTTCTTTACGACGACGGTGGCACCAGAGAAAAAGGCGATGTGCCGACACAAACCACGCTGCAGCCAATCGTGCTTGCGGTGGTCCAGAATTACCGCTAGGGCAATGAGAACAGGCACGACGATGAGGAAATGGAGCCAACTCACTCCCCAAAGAAAAAGGCTGCGGAGCACATCCCAGAGCCACTTCATACGTAAACGTCCATGACGCCGGGCAAAATCTCCAGTGCCTGGCATTTCAGGGTGAGGATTTCGCCGTCAATCATCACGTCCACCGGGGAGCTGAGATCGAATTCAACTTTCTTTACCCTGCGGGTTTCCGCCAAGGGGTGAGCGGTGTGCGTACCGTCATAAAGCCGTGGCAGCATTTTCAGCAAACCCAATCTGCCGATCGGACCCCAGCGAACAAACTCGATCAAACCGTCCGAGGGATCGGCTTGCGGAGCAATCATCATGGTGCCGCCCGTGAATTTGCTGTTGTTGAAGGCCAGGAACAGGCAGCGACGTTCGTCCCATTCACGGTCCGCATCGCAACGCATTTTGAAGCCGCGCCGCTGGAGTTGCACAACTCTCACGAAAACACCCAGGAGATAGCCGAGGTGGCCAAGCGGTTTAAACAAACGGTTTGTGAGTGTCCCCACATCGGCCGTGAATCCCACACTGAGAAGATTGAAGGAATAGACCGTACCTGCCGCATGATTCAAGCGCAGGAGGTCGACACGGCGCTTGCGGCCGATAAGAAGCGCATCCAGCGAAGCGGCGGCGCCATCCTTGCTGAAATCCCGCAAAAATGAGTTGCCCGTGCCCAGCGGGAGAAAACCCAACTCGATTCGTTCCGGAAGCCGGGCACGTGAAAAAATGCCGTTAATAATTTCGTGGGCAGTCCCGTCGCCACCGACGGCAAGAAAGCGGCGGTAGCCTTGCTCGTAAGCTTCGCTGGCGAGGACCGAAGCGTGCGCAGGACCAGTCGATGCAATCACATCAACGTGCAACCCGCCCTCCCGCAAGCGTGAGAGTTTCGCCCCAGCAAGCTTCACCGCACGCCCGCCGCCCGCAGCAGGGTTCACAATAGCGAAAAATTTATCCTTCACATGCAGCTCGGTAAGAGAATTCTACCCGTTTCGCAGCTAAATCGGCAGAATCGCGTGCTCACGGTCGAGCCTGCCCAGCCGTTCGGCCAAGGCGGTGCGAATAATTTTCAACGAGGCGGTCAACGGAAAATCCTCGTGGCAGACGACGAGGCCATGGACGCGTTTGTAATTGAGGAGCCCATGGTTGCGCGCAACGATATCGTTGCGCAATTCGTCCGTAAATGGCTGGCCAGGTTCCAGGTGCATGACGAGGATCATCTTCTCGCCGGTCATCGAACGGCTGGGCCAGATATAATTTGCGGCAAACACGCAAAATTCTTTTACCTTCAACCCTTCGAATGCCTGTTCGACCTCTTCGGGATAAACGTTTTTCCCTTCTTCCGTGACGATCATGTTCTTTTTTCGGCCGAACAACTGTAAATGGCCCTGCGCGTCAAAACGGCCCATATCTCCGGTCAGCAGCCAGCCATTCACGATGGACTCGGCGGTCATTGCGGGCTCATTCAAATAACCGGCCATTACCGTTTTGCTGCGCACGATCACTTGCCCGATTCCCTGCTCGTCCGGATTGGCAATCTTCACTTCCATGCCGGGGAGCGGCTTGCCGACCGTGTCCGCGCGGAACGGCTTCAAATCGTTGACTGTGACCGCTGTGCCAGCTTCCGTGAGGCCGTAGCCGTTGGCAACGGGGATGCCAAGATCATAAAAAAACTGCAACACCTGCGGCTCGGTAAAGGCACCGCCGACGATGATTGCTTGCAGCTTCCCGCCGAATGCCTGATGCACCTGTCGCAAGAGCCTTCGGCTAATCGGCAATCGCGGACGGTTCCGGGTCAGCGCGATATTGATTTTCCGTAACGCCTCGAATACACGCCGCTTCCCAGCGGGCAATTCGTCAAACCTGGCCTGCAGTCCTTTCTGCAGGTTTTTCAGAACAAGCGGAACCAAGCTCACATAGGTAATTTGATATTTCGTGAAAGCCTCGCGCACATATTCCGGCCGCAGTGTACGCAGATGAACGACAGCGGCACCGCAGGTAAAAGGGCCGACGAACCCGACCATGAAATCGATGGCGTGATTTGTGGGCAGGATGCTGAGGTAACGTACCCCAGGCCAGAACGGATACCAAGAAGTAAGAGCGACGCATTGTTCCAGATAATTCTCATGGGTCATCATGCAGCCCTTGGGAGTTCCCCCGGTGCCAGAGGAATAGACGATGCAGGCCAAGTCTTGCCGCTCTCTTCGGACGAAGACGGGAGTTCCCTGCCCTTTTGCGTCCTCCCAGCGTAGCGCGCCTGCCAAGTCTGCGTTTGCTGGCGCTTCCGTGACCAAAACGGTGGTCAGGTTTCTTGCGGCTGTTCGGCCGGATGCCGCACTCAGTTGGCGCCAAATGGGATATTCCGTGATCAATACGCTGGCGCCTGAGTGCTTCAGCAGCTCCCACTGCTGGTGAGGCTGTAGTTTATAATCGAGCGGAACGAGCGTGCCGCCAGAATGGAAAATCGCATAGGCGGAAATCAGCCATTTGGACTGATTGGTCATGATGATAGAGGCACGTTGGTCTGCCGAAAAACCGAAATCCTGCAGGGCCGCGGCGAGCGGGAGAGCACGATCCTTAAAGTCGCGATAAGTCAGCCGTTGTTTCTCTTCTCCACGATCGGACTCGATAAGGCAGGCTTCGCGCGACCAGATCTCGAGGGCATCCCGCAATGCCTCACCAAGCGAAGAGTATTTTTTCAGGTCAAGCATCAGAGGCGGGCTTGAATGCGTTCGGCGAGGGTCTTGAAGTCGCTGACGCCCTGCACCTCATAATCGGGCAACTCGATATTAAAATGATTTTCCAGGCGGGACAGGAGTTCCAGAGCCTGCAGACTGTCGATTCTGAGCTTTTTGTAAAAGTCGTCTTCGGCCTTCAACGAGCCGTCCGTTACTTTAAATTGCTTGGCAGCCAGGTCCAGAATCTCCCGGGTAGTCTGTTCAATTGTGCCCATAGGGTTTGAATTTACCATTCCCGAGGATAGAAGGAAAATGGCGGAGGCGAGTCGGAGTCTAGGGCTGCTTTTTGGATTCATCTACGGGAAGATGTTTCATGGGGTCGCCAGTCTCAATAAACCGGCGCAAGCGTTCCATCACTTCCGGCCGGCTGAACAACTTGGTGAACAAATCGATTTCCTTGCGGAGTTCTGCAAAAGGAATGGGCTTCAGGAATTTTTTGGCGGCCACCCGAGATTCGGCTTCGAATTTGGTGACTTGCTGGGCCATGGAACGAGCCACCTGCAGGGCGTAACCTTCACCAGTGAGATGTGAGACAAGTCCCGCCTGGTGCGCGCTCTCAGCTTTGACAGTTCTTCCGGTAAAAAGCAGATCGCGGATGAAACTATTGCCAACATCGCGGCGCAAACGAGGGATTCCGCCGAATCCCGGGATAAAACCAAGGCGAAGTTCCGGAAAGCCAAAACGGGCCATCTTATCGGCGACGATCAGGTCGCAAAGTAAGGCCAATTCCAGTCCGCCACCCATGCAGAGTCCATGCACCGCCGCGAAGGTGACAAAAGGTGCAGCGTCGATGGCATTGGCCACGGCGTGAATTCGCTTGAGGAATTTCCGAATGCCCGCGGCGCGTTTTTTCGGGGCGAGCGGCAACGCGTCTTTGTATAACTCCTTCAGATCGCCGCCGACAGAGAATCCGCCAGGCCGCGCGCTGGTGATGATACAGGAACTAGTGATGGGCGCGAGCCCATCGAAGGCGGCGACGAAGGTCTCGAGGTCGGCGAGCATCAACGTGCCGATTTCATTGAGTGGTTCGTGGTCGAGCGTAAGTTCGATCACGCCTTCGCGCCATTCCCAGCGCAGCGCTTTACCCCGAAATTCTATTACCGGTTCCTGATTGCGCCGCGTTTTCGTCATCTCTTGCCGCCTACCGCTGCGGCCTGCTTCCTGTACATCTGCTCGATTTCCTCATGAAAGCGGGCATCGATGGCGTCACGCTTGATTTTGCCCATGGCCGTCAGCAAGCCGCTTTCCGCTGTAAAAACTTCGCGCAAAATGGTGAAATTCCGGATCTGCCGGTAGTGCGGCAATTCCGAGTTCACGCCATCGAGGGCGGCCTGCACTGTCTTGCTGTCCACCGGGCCCGTGACCAAAAGACTAAGGAAGCCGCGACCGTTTCCCAGGACTACAATCTGTTGCGCTCCCGTCAGATGCTGGGCAATTTTCTCCTCGATCGGTTCCGGCGCAAGATTATGGCCCGAATTCAGGATAATCAGGTTTTTGATCCGGCCGCTGATGCGCCAATTCCCCCGTGAATTCACTTCACCCTGATCTCCGGTGTAAAACGCACCGTCTTTCAAGACTCGCGAAGTCTCTTCGGGGCGATTCCAATAGCCCGGGAAAATATTCGGGCCGCGGACAACGATCTCTTCGTTTTCACTGACGGACATCTCGATACCGGGAATGGACGGTCCTACCCGCCCCGGTTCCGCGGGCATGCGCGGATCATCCATGGTGCAGATAGCCGTCGTTTCCGTGAGGCCGTATACCTGGAGGACCGGGACGCCGAGCATCTGGAAGAATTGCTGAGTTTCCGGCGCCAATGGAGCGGACCCGCAGATCAGTGCACGCAGATTTTGCCCAAACCGGCCGCGGATCTTGCTAAAGATCAGATTGTTCCCCAGCAGCAGCCAAAGAGCATCCAATCCGCGCGATTTTCCCTTGTGCTTGCGATGCCAGGCCGCAGACGCATTGCAAAAAATTGCCCGGATTGCCGAGTTGCGTTTGGAAAGCGCATCTTCCACACCCCGACGAACGCGCTCCAGAAGCGTGGGCACGTTCATGAAGTAATGTGGAGCAGAAACTCGAATCTCATCCGCCAGACGGTTCAAATCCGTCGACAGGGATAATATGCTCTCGCGCGACAGACAGGAAAGGAGCAGAATCCAGGAGCCGGCAAAATTAAAAGGCAAATAGTGAAAGACGCGATCCGGTTCGCGGGTGGCACCCATCAACTGATTCAGACGCTCGGTGGTGCAGGACAGCATGTGATCCAAATTGCCGACATTGAGGCAAACGCCCTTGGGTTCGCCGGAAGTGCCCGAGGTATAAATGATGGTGACCAGATGGTCGGGTTGCCGCGGAGTGGGAGGTTCCGCGACGCCCCCACGGGCAGGAATTTTTTTCAGAATCTCGTCGAATGTCGCACAGGCGGGCACTTCGGCCCAAACCCGTGCTAACGCGTCTCTGAGCGCTGCGTCACCTGTCAGTAGCATCCGAGGGCTGCAATCCTTCATCATTCCGGCAAGTTCCGCGGCTGACTGCCTAGAGTAGAGAGGTACGGCGATCACACCTTCGGCCATCAAGGCCAGATCGATAGCAGCCCAATGGATGGAATTTTGAGCCAGGATCGCGCAGCGGTCTCCAGCAAGAACACCTTCCTGCCGCAGATAGGCGCGCACGCGAGCCACGATGTCCAACAATTCCCTGGCTGAAACACTGACGAACTCTTCGCCATACAGTTCTCGCAAGACAACACGGTCTGCAGCCTTGTGCAACTGGCTGAAAATGATTTCGAGAAAATTCGGCATGAGAACCTAACGCCCCGCGGCCAGCGCGGCGGGTGAATGATCGTAGATTTCCACGAGTTTGCGGAGAGTTTGGTTCAGCGGCGGCAGATTGTCTTCCCAGCTGAGCACGCCCTGGCGCAGAGGAAATTCCGGATAGGTACGGCGTACTTCATCTTCGAGGAAAATCGCCATACGCGCCATGCTCTTCAAATTCGAGACGACGGTTTTGCCAATGCTGTCGCGAATCGCATCCGCCTCGATCACCAGGGATTCCATAACCTGAGCCAGTTTTGGCTCGAGGTCCGGATCGTCCACAGTCAGCAACAGATGTTGGTGGCCGCGTTCACGCATGAGGTTGCGAATACGCTCATCCATGGTGACACCGGCGGAGACGACTTGCGCCGGCATACAGGTCACTATGCCGTGGTAGCGGGAAGAGACCATATAGGTGCTGGCGCGAAGTATGGAAACCAACTGGAACATGTCGTAGTCGTCGGAAGTGAGGATGGGCACGCCCGGAATTTCTTTCGCAATCTCGCGGCAGGCCACGGCGTCTAGCCGCTCCATGGCCACCAGAATGGGGAAGACTTCGTGGTTTTGCAGGAAAGCCTTTACCGCCTTGGCGAAACCGTTGATGTAATGCTGGAATTTGCGGTCAACTTCGGCGCCCGATTCAAAGAAATAAACAGTGCGGTACTGGCTATCCTGGTAAGCGCCGGTTGTTGCACTGGCGATATAGCGACCAAGAGAAGCGCGCACCGGCCAGACAAAGGGATGAATCGGGCACAAAGCCAGGACTGGCTTTCTCTCGTCCCAGCCTGCCTGGCGCAGCGCATTATGCGCATAGGCAGGGGGCTGGGGTTCAAAAGTCCAGGCGGTGTCGGTGCCTAACTCGCTGGGCACACCAAGACCGCTCAAAGACTGCTGCGACTCGAGGCTACGGGTAATGACGAGCGAATCCTTGGTGTAGCGCGCACACATCCATTCAATCAAACCGTCCATGTGCCCCGCGTCACCGCCATAGGCGACGGACATTTTGTTTTCCACCGAAGCCAGTCCGAGCGACCCGATCATCATGGTGGTTAGCGCGTTCGCAAATTTGCTCTTGAACATGGAGCCTTCGCAGGCAATCACACCGTGATTGGCATGTACCTCGCGAAACAAGAATGGGGGGTAGACATCCGGGAGGTACACCTGGCGCGATCCCTCGAAATATCCCTTGGTGCGGTCGAAGTTCTGCGTCATGACGCTGAAATCGACGTTTCCCGCGCCCAATACATGCCTGATCTGTCGGAGCATCTCCTGCACGCGGACATCACTGCCTGTATTTCGCGTTCCGTTATAACCCGCGAAAAGAACTTTCAGCTTTTCTCCGGGGGTCCAGCGCTTGCCAATGCCAAACATCCAGCCAAGGCGCCGTAATTCAATCAGCGCACTCACCCAAGCGACCAGAAGAAAATCCGTCATACTGTGGCACTCCCAACACTCTTCGTTATCCTGCTTGCCGCATCTGCCGGCCAGGGCTTCATTGGATAATGAAACTTATTCTTGCGGCTGAATTGCAGTAGCGGATAAGCGTAAGCGGAAAACTTTGCCGGCGCTTCGCCTATCTCCGCCGCGACGCGGGAATTATCGAATACGGTATTCCAATTGAGATATGGCCAAAACACTTTCAAGAGAGAAGCACCGTAGCCCACGGAGCCACTCCGGAACGCCAGCCAGTTCACCGTTTTAGAAAACGGACTCGCTAGCCAGGGCTGGTAACGGGGTTTGGTCCATCCTCCCGAGCGGGCCAGGGCATCCGTCAATTCTTTATAGGACTCCGAACCAGTACCGGATGACAAATGATAAATCCCAAAGGCAGGTTTTTCCATCAGATGAATTTTGACGATGGCTCCGCCGACATAATTTGCGGGCACGATGTCAATCTTGTCGTCCGGGCGCAAAGGCAATACCGGCAGGCGGACGAGCATGTCGAAGGCCTGGACCATATCGAATTGCGTCGTCTCCGGCTTGCGACTGTCGCCCATCACGATAGCGGGCCGGAAAATCGTGTGTGATACGTCCGGCAAAAGCTGGCGCACCATGTGCTCGCAGAATTTTTTCGTTCGCGCGTAGGGATCGTAGTCGGAGCGGTTCCAATCGATGGAAGCATCTTCGGTCACGACTTCGTTCTGACGTTTGCCGGCCACTGCGACCGTAGACACATGGGAATAACGGCGAAGCCCGTGATGATTCTGCGCTCTCCGGGCGAGTTGGATCACCTCGAGCGATCCGCGCAAGTTCACGTTCAGGCATTGCTTTTCTGATTTGCGGTTCAAGGAAGCAGCGCAATGGAGAATGGAGTCTGTCGAATCCACCAGTTCGTGATAGTCATGGTCGCTCAGGCCAAAGCGCTCGCTGGTCAGATCGCCCTGAAAGATGCGGAGACGCGTATTCAAAAACTCGAGAAATTCGGGAAATGGCAGGTGCAGCTGCAGGGATTGCCAAAGGCGCTCGCGAGCTTCCTGTCCGGACTTCGCGCGCACGAGCAGATTCAGCCGATCCTGGTGTGCTGTGAAAAGTCCCGCTACAAGATAACTGCCCAGGTATCCCGTCGAACCCGTGAGGAAAATAGCCATAATAAGGATCGCGCCGCGCGGGCTAGCGCGTGGCCGCTGAAGCTCCAGTGGAGGGCACAGTCCAATCAAGCACGCGGGGTTCTCTGGCCTCCAGCGGTTTGCCTTCCATCAGCGGGTAGCACCAGCGCCGCAGAGCCGGTATGTGAATGTTAATCCAGTAATCCCACCAGTCAATGATTTCCGGCGAATAATCGAAGAGTTCTTTTTCTTCCGATACGAGCGCCGCAGAGAGCAGCCGGGCGTTTTCACATTCGAAGACTTGCTCATTGTGGAGGATAAAGGGTTCGTAAAGCTCGATGAGTTTTCCGACGCGGCCCAGATCGCGTTCGGCTTTGGCGAGGGGCGATTTGCTGATGCGCAAAGCGGCAGCGACTTTGTTGATGCGGGAAACCACGGCCTTCTGCATGGGGATGGACAAGCGCTCATAGCGTTGCTTAGAGACCGGAATGGTCTCCAGCTTCACCTTGAGCCAGTGGTCGAGCCCATGTTGCGCTTTATAGTGTTTGCGGTGCGCCAGGCCGGTCAATTCGATGGAGCGTGCCATGTTCACGGGATTGATCGCGGAAGTGGCCAACTGATAGAGCCGGGCGTTCTTGCGCTGGACTAAGGCGGCGGCGATCAGCGTCATGCCTCGCGTGACCATGTCGACGGGAATCACGTCGAGGCACTTCCGCTCATTGGAAGGAAGCTGGCGGAAATTAGTGCCTAACAAATAGGAGAGTGGGCCCGATGTGTTGATGCCTTCGTTCCATCCGGCGAAAGGCGTGCGCGTGGAGCTTTCCACGATGGAAGGGCGCACAATGGCGACCGGCAGATCGCCACTGCGCTGCACCAGGAGCGATTCGCCAAGGCTCTTGGTGAAGGTGTAGGTGTTGGGCCAACCCAGATATTTCGCGCGCTTCATTCCGACGCGCACGAGGCGGTTTCTGATCCAGCGAGCGCGGTTCCGCTTCAAGACGCCGTCGAGCTCTTCTGGAACGACCGCCGCGGGGTCGCCGCCACGGCCGAGCGCCTGGCGCCGCAAGGCTTTGGCAAGTTCCGGGCTCTCGGCGCGTTTTTCGATACGCCCGACGATTTCGCGGAGGGATCCAATTTCGCGTTGAGCATCGAACTCGGGGTGGTCGGCAGGGTTATAGTTGGCCTGAAACTCTTCCGTGACGCGGCCATCGCGCATGCCCACGACATAACAAGTGGAGAGATGCATCAGGCCAGCGTGGTGGCACTTCCGCAAGAACTCCAAGAGATTGTTCACCGAATCGACGTTGGAGGAAAGCGCGTCTCGCAGGTCCGGATTGAAATCAGTAAGCCCGGCGCTGTTGGCGATGACGTCGAGCGACCGCTGTAAGCGCGCCAGCGTCTCGCTATCGAGACCTAGACCGGGCTGGCTTATATCGCCTTCCACGACTTCGACTTTGTGTTTCAGAAAAGTGGCCAGGCGGTTACCGTACATCTCGTGAAGGACATCAAACGCGGGCGATTCCTCGACAATTTTCTCGAAGCGGCGTTGGGCCGAAGTCGTGCGGTTCCTACGAATGAGCAGCGTGATTTTGCGGATACCGGGAACTTTCTCGAGCAAATCCACCAGCCAGACTTTGCCAATGAAACCGGTGACTCCGATCAGCAAGAAGTGTCTATCGGCAAGTGATTCGCGGACGCTCAAGCGATCCACCCGCGGTGTAGAACTGAACAATTCCACAGGCCGATCGGACAGAGGCTGCGGGCGCGTGGGCGGTTGCACCGATTGTTCCAAATATTGCGCCGTTTCCTTCCAATCCAACTGGGACAGCAGCTTTTCTTTTGAGATATGGCCGTCTGCCGAGCCGCTGGCCAGCCACGCAAATGGACCGCGTGGACGGACCACCGGGTTACGGACACGGCCCGAGGCCAGGCCATCGCGAAATTCCAGCCGATTGGCGATGAATCCCTCGGCGCCGAAATGCGTCGCCATAGGCCGCACAATATGTTCGAGAAGTTGGCTGACGAGCACGATTCGCTCGCCGCTGCAGACCGCATCCGCAAGCTTTTCCGCGGCTTCCCGCCGCATGCGCGGCTTCAGTTCATACTGGAAATATTCTTCACCAAGGAGATCCAGGCGATCCTTCGTAATGCCCCGCAACACCGTGTGCAGCAAGCGCGTCGCAAATGTGCGGCTGAGAAGATAAGAGGGTGGCCTCAGAAGTGTCAGCGCCACCATTCCCGCACGGCGGACCCAGCGCGCCAGAAAACTCTGGCTGTTCCAGTTGAAAAAACCGATGGAGCGCAGGCTACTGATCTCCAGGAGCGAGCCTTCGATGCGCCAGTAGGTCACCTCGCGCACACGCGCGGATGCACGGCCGTCCAAGATGGGAGAATGTTCGCGCATGTTTTCTTAGAAACTCTTTAGTCTGACCAAAGAGAGTTGTTCGAATCCCTCACCGCTCCCGCGGTACAAGCCGCCGGCAATTCAATTGGGGACGTATTCACCGCCGAGCGCTTCCTGCAATTCTCAGGGGCCCACGCTCACGCCCGGCCAGTTCGGAATTATCAAAATTAGCATCCCCACACGGTTCTCGCAACCGACTTGGCCGCGTCTCAGCGGGAGCCGCTGGTATACCACTGGCGCACGACATTCATGGCGGGCTTGCGCCAGGGTGTATGCGAAGGGTCGTTTTCTCCGCCGAAGCCGTTTGTGCCTACCTTCCACCAATAGACACCGGCAAACCACGGTTGCCGGTAGAAGACGCGGAACAGCGCATCATAAGCGCGTGCCTGGAGGTCAAGGTTCACTGGATGGGGTGGTTCATCCCACGGCGCGCGATTGGCACCCTCGACACTCGCGAAACCGGCCTCGGTAAAGATCACTGGCCGCTGACAGCGAGCCTGTACGGCAGAAATCCTGGCAAAGGGTTCTGTTGTCGAGAGGTCCTCGGGAAGCGGGTAGTATTCGTCGACGCCGATGAAATCCAAAGCATCCCAGAAGCGCACCTGCTCGAATTCATGGCCGAAATTCGCGGCATAGGTCAAGGGTCCGGGATAAATCTCCCTCGCGCGCGCAATCAAGCCACGCCACTCATTTTCATAGGGCGTCATATGTTCAAGTTCAACGCCAATACACAGAACATCCGCGTGAATCTCCTTGGCAAGTTCTGCATAGTGGGCAAGGAATTGGCCATACTGACGAAACCATTCCGCACGATTCATGGCATCAGGAAAATCGAGGTCCGCAGGGTTCCCGGCATGCGACCACAGTTGGGGTTTCAAGAGCACTTTCATACCGAGGGAGTGAGCCACACGGGCCAGCTGCCCTACCCCCGCGTCGCTCTCCCAGCGGGTATTCCACCCGCGCACGGTCGGCTCTTTCACGGACGCAAATCCAAACGGCACAAGAGCAATGGCATTCGCGCCGTAAGCCGGAAGTTGCTTGAGCATCTCTACGCCGCTTTCGGTGCCATAAAATGCAGGATATTCCGCTGTGAAATTCACACCCCGCTGAAAAAAGTATTTTGGGTAGGGCGTATGGGCCGCCACATCCGGCAGGCGCGCCAGGTTGCTTTGGAGAACGCCAAGCTGATGGCGGGCGAAGGCCCGATAGCCAAAATGGGCGCCCACGAGCAACAGGGCGGCGATCGCCAGCGTAACCGTGAAAATGCGAAGCCAGCGCATAGA
>Ga0307471_100000311_pt1 | contig 24618 bp, 21 predicted proteins | sample atmos_gasesAM3C__2_FD_204566 | JGI IMG/M metagenome (GOLD analysis project Ga0307471, IMG submission 204566) | Hardwood forest soil microbial communities from Morgan-Monroe State Forest, Indiana, United States - atmos_gasesAM3C_515 | ecosystem: Environmental > Terrestrial > Soil > Temperate...
CCCGGATTATGGGAATCAACCATTGGACCGCGATTCGCGCGCAAAGTATTTGATCGCATTTGTCCTAACGGCGCTTCTTACATTGTTCACACAAAGGCAATTCCAGAACGCCAGCACGTAATCGAAATGCTGAAGGTTACAACGCCATTCTATCGCGCGCTGATCGCCGTTCTTGCGTGTACTGGAATGCGAATCCGCGAAGCGTTGTCGCGCAAATGGATCGACGTAGAAGTTAGATCAGAAGGACACGCGCGGATCATGCTTCGTGCTGAAGAAACAAAGGCGAAGTATTTGCGCTATACATTCCTAACGCGTGAATGTGTCGATTTTCTGAAAGCATTCGAGCAATCAGAATACTTGTTCCCCGGTTTTGACAGCCTACACATTTCTTACGATAGCGCCCACAGCGCGATCAAGAACGCCTATCGACAAGTTGGATTAGTTGACAATTCAGCAAAAGGCGAATTTTTTACGCCGCATTCGTTCCGCAACTTCGCCGGGGAACAAATGCGCGATTGCGGCTTACTGGAACGCGACGTACTGGCAATAATTGGGCACAAGAACCGATTAGGCGCTGAAATCGCGTATCTTGACTGGAAGAAGATCGAAAAACGTTGGGTCGAACATTGCGCCGCTAAGATGTGCTTTCTTGATACTGGCGCGATTGTCCAAAAGCAAGTTGTCGAACTAACCCGTCAGAACGGAAAACTTGAATTATTGCTCGAAAGACTACTTGAAAGACTTGAGCCAAATAATCCGTGAAACCGTCAAGAAGATTGAAGAAAATCTCATGCTTTGCCACAATTGCGCCGTGGTAGCAAGTGATACGTTTGAAACGGTTCCAACCACTTGTACAAGGTGCGGAACCGCTCTTGGAACAAGATATCGCACGCCGATAGTTTTGTTCTGTTGGGCTTGCGGAAAGCAATTTGCCAAAGACGAAAAGTATGTTGCTCTAATCGGAACGGATTGGACCGCGCCGATTCCCCAATGGCATGTACGTTGTTACAAGCCGGGTTTCGCGAAAGATTTCGGCATGAAGGATAGCGCGCTCTTTTAGCAGAAAAGTTACCCGGACTGAAAACAACCGGGGAAGAAGTTTGTGGTTCAAGTAACCGTTTAGAAACGGATTGGTTACTTCTTAGTATGGGTAAGGGTCTTGACGTAGCCGACAATCAGTAGAATGAAGGCAATGGCTACGAAAGAGCTTGCTTGGTTGATCCCCGTAACCCAATTGCTGGAAGGTGTACCCGTAAGGATAGCGCCAACAGCTTGAAGGACTACGAACATCACTCCAAGAGCAATCGCCCCGTCAAGAAGAATATCTTGTTCCGTGTGTGTTAACCACTCTCGGTGTTTGATTCAAAAATTTTCGGATATATTTACTTTTGAAACTGACGCGGATTATCTGGTTGTGAACGAATGCCGGACCGCTTCTTACGTTTCAGTAATCGGTCGAACTTTTCAAAGAAACGATCCAACGCGGAACCGTGATCCTTGTCTAAGATCAATTGTGATCCCTTGGATCGGAATCGTTCGCCGCTTTCATTGCTTCTATCAATTCGTCTTTGTCGGTTGGAATGTGTGGCTTCTTTTTCAATAACTTACGTCCCAAAGGTTTTCCGAACGTATCTATACAATCATTGCAGAACGGGAAGCGGCTTATTGAATAAAACCAGTTGTGGCAACCTTTGCAATGCAGTAGGATCAAACGTTCATTCAATGGAAAATCACAACTGCGAAGATCGCGCCAAGGTAACCGCAAGCCGTAGCGATAGCGCCAACGAATAGAATCCAACGATTTTTCATTCTTGATCCGCCATATCTTGATCTTCGTCAATCGTTGGCTTGTCTTTCGGAATCGACTTGATGTAACGGACCAACTCGTTTCTTTCCGCCAATCTTTCATTGTATAATTTAGAAGGAAACGGTGTGTTGCATAATTCCCAATCAAGCACGCACAATAGTAATTTGAATTGAACGCGTTTCGTCGAACTTGTCAATTGTTCACATTCCTTCCATGACCTTCGTAAAAGTGATCAATCAGTTGTTTTTCCATGTCGCCCTTTCCTTCAAAGACGCGCGAGCAATAGGGGCAACGATAACATTCGTAAACGAATCGTGGCTTGAGCAAGTGATCAAGTGGAACGATTGCGGGCGCGGGTAACAAGCCGCGTTCGTTCTTGTGTTTCAACGGATTCGATCCGAAAGTAATTTTTCCCCGCGAATGATGCTTACGAGCGTTTTCGCCTTTGAAGTAGGGATTGGCGATCATTGTGCCCAAGTCCCAAGATATCTATGGAATGCGCGACAACCAGTTACGAAAGTCGAATGTCGGTACGTGTGTGCGCGGCAATCACTAACAGAGCGCTCGATAAGACCCAACCGCGTATTGCAAGAGTTACAGAGCCAACCGCGCCAAGCGCCCGTTGAATGATTGTGATCGTGATACAAACGGATCGCCCACAAGTGGCAAATAGCGCACAAGCCGACGCGCATTACGCAATCCCCGCAACGCGTTCTAACGCGATCTGTTCGGCAAGGTCCTTACGATATTGCGCTTGTAATGATTGTAGTTCTTTTTCGAGCGCCGCGACTTCTTCACGCTCTTTCTTTCGACGCGCCAAGCACACTTTACTTCGGCAAATCGGCGCTTTTTGCGAGCGCCAAACTAATACCGAACCACAATTAGCGCACGTTGTTAAGTGGATACCGTGAATCGGGCAACGAAGATAGCCGTTCTGTTCAACTAAGTAAGCGCAACAAGGGCGCGCGCCTTTCGTTGCGACGATCTGGCAAACTTCGATCAACGATCTTCCGGACCTTCTTCTAACCACATTTTTTTCATTTGATCGTAATCATTGCCCCCGGCAAGAAATTCGTACGGCGCTCGAAGATACAATTCGAATAGCTCGGCGCATTCCGCGCAATGGTCCCGCAATGTGTCAGAATATTTGATCAATGGTGTGTAATCTGACGCTCGGTAATCGTAAACTGGTTCGTCGCCCCTTGGCGCAATATTTACCCGAAGAATGGGCGTAAAATCGATAGGAAGGTTCAACAATACTTCCTTACAAATTTCATCTTCAACGTTAGTACCCGGTTCGTCAACGTAGCGGAATCGTTCGATTGTTCCCCTTGTCGGAATGAAACTATTCAGAAAACTTTGAATGATTAGGAACGCGTGCAAGCGAATGAAAGGAAGTTTTTCCCTAAGCCGCTTCTGGAAGTAATCTTCAGAAAGCCGTTCAAGAATTCCGTCGCGTTCTTCGCCTTCTGCCAAATCAAGAAGTGGGCGAAGTGCGACGCATTCCGCTTCCCATTCTTCGCGCAACGCGTCTATTTCGGGTTTGAAGTGATCCCGGTAATTTTCCCTATAGTAAGGAATGGCAAGTTCACGAAGCAATCGTTCACGCAAGATAACGCGATCTCGTTCCGGCGTACTGTGAACAAGCGCGTGATACCGCAAGCGACGTTTTTCCCTTGCGAGTTTTAGCTTGAATAGTTGGCGCTCGGAAGGATTCGAATTACAAGCTTGTAAAATGCGATCTTCAGTTTGTTTGGAATTAAGCGCTAAAATTATCCGGTTATCTTGTGATTTTGAGCAAGTGCAAGCCATTGCTAACCACTTCCCCCGGAGCGATCAAACTCGCGCCAGAATTCCGATTCCGCGACATTTTCACGTTCTATCTTCGTATGCATAGATCGCGCGCGTTGCTTTTCCAGAAGCCAACCGCGACGCGCGAGCGCCGTTCCTTGACTTTGGAATACTTGACGCGATATTTCCCCGGATTGGAATTGCTCAAGTAATGATTGGATATTTTCCTTGTTAGTAGCAAGCAATGATTGTTTGATCAGTTTAAGCGAGCGCTCTAAGCGCGACCTTCGCAAAGCAAGCGCTTGTTGCTCTTTCTTGATCTGTGCAATCTGTTTCAGAATATGAGATTTCGATTGTGTCATTTCGACAACTCCTTGATCACAGATTCAACCGAAGGAATGACACGGCGAGCTTCAATACGATCCATTGCGCGATTCAGTGCGGTAACGCGTTCGTTGCTTCGATACACGTTCGCAACTTTCAAGAATTCAACCACAAGTCCGTCGCGGTGCATTCTACGGGCAAGATCATATCGCGCATTCTTGCCGGGAAAGTCAACGGCGATCCAATACATTGTATTGCGACTAACCATTAGATCAACGCCCCAAGGTTCCGCATTTCGTAAGATTGCGAATATCCGGCGGTATCGCTTGGCGCGTCATCGCTCCAACGTTTGCATTTGACCCGACAGAAATTCCAAAAAAGAATCGAAGGAAATTTACTGAATCCCCTATCTTTCAAGTGAAGATACACGGTTCGCTGAATGTCGAAAAATCCCGATTCTGTGTAAACTTGATCCGTTCTTAACTGTGGACGGTATCCATCACTGAAAATCCATTCCGGTTCAACACCGCGCGCTTCAAGATCGTGAATGCGCTTCTGGTTATCCGAACTTTTCCAAATCCGTTCGCTTTCTACCGGGTCAAGTTCTTGTTTCCATTCCGGGTTAGGGTTCCAAGGAAGCGCTTTTCCTTCCTTGACGCGTTGATCCATTTTCTTGACGAAGTAAGTATTCCAACAATCGCGGCAATGCCAAGCTGTTAGAAACGCGTGCGGTTCAAAATTCGTCGGAAGATTTCGATATCGTTGGCGACTGTACGAATTCCGACACTGGCGACAATGGCGCTGATTCACAAGCGCGTGCGCTTCTGGAACTATTGGAAGGACCATTACTGATCCCCCTTGTTCGCCGCAAGCGCCTTCTTCTTGGCACGCGTTTCCGCAACGCGTTTGCGAAGCTCTGTATGAAAATCGTCGAAGTATTGAATTGGCGGACCGCGCCCGATTTTATGCGGGATTTTACCTTTTTCTGTAGTTTCGGTTGACATCAAATCATTCCGCCGATCTCAGATATTTAAACAAATAATGGGGCGCGACCCATTCGCTGACTGTGATTGTACCTACAACTGAACGTGAAAATGGGCGGCGCGCCCATTATGATAGTTGTAGAAAGTAACTAATGATTGTTATGAACCGGGAAGTGGGATTTGCGCCCATTCCGCGCGTGCCCATGGGATTATAGGATAAGATTAGCCCCAATAATAAGATATTGTAGGCGCTTTCCGGGCGATCCGCGCCTTATTCTTGATGATTATCTAATAGTTGAAGTGTAACTATTACGATTCTGGTCTTGATGATATAATATCTTATTATTGGGGCTAATCTTATCCTATAATCCTAACACGGAACCCACGGGGACCGGAATGGGTTGCTACTCTTCTGATGCTGAGCCATGCGATTCTCCGCCAGCCCCGGACCCGTGACAGTGGGGACAGTACACGCTCTCGGGCTTCCCGGGAAGAATATCCTTCGTCCAGCGACCCGACCCTGCGCAATAGACGCACTTCTGAGGACCGCTGTTCTGAGAACCGCTGGAGGGTTTCGCCGCTGTGGCCGCTGACATTGTACTAGTCGATTACCGGCCTACCAGTAAGCTCGACCTGTCTCTTCCCCTTCATCAACCTGGACACGCGAAGCACACCCGCCATCTCCAACCGCATCAGCTGAGTGTTCAGCTCGCGGAAGCTGACCTCGCCAAAATTGCCCTTCAACTCTTTCAAGAGATCAATATCCGTTATTGCTCCCTTCTTCTCCAATACTTCGACAATCGAGAGAGAGACGGGCCTAGGGCTCCAGACTCTGCTCATTGCCATAGCCACTTTGACAGGCCCCTGCCTAGCATCTAGGTGATCGGAACCGGAGCCCGTTCTTTCTTGAACCGCTTCGTGAATCCCAAGTACCAGTTCTCCATATCAGGCGTCACCGAGGGACGAATACGTTCCATTCCATCCCGGAAATCCTCCAACGTGACACTGTTCGTGTTGATATCCCGTCGTAGCGAGACGAGTCCTGCCTCGCGGCAGACCGCTTCGAGATCCGCGCCTGAGTAGCCTGCGGTTTGTCCCGCGACCTGTTCCAGGTCTACATCCTTCGCAAGCGGCATGTTCCGCGTATGGATCTTCATAATGTTCAACCGGGTAGCATTGTCCGGTGCAGGCACGTAGATGAGCCTGTCGAACCTTCCCGGGCGCATGATCGCCGGGTCGATAATGTCCGGCCGATTCGTCGCGCCAATTACGACAACGTTGACCAGGGATTCGATCCCGTCCAGTTCCGTCAACAGTTGACTGATGACTCGTTCTGAGACGCCGCTGTCACCGAAGCCCATTCCTCGCCTAGGAACCACCGAGTCGAGCTCGTCGAAGAAGACGATAGCAGGAGCCGCGGTCCTTCCTTTCCGGAACACTTCCCGGATGGCCTTCTCGGACTCGCCTACCCACTTGCTGAATAGTTCAGGACCTTTGATCGAGATGAAGTTGGCCTCGCTCTCAGTCGCCACCGCCCGGGCAAGCATTGTCTTGCCGCAGCCGGGCGGACCGAACAACAGAATGCCTTTTGGTGGTCTAATTCCGACCCGCTTGAACGCCTCAGGCTTCTTGAGCGGCCATTCGACAGCCTCCTGAAGATCCTGCTTAACATCTGTCAGCCCGCCAACATCGGCCCATGCGACGCTTGGAACCTCGATGTAGACCTCGCGCATCGCGGTCGGCGTGATCTCACGGTAAGCGTTGGTGAAGTCTTCAATGTTGACCTCCATCTTCTCCAGTATACTGCTCGGAATCCGCTCCTCTTCCAGGTTGATCTCTGGAAGATATCGCCGGAGCGATTTCATTGCAGCCTCTCGGCAGAGCGATGAGACATCAGCACCAGTATAGCCGTGGCAAATATCCGACAACCGGTGAAGGTCCACGTCTGACGCGAGCGGCATGGTCCTTGTGTGAATCTGTAGAATCTCGTATCTAGCCAGCTTGTCAGGGACGCCTATCTCGATCTCCCGGTCGAACCGTCCCGGCCGTCTCAGCGCGGGATCAATCGCGTTGGGCCGGTTGGTTGCTCCGATGACGATGATGTTTCCACGCGCGCCCATACCGTCCATCAATGACAAGAGCTGAGCAACGACCCGTCTCTCGACCTCGCCGGTCACTTCCTCCCGTTTCGGCGCTATCGCGTCCATCTCATCAATGAATATGATACTAGGGGCTGTTTCCTGTGCCTTCTGGAAGATCTCGCGCAGCCTCGCCTCTGACTCGCCGTAGAACTTTGACATGATCTCAGGACCTGAGATGACGTAGAAGTTTGCGTCAGACTCGTTAGCCACAGCCTTCGCCAACAGGGTCTTTCCACAGCCAGGCGGTCCGTAGAGAAACACTCCCTTCGGCGGCTCAATACCTAGTCGCTGGAAGAGTTCGGGATGGCGTAGGGGTAGTTCGACCATCTCGCGTATTCTCTGAATCTCGCTGTGCAGTCCTCCGATGTCCTCGTAGGTGACGATCGGTATGCCCTTCTTCTCGGGCGTCGGCTCGCTCATTACCTGGACGACTGAGGACTCTGTAATCTTGACTGGTCCATGTGGCCGGGTCCTGGTCGCGATCAGGGGGACGGCGCTGCCGAAGATGCTGAGGAGGGTCATGTCACCCTCGACGAACGGCATGTCCATGAAACGGCGCTTTACGAATCCAACGAACTCTTCGTCGACGCTTAGCCGGACATCAGTCGGCGCGAAAACTATTGTCTGAGAATCCTTGACTTCCGCCTTTTTGATCGTGATATACTCGTTGAGGGCTACACCCGCATTTCTCCGCAGTAGCCCGTCCATCCGGACAATCTCCTGTCCTTGGTCCTCAGCATAGGCCGGCCAGGCTATCGCAACAGTCGTCCGTTTACCGTGAACTTCGATAAAGTCGCCTGCTGTTATGGCAAGCTTCTGCATGGTCTCGTTGTCGATGCGGACCTTGCCGTGGCCAACGTCTCTCTGTTTTGCATCTGCTACTCGAAGCTGTACTTCTTTCGACATTGTTATCGGCTCAACTCCATATTCTCGTAAACGGGCAATTCCCTAGCGAGAAGACGGGCGCTGGTGCCTCCTAAACAGATACTCCAAACAGGCAACTGGCTACCTCTCCTCAAAAGACTTATCGTCATCATCAGTGGAATCCGTCTCCCTGAGCAGCTTCCGAGTGGCTAGAGATAGCAAAAGGAAGCTTCCCAATCCGAGCGGGCTGAGACTGTAACCCCTACCCTCCTTCACAATCAAACCCCTCTCTGGAGACCGGTTAACAAGATCCGAGATGTACTTCGGGTTCACTGCCACCTTGAGAAGATCGGTAAAGGAGGCGGAGTTGTTGCAGTTCCGCACTAGATGGTTGACCATCTGAACACGTCTCTTGTTGGAGAAAAAGTCGCATATCTGGCATAAACTGTCCATGTCTGCCTCCGAATCGTCCAACTCCCTCATTACAAGCTCCTTAGTCCGAGAGGTCCAATCACCCTCTCGTAACGGGAGGTCTAGCAAGACCCCCTCGTCGTTCTGAAGCGTCAGTCTGAGACCCATTGTCGATAGGACTGGAACATTATTTGTTATTTAAGATTCCTGTTACTTAATTACCGAAGGGTAAGTATTACGCGATTCGACGCGAAACCATCACTTGGACTTCGCTAACTCCACTGATTCCCTTCAACAACTCCTCAACCTCATCCATTCGTCCCTGCGCATCTTCTGGTACGAGTACGTGGGCGACGAGGGCTACGAGGCCGAACGCAACTGGCTCCTCTTCATACTTGTAGATTGTAGCCTTACCCTCCAGCGCTTTCCTGACTTTGTCCTTAAGCGAAGGCATGTCCGCAGGAGCGTCAGAGGGGAATATCTTGATCGAGACCAGAACTTGGGTCAAGAGGATCTATGGTCCGGTGAAGCCGCACTTTTGACATTTGTAGGGGCGTCCGAAGCCTCGGCATTTTTCGCAGCGCCATATTATGACTTCGCCGCATTGTGGGCACTGGAAGTGGACTGCTCCCTCGCGGGGTAGTATCATGCGTCCGCACCAGTTGCATGAGGGCATGCGAACAGTACGGATCTCAGTCACCGACATCGTTGTTATCGCCATTTGCCCTATCGGGGTATTATATCTTCGTCCAGCACACAGTCTTCAGGACTCTTGTCCGGACGTAAACGCTGGAACCGTGGAAACCTGAACCTGTGGTCCCTAGTGAAGTTCGCATAGAGCACCTCCGCAACAATTCGTGGCTTGACCCAGACGACAGGCGTGGGAGCATCTATAGGCCCCTCCAGGAGAGGAGTCTTTGTTGCGAGCTTGTCAAGTCTTGGCCGAATCTCCTCCAATGCTTTTTCGTTAAACCCGCCGCCAACATTCCCGACATGGACCAGCTCGCCTTTCTTGTCGTACATTGCCATGATCAAAGAGCCGAATGTGGGGGCACGCGCCCCTTCTCCCGCGGAGTAGCCTACGACGATCGCATCCACAGTCTGAGTGCCCTTGACTTTGACCCAGGCACTACTCCTAACTCCTCGAAGGTATTGTGAGTCCTTCTCTTTTGCCATTGTTCCCTCGAAACCTAGTTCGAGCAAGTTCGCGTAAAACTCCCTGCCCCTCTTCTCAGTGTGTTCACCAAACATCATATGGGGACCTTCATTGAGGATTTTTCGCAACTTTTCTTTTCTTTGAACAAGCGGATCGTTGATGATGTCTCTGCCGTCTACGTGGAGGAGATCAAATGCGACATATGTTGCAGGGTTTACGACGCGTACTGCTTCGACTGCAGTCTTGTCGATGTGCCCGAACCTGGTCTGCATCCTGCCGAAGTCTGGAAGACCTTTCTCGTTGAGAACGACAACTTCTCCATCCATGATCGCTTTGCCGGCCTTGATCAGGTTCGACGACTGGACTATCTCAGGGTAGCCCATGGTGACATCTCGAAGATTCCGGTTCTGTAGCTCAAGCTTTCCATTCTGAAAATATAGGATGGCTCGAAGACCATCCCATTTGGTCTCGAAAATATGATTGTCTGAGTCGAAGGGTTCTCCAGTCTTCGCCATCATCGGAGATATTGGACGCTCTTGGAAGAGCGTCATCGTTTGTCTTGTGCTTTGATGCTCGCTTTGAGAGCTTCCATCAGATTCTTGGTCGGCTTGATCTCGGGAACCCGGAGTTCTATGACCTCTTCCTTACCCTTCATCTTCGCCTCGACCAGCTTCATCAGGTTCTCCTGGTACCGGTCGCGATATTCTTTGAAGTTGAAGGGTTTCTTCATTATCTTGATCAACTGTCCAGCCAGTTCAAGCTCTTCCTTCTCCACCTCTGGCGGTTTCTTCAACTCCTCAAAATCTCGAGGCGTACGGACCTCATCAGTATAGTGGAGTGTTGTCATGAGAATCGCTCCCTCGTACGGTCGTAGTGCGACAAGGTGTTCTTTCTCGTGCAGGACTATGCGGCCGACCGCGACCTTGTTGTTCTGTTCCAGAGCACCAAGCATCAGATAGTACGGCTTCTCGCCATGCTCGTCTGGGACCAAATAGTAGCTGTTGTCATAATAGACGGCGTCGAGTTTTTCCGCGTCTACGAACTGGAAGATGTCGACCATTCTTCCCGACTTTAACTCAAGGGATTCGAGCTCCTTCGGCGTGATCGGGATGTATTTTCCCTTCTGGACTTCGTATCCTCTTATGACCTCTTCCCAGGGAACCTCCCTGCCCTCCTTGGGACAGACGCGCTTGAACTGTAGAGGGCTTTTGTCTCGGGGGCACATGAGCCGGAGGCCAGTCTTGTGTTCGGAGATGGCACCGTAGGTCTTGACCGGTATGCTGACTAGGCCGAAGCTTATCGCGCCTTTCCATATTGGCCTTGGAGCCGTACCATCCACCTTCCGGAGTAACCGAGAATGTTATTTTCCTAGGCCAAGTCGGATATGAGCGTTGCTAGCCGGTTGATGACTCGGTCGAGAGAGGGACTGTCTGGTTGAAGAAAATCACTGACACTGTCGAGGTCGACGGAAGGACCGTAAGCGTCTCGAATCTCGACAAGCTGATGTGGAAACGGGAGAAGATCACCAAGGCCGACGTCATCCAGTACTATTCGACGGTCGCCTCGCACATGATTCCTCTCATCAAGAATCGGCCCTTGATGCTGAACCGCTTTCCACACGGTGTCCCAGGCAAATCGTTCGTCCAGAAAGACTGGCCTAACCATCCGGGCTGGGTGAAGATGGCCCGGGTCCGGTCCGAGAGCCAAAACAAGCTCGTCCGTCACGTTGTCTGCGTCGACAAGGCAACGCTGGTCTGGCTAGCGGACATGGCTTGCCTGGAGATCAACCAGTTTCTTTCCACGGCTCCGAAGACTGACTGGCATGACTTGTTGCTTGTGGACTTGGACCCGTATCCTCCCGCTTCCTTCGAGGATGCGGTTGAGATTGCCAGGGCTGTCCATTCCGCCTTGAAAGAGATGAAGCTCCGGCACATGATCAAGACCTCGGGATCGGAAGGGTTCCATTTTCTAGTCCCGATAGTTCCAAAGTATCCGATAGAAACCATCCGGAAGTTTGTCCTGTTGTTGGGGGTCTTGTTGGAGGATCTTGTTCCTAACAAGGTGTCCACTTCCAGGAATCGTTCTCAGCGGGTTGGCAAGATCTACATCGACTTTTTCCAGAACGGTCTGCAGAAGACGATAGCTGCGCCCTTCAGTCTCAGACCTGAGCCTGGGGCGCCGGTTTCTCTTCCTCTGGATCCGAAACGGCTTAAGACGCGTTTCAACCCGGGCGATTTCAACTTGCATACTGTCCCCGGGATTCTGAAGAAAGACGGGGTGCCCGCGTTCGATATTTCTCCAGATCAGACGTTGGACCGGGCGTTTAGGGAGATGGGTGTTGAGCTGGAGAGTCTTGGTGGGCCCGGAGAGATTTGAACTCTGTCGACTGGACGTGTCCGGGTTCTCGACCCCACGATTATCAGTCGTGTGCTCCTCGGCGTTGCCCTGATTGGAACTTGACCGTGCTGAGCTACGGGCCCAATGTTTTTGCGGGCTGGGCTCGGACCCGTATTAACACTTTCCAGAATTGGCGCGTCTAAATGCTTAAGATGGATAATTGGACTCGGCGTGTTTCGGACTGGGCCGGTAGTTCAGCCTGGTATGCTGACCCTGTGTCAGGCCGAAGAACGTTCGGTTCGCATGGGACCCTTCCCGACTAACCGAAAGGCCGCGGGTTCAAATCCCGCCCGGTCCACCATAGATAATTCTGCGTAGCATCCTCAGAAACCTACTCGATCGGTCCGTTACGCGAATGCTCAAGGAAACGAAAGAGCCATAACTCAAATCGCCATCTGATCCTTTGGAAATGGTCAGCAAGTACCAGAAAGAGCATCCTACAGAGGTCTTCCCATGGGACAATGCTCGGGGGCAAGTGTCGAAGTGTTGTTATTGCAAAGCGGACTGCGCTTGGGTCACGTGCTCGAAGTGCGCTGACCTAATCTCGAAGGGCTTTCCACCCCAGAAACCGATCTATCGCCCGCGCAAGCAGGGACTGTACCGTCGTCACACTTTCGGCGGAGAAGTACGTTAGGGACGTTTGCAAAGGCGCGAATGCGTAGCGAAAAAATGATTCAGCCGGCGGGCGTTCTACATAGTTTGCCGAGTTAGACTCGTAACCGATTTATCGGCGGGGAACGAGAGCAAGAATCGCAAGGAACGTGTCGTCCCAGAAGCGGCGAAGGCTGGCCGCGATCATGTTCACCGATCTAGTCGGGTACACGCTGTTGGGACAGAGGAACGAATCACTCTCCCTGTCGCTGCTAGAAGAGCAGAGAAGACTGGTTAGAGAAATTCTGAACCATCACAACGGGAGAGAGGTCAAGACCATTGGAGACGGGTTCCTCATCGAGTTCCCAAGCGCCCTCGACGCTGCCAGATGCGCCTACGACATCCAAGGAAAGACTAGAGAACACAACGTCCCACTCCCAGAAGAAAAACGGGTCCACCTGAAAATAGGGATCCACCTAGGCGATGTGGTCGAATCGGAAGGAGACATTTCTGGAGATGCTGTAAACGTCGCCTCGAGGATTGGACCCTTCGCGGAGAATGGGGGCATAAGCATTAGCCGACAAGTCTACGACCAGGTCCAGAACAAATTCGAGCTACCACTCGTAACTCTTGGCGCGAAGACCCTCAAGAATGTCGCAACTCCGGTCGAACTTTACAAAGTGATACTACCCTGGCAAGAAGAGAGGATCCCTTCATCACCCCAATCCGATAAGAAGCGGATAGCGGTCCTCCCATTCGCAAACATCAGTCCCAATCTTAGCGACGAATATTTCTCGGACGGGATGACCGAAGAACTAATCGCGACACTCTCGAGAATCAAGAGCCTCGGCGTTATCGCGCGAACGTCAATAATCAGATACAAGGGCCTGACTAAGCCAGTCGTTGAGATCGGTCGAGAGCTCAACGTTGGAACGGTCCTCGAGGGCAGCGTTCGAGTCGCAGGCAAGAAACTCCGAATAACAGCACAGCTCATCGACGCCGGGACCGAAGAACACCTCTGGTCAGAGACTTACGACCGTACCCTCGAAGACGCCTTAACGATCCAGGGCGAGATCGCGAAGAGAATCGCAAGAGCTCTAAAAGTCCGGGTTCTTCGCAGCGAGACGCTTCGTCTTGAGAAAAAGGCAACTGGCATACCTGAGGCTTATTCGCTCTACCTGAAAGGTAGACATTCGCTAAACACGAGGACCGAGAAAGGGTTGAAAGACGCTATCCACCACTTCGAGAATTCGATAAAACACGATCCAAAGTTCGCTCTCGCCTACACTGGGCTGGCTGATGCCTACTCGATCCTCGCATCCTACTCCCTAGAATACATTCCACCAAGAGAAGGTTTCCCCAAAGCGAAAACAGCGGCGGAGAAAGCACTCTCACTGGACGATCACCTCGCCGAAGCCCACGCATCCCTCGGCCTGGTCAAGTTCTACTTTGACTGGGACTGGAACGGCGCCGAAGCAGAATTCAAGAAGGCTCTCGAGCTGAACCCCGGATATGCCCAGGCCCACCAATACTACGCGGACTTTGTCAAATCATTCGGAAGATTCGACGAAGCACTAGCAGAGATGAAGAAAGCACTGACCCTAGATCCCTTATCCTACTCGATCAACACCGGAATCGGTCACGTTCTTTACCTCTCCAGACAGTACGACCTGGCAATCGACCAGTACCGAAAAGTTGTCGAGTCGGACCCCTCCTTCGTCCCAGCACGGCTCTGGTTCGGAAGGCCCTACTTGCAGAAGGGCATGTTCAAGGAAGCCATCGAACAGGTCAAAGAAGCAGTCAGACTATCTCGCGAGACAACCGTCTCGCTTGCCACGCTCGGGCAGGCATATGCGGCGGCCGGTCGAATGGCCGAAGCGAAAAAGATTCTCGACAAGCTGTTGACGAGAAGTACTGAGCAATATGTGCCATCCTACTGGATCGCGCTTGTATACACAAGCATAGGAAACATGGATGAGGCAATGAAGTATCTGGAGGGAGCTTTCCATGAGAGATCAAGTTGGCTTGTCTGGGCAAACGTCGAGCCAAGATTCGACTCGTTACGGTCTGACAAGCGATATTCGTCTCTTCTGGCCCGGATCGGGTTCAAACATTGCTGAGAGCCGTAAGCTAGCATGAAGTCAAGGACAAGTCCTTTCCCGAAAAGCAAGTCTCCCTCCCAGGAGATAGACGCTATTATCAAGGATCACGATGATTGGCGGTGCGAGAAATTATCAGTTCTGCGCGCTTTGATCAGGAAAGCCGACCCCGGCTTGGTCGAAGAAGTGAAGTGGAAGAAACCAAGCAACCCGATGGGAGTCCCGGTCTGGTCCAATAATGGAATAATCTGCATAGGGGAAGCGCTCAAGAATGCTGTGAGGCTGACGTTTCCCAAAGGTGCTCAGATCAAAGATCCAGAGATGCTCTTCAACACGCGTTTAGATAGCAACACAGTTCGAGCCATCGACATTCACGAGAATGACAGCATCGAAGAGGTCGCACTCAAGAATCTCATCCGAGAAGCCGTATGGCTGAACCAGACTAAGGGGAAATCCGTCTAGGAACCCCGCTGGGCCCCGATTCAAACCCAAACACCTCTGCCCAAGACCAGGGAAACCATCCTATCTGTCTGGAACGAGAGTACTGAAACTCTCTTTAGTGAAATCATAAGTCCAACAACAACGAGTCATCATGATGGCAGGAGCAAGGTGCCCGCGATGCGGCGCCGGAATCGGAACTGGATCTTCGTTCTGTCCATATTGCGGGGCTCAGTTAGGTCAAGCTATGGGTCAGCCTGCGGGACCTATGGGACAACCCGTGGGGCAGCCTATGGGAGCGCCCTATATCGCTCAGTATTCATCGGGAAGAATCGTCCCCCAGTTCAGCGGCAACGCGTACATCATCGACCAGAAGATTCTAGCGATCAGAGACACCTTCGGCGTCAAGGACAGAAACGGGAACCTGCTTGCTTATGTGAAACAGCAGCTCGTCAGCTTCGGACCGAAATTCTGGTACGAAGATACCGGCGGTCAGCGACTGGGTGAGATCCATGGCAAGGTCCTAGCTGTACGCCCGACCTACGAGATCTACAACTCGCAAGGACAGATGGTTGCCCAGGTGAAGAAGAAGATCGTTTCGCTACTGGGAGAGAAGTGGTGGATGGAAGACTCGTCCGGCCAGGAGATCGCGAAGATCAAAGGCAACGTTTGGGAGCATGACTACACGATCCAGGACATGTCGGGTCAACCAATTGCTCAGATCCACAAGAAGTGGGTCTCAGTCAGAGACTCCTACGGTATCGAGATCTTTAGCACATCCATCGATCCGTACCTGATACTGTCCTACGCCATCAGCCTAGATCATACTGAGAAGAAAGAACACCACTAGGCGTATTCCGCCCTTCGGCCATAAACCCGTTAAACCCTCTCCTCCCGCATTTGTCGCGGGAGAAGGACCACGGCAAGGACCAGAGTACTCATCGAATACACAGCGCTCGCCGTATGGACAGTTGCGGCAATTCTTGTAGTCCTCCTCTTCCCGGGTCAGACCTACGCGGTTGCACTCTCAACATTTGGCGCGGTCGTTGCCGCCTCCCTTCTGATCGCATGGGCAGCCGAAGCTTCCGAGTTCTCAATCAGCAGAGGCTTCGCGCTCGCAATTGTCGCAATAGTCCAGACGATTCCAGAGTATTTTGTTGAAGGCACGATTGCTTGGAAGGCAGGAACAGACCCACTCCAATGGCTCCCCAACGTCATTGCAAACTTCACCGGCGCGAACCGACTGCTCACAGGATTCGGCTGGCCACTCATCCTGTTGACCATGGTGATCCAAAAGCGGCGAAAAGGCCTTTCCGGACCTAACTCAATCTCACTGCGAAAAGAACAGAGCATCGAACAGGTGTTCATGCTAGGATCATCACTATACTACGTTTGGATCCTGATAGAAGGCAGCCTCACCATCATCGACTCCATCGTCTTGATCGGGGTCTTCGTCTTGTACATGTGGACGCTAGCCAGACTCCCACGAGGAAGAGATGAGGCGGAGGAAGCTGCTGCTGAGAGTCCAGTCAAGAGTTTGGCTGAGATCAAACCAAAGAATCGGAAGATGGCTGCCATACTCAGCCTTTTCCTCTTCGGAGCTCTTACCTTTGTTTTGATCACCGACAGTTTCGTAGTATCCATCCAACATATTGCACAGACGTTCCTCGAAGGACTACTCGGCACCGGCGCGGTGTTCTTCACTATTCAGTGGATAGCTCCAGTTCTCTCTGAATTTCCCGAGAAGGTAACCGCGTTTAACTGGGCTCGACAGGTCAAGCTTGCCCCCGTTGCCCTTCTCAACTTCATCTCGTCCTCTGTCAATGAGCTGACCTTGCTTGTCGCGTTGATCCCCATTGTGTTGGCGGTGAGTGGTGGAGGTTTGCGGGCGGTTCCGCTTGATCACCAGCAATGGGTAGAGGTGTTCTTGACGATGGCTCAGTCTATCTACGCTGGTGCCATCCTATTGGACCTTCGCTACGATGCCCAGAACGCGGTTGTACTCTTTGCTCTGTGGATTGTTTCGACAGCAATCATCGAGACCCGGCTACTGATCGGGATATTGTTCCTATTACTCGCATTGTATGAGATTCTAAGACAACGCCATGGCATAATCACCTTCAGGGCCTTTCGTCATACGTTGAGCGAAAGCGTTTTTCGCAAAGAGCCTAGATCTCTTGAATAAACGCGAACTAGGTCAGCTTGTTGAGAGTCTTCTCAACTTCAGCCTCGGCATTGTCTGCTCTGATGAATATGGGCACATTCTCCATTCCGGTAGCGATGAAGCTTGAGAGTAGCCATTCGCCGGGTGCGAATTCGAGAGTCTTCTCAAGAATCTGTTTATCGATCGTGAAGGTGTCGCTAACAACGGTGCGATCATAGGGTCGCGGGAGTGTCCCCACGAAGTAGGTGTGCAACTGTTGCAGGGCGTTAGTGTTGAGATAGGCGATTCTCTGAGTGGCGAGGCATCCTCCGAGACCGTACTTCCGTCCCTGTCTCAGGAGCGTCTCCACGACTTTGGAGCAGTCCTTGTCTATTCCAGAGGAACCGCTTAGATCGGGGACGAATTCCTGTGCTTCATCGAATACAAACAGGACGTACGGTTTGACCTTGAAAGAGCGTTTCCTCCTTTGGAGAAACTCTCGGGCCAGGTCCACTACCAGTTCCTTGATGACGTACGGGTCTGAGATGGAAATGCAGGTGAGTCTGGAATCCTCCTTCTCCACCAGATCTCTTATCCCTTGTATGTCGAGTCCACCAGTTGTCCTCTTCTGTTTCTCTGCGCGCTTCAGATTATCCAAGAGAGTAAGCCTGCTCGTTGCCCACGCGTAGACTCCACTCCGATCTGAGATCTTGAACTCGTCGACAGCAGTCCGACCCCACTCATCGAGTTGTTTGATGAATTCCTCATCGATGGACCGGGAGTCCGTCAAGTCCCGCTCCGTCTTGTATTCCACCACTTCTTGGCGGATCCTATCCAGCGCGTTGACATAGTGAGGCTTGTCCAAGCTCTCGTTTCGTTGTCGGTTGAGCTCGTCAATGATGTCTCCGAAAGTCGGTATCTTCGACTCCGGTTTGAGATAGTACGTGATCTTCTTCTGACCAAATATTCTCGCGAATACTTTGCGGGCACGATCGTCGTCCTCATACTCGCGAGGCTTCACCACACTGGCATAGAACTGCTCCGAATTGGTCACCGGGTTCTCGAGAACAATCTTGGAAGGAATCTTCTCGTCCGCAAACAGATCCATGAGAAGGAAGGGGTATTCACTTGAGATGTCGAAGACGAGCAGCTTGACCTCGGGCTGATGGATCAAAAGCCGGCGGAGTATGTTCGATAGAAGATTCGATTTTCCTGCGCCGGTAAAAGCGAAGATCCCGAAGTGGTATCGGACCATTGCTTCGAAGTCGAGGTAGATCGGAATCTTCTCCTCCATCGACTCGAACATCTGGATGGTCCCGATCCTCGGGTCCTTGTACGCGTCGCTGGTCGTCGTCTTAGCGCTGAAGCCTAGCTTCGCCAGTATCCTCTGGTTGTACATGTGGCTGATCATGTCGCGGTTGAGGATCTGCGCCTCCGCCGCTATGACAGGATAGGTGAAGCCCTTCTCATACTTAGGCTCGGCATCGCCGTTCAGAACCAGATCATAGTTGATGGGTAGGGCGCTGATCTGGACCATCATGGTCGACTTGTCGCTCGTGTCCCAGTCGTTGACGGATTGTTGTATGATTTCGAACTGCATCGGATAGTAGCTGTGCTCCGAGAGACCTTTCAGCCCATAGTGTTCTGGCCAGACCCGAGAGATGACCATGAGCGAATGTCTCTGCTCTCCTGGTTTCGACTTGAAGTTGCGAACAGCGACAAGCATTCCTTCTTCAATTAGGCCCATGATGTCCTTGTGATACTCTACTTTGATGCGACACTCGTACCGAGAGGATATTCCTGTAAGTTCGTGGGTTGCCACGGGCATGAACGCTGGGGTCACCGCGGCCAGACGGGCCTTGAATCGGCCGTTGAAGTCTGTGAAGTATCTAGAAGTTGTCTCTTCGAGCACTTTCGATCTCGCTCCTGCGCTCCCGGAATGTACTCATGTAAAATACGAAGTGTCGCAGTTTTGGACTATTCATAAGCCATTTCCCGGTGGTGTCGATCATTCTCCGCATTTCCTCGTTGTGCCACTTTGCCACCTTGTCCGCAATGAACAATGGCTTGTTGTGGCCGAAGAGTTCGGGAACACTGTTGCTCGTCATAGATCCAAGAATCGTCATGACCAGCTCTTGAATCGGATTCTCGGCTTCCTTGTCTCGAAAGATGATTGGCTGGACAGGCTCGTCAGCACCTCCGTAAGAGTGGGCAAACTTGGCCGCACCGTCTGGTCGAAGGTCGAACTCCGGATAGACCAGGCGGTCGAGAAGTAAGACGTTGCTTCTCAGCTGTGGATCGTAGGCTGTTTGGGATAGCTGAATGTAGCTTTTCAGGAAGAGACGTTCAGGGGTTATCTTGTTACGAATGGCTCCCCCAACGTAGCCCTCCCTCTTTTCAAAGTCTGGAACGATCATGAGGAAGGAAGAGTCGTATTCTGTCAAGGACCATGGAACATGAACGGATTCGTGGTTGAAGACACTGATCGTCTGGAGAAGCATTCGATCGGTGTTCGGTATCCGAGAAAGCTGTTCCTGGGACAGGCTTGTCTTCCAAAGATTGTTCGAGACCATGACCGGCAAAACATGATTCTTGAAGTCTCGCGCGGCAGTGTCCTTTGTCAACCCCAATAGCAGTATTCGTTTTTTCCAACACTCCTCTACCAAGAGATTCAGCGAGAATAGAGTAAGGAATGCCAAGTCCTGGGTAGTCAGCCAGTGCGGTTCGCCCTTCTTCACTACCTGGAGAGGATTTTGCCTCGGTTTCTCCTCGAACATCCGGTGGCCCAATGTCTCGACAAGCTTCCGAACTCTAGGCCAAGTCTTGCTATACCGTTCTTTGAGCGTGTAAGTTCCTACTGTCTCCTCCAGAAATCCCTCCTTGACGAGTTTCGCGAGGAACCGCTCGACGCGCTTCTGCCTGTCATTCTCCTTGATCCCCAGCCTGGGACAGAGAGCGGCCAGCGTCAAGGGCCCGTTTCGTTCGATTTCGAGGAGGACTCTGTATCTGAGATAGTCCCCCCGAGGCGGCGGAAGATCAAGAGCTGGATTGTCAAGGTGATGCCTAGCGAGGGCCAGATCGTTGATGTCTATCGCGAGACCGTCCACATCGAGTCCGACTAGGGCTCCGTTCGTCTTCCACAGTTTCCTTCGAGAGGTGTCGTAGATGAGGCTGGCGAGCATTGTTGCAAGACTCCTGTCCAAGAGGAGGATTCTGGGTCCGTTATCCTCTCGGGCGAGTCGGTAGGCGAGATAGAATTCGGAGAAAGTCATAATCCAGTTCGCGACTGTCGAATTATTCGCTATCGCCTCGTCTGTCAAGGGACGAGTTAGAGAAATTTCGGAGACCTCTCCAGGCTGTATGAAGCTCTGATCTATTTCAGGAACCTCGTTCACGTACACTGGAACACAGCTTGACAAAGCTCTGCCGCTCTTCAGAAAATGATCCTCATAGTCAACAGCCAGCGGTCCCTCCTCAGGAAAAGATATGGTGCCCCTAGCTGCATAGGAACCTCCGAAGAAGACTACGAGATCGAATAATGGTCGAGCATAGTCAGTTCCATCGACAGCAGCAAATGAGACACGATCAGTTCCGAAGAAACGCTTCGCTATCTCTCGACTAGACTTTGAGCTGAAACCTGATTTGATGAGCCTCTCGAAGACCCTCTCATACATTCCCTCCAGGGTCTCGAATCGAGCACGATAACCTTCAATCTGATCCGTCGCACCACTCTGTAGCAGAGTACCCGCTCTCTCGATAGCCGAAGCCAGCGATGATGATGCATACGGGACCTTCTCGACCGTAGACAAGACGGACTCGCGACTCATTAGCGGTCTATAAAGGTCGGACTCGTCTGCGTAAGTTCTCTACTCGGAGTGTTAAGTAATATAGGAACGCGGCTCTGCAAAAATTCGAGCGATGGCAGGACCGAGTGGTCGGATGATGCGTGGGAAGTTAGTCATCTTCCTACAATTCGTCTTCATCGTCCTACTGGTCTATGCGCTCTCGGCAGAGTACCAATCTAACCAGTATCAGCAGTCTTGGGTCTCGAAAAACGTGCCGTGGTTACAGTACTTCTTGAACGGCTACATGGCCGCGGCACTCATCGGAATCGTACTAGGAGTATCCTTCCTGCTAATTGCAGATATCAGGAGAAATAGGAGCGGGAGAGGCGGACTGAAAACAGTAGTCTAACGGGACGCCAGCGCTATTCGCTCTATCTCGTCGCGCTTTCGGACCGATGCACTCTTAGGATCCCTTGCGGCCGCAAGGATCAACTCGTCAGCGAGGCATTCGTCCACAGTGCGAGGATTGTTGTGTGAAGCTTGCCTCGAAAGCTCCGTAATGTGTCTTAGCGCGATATCGACCCTTCTCTGCGGAGCAATATCCACGGATATTGGGTAGACGATCCCACCGTAAGCAATCCTTGTAACATCTTCAGCGGGAGCTGCATTCTCAATCGCCTTCACTAGAATCTCTATTGGATTTTTGCCAGTTCGGATGGAAATAATATCCATTGCGTTTCTGACAATGCTGCTCGCGCGAGCCTTGTGGCCGCCCGCGACACCGGGTCGCATCATGTCGTCGATAAGTCGCTCAACCACATTGATTGTTGACTTTCGGAATCGCTGATGCTCGTGACGACCGCTAGTATGCGGCAGGAGAATGGGTCTCGCGGAAATGTACCGTTTGAGACCGGGGTCCTTTACATCAATGTCGGCAGTCGGCCATTTGCCGAATACCCTCACATCAGGGAGTTTTTTCAGTTCTTTACTCAAACGGACCCGACACTGTCCCCCCAGACGTTTCCATGATTTTAAACGTTCGCGAAACAAGAACGTCTAATTTCTGCTTGGAGTTCAAGGTCCTAGTCGGTTCCATGAGAATTCTCTTCGTCTGCGATGGCAACATCTGCCGCAGCCCCATGGCTGAGGCACTGCTACGTCAACTAGTCTCGGACAAAGGCATTGAATGGATGGAAGTCTCTTCAGCCGGCCTAGTTGCAAGTGCTTGGGGAGTGGCGCACTCTCAACTCCGTCGCGTTCTGGGTCCCAGCTATCGGCTAGTGGAGAAGAGGCCTTCAAAACCGCTTACCGAAGAGATAGTCAGAACATCGGATCTGATTCTGGGCATGGAAAACCGTCACATCCAACAGATTTTAGAAAGATTTCCCCAATCGAAAGGCAGAGTCGACAAGATTACCAGTTACGCCGGAAGGGATGGGGAGATCAGGGACTTTCCGGACAGTGGATATGGTGACGTTGTGGGCTGGCTCCGCCACTGTTACAGTGTAATGGTGCCTTGCGTGGAAATTATTGCTGACAGGCTTGTTCGTGAGAGAATCAAGGTGTCAGACAGCGATTCGGCTGGGAAAGTTGATTAGGGGAATTGTTCTAGGCTTTTCCGGTCTGTTTGACAGTTACTGAATTTCTTGAAACACCCGCCCCCGAGAGGCCCAAGTTTCCGATAGAATCACTCCTGTCGGCAAGACTTCTTCTCGAACCTGAGAAGTTGGGCGATCGTATCTTCTTCCTTTCCGACATGAGCGGAGTTCTAAGCCTGTACTCTATGACGGAGACCGGGAGCATTCCACAGCCCCTCCTTCCAGGCGGGATGGCCCTCGTCAATCCACACTTGATGGCAGGTGACAACTATCACGTGATTCCTAAACTTGGAAAGATATTGGTCATGATTGACAAACTGGGCGACGAGAACTATCAGCCCAGTCTCATCCCACTCAACGGCGGAATCCCGGAATTATTGCTCGGGGACAAGTATCAGAACCAACAACTTGCCTGTGTACACTTCGACAAGGAACGGAACATAGCCTACTTCTTCCGAGACAACCGGAAGACACCAGACATCGAGTGTCTCAAAGTTAACCTTGGGACTAACGAAGTCAGCTCGCTCGGGACAAGCATCTACGGAAACGTTTGCAATGGTGTGAGTTCCGACCATTCGACCGTGATTCTAGCGGACAACTACAGCGCGGGAGATATTGTACTGTACTATCGCAAGCCCGCTATGGCCGAGAGGAAGTTGCTTTACGGCGTTCCGCTGGACCAGCGGGAGGGAAAGCATGTTCCGCCAAGCGGCATCGGCTGGTGCAGTTTCGTCAACAACGACCACGGATTATTGTTTACATCGACTATTTTCCATGACAGTGGAGGCCTAACCTACCTCTCAATCGACGATCCATCCCGACCTGTCGATGTTCCAATCAAAGGCCTGAGTCATACAGGCATGGGAGAAATGGTTGCCTTACGAAAGGTCGAGGATAACCAGTTTGTCTTGGAGTACAATATCGACGGCGCCTCATGGGTCTATGAAGGCACATTCCGTGGAGGAGCATCGCCGGCTTTTGAAGCGGGCGGGGTCCTTGTCGGGAACGCTCCGTTGTCGGGTGGCGTGGTCCTAGGCCTCGAATGGCAAGTAACGAATCATAACCCGCTGCAGGTAGAGTACGTTTTCGCTTTCACGAAAGCCAACAGCCCCTCGCAACTCTACCTCATTCCAACTGGAGCGACTTCTGCACCGACGCGCCTCTCAAGCGAGAAGATTCTCGGGATTTCGGACGAATATCTCTCACCAGGAGAAGAAGCTAGCTACACTAGCTTCGACGGTCTTAGGATATCCGCAAGACTCTACCTCCCATCTCCCAAACTCGGGTACAAAGGTCCCAGACCTCTCGTCGAGTATGTTCACGGAGGCCCCCAGGGGCAAGAGAGACCGGATTTCACTTGGTTCTCAATGCCACTAATCCAGAATCTTACACTCAACGGGTTCGCGGTCTTCGTTCCAAATGTCCGGGGAAGCACAGGCTACGGGATGAAGTACATGAAGTGGGTGGACAAAGACTGGGGCGGAAAAGACGTGAAGGACCACATCGAGGGCCTGAAGCGTCTCGAGAAGGACCCTAGGATCGATTCTGGCCGCCGAGGTGTAGTCGGACGGTCTTATGGGGGATACATGACATTGACCCTTGCGTCCCGACATCCCGAACTCTGGAAGGCCGCTGTGGACATGTTCGGTCCCTACGATCTGCCCACTTGGGTGTCCCGTATTCCGCCGACTTGGCAGACCTTCTTCAAATTGACACTTGGTGACCCGGTGAAGGACAAGGACTTTCTGGTCGAGAGATCTCCCAAGACCTACATGAACCAGCTGACCAGTCCGCTGATGATAATCCAGGGAAAGCACGATCCCCGTGTTCCAGAGCCTGAATCCTCACAACTAGTAGAGGATCTACGAAAGAAGGGAGTCAAAGTCGACTACCAAGTATACGAGGATGAGGGTCATGACGTGCTACGCTTCAAGAATAGGGTCCACTGCTACAACACGATCACGGAATTCTTCCGGAAGAATCTGAGAGACTAGACAGAGAGACTGTTAATCGGGGTCCGACAACCTCAATCCGGACAGGCGCTAGGTTGGGCTCAAGTACCCAGATGCCGCTCCGCGGTAACTGATACT